>Ga0070728_10001326_pt1 | contig 38082 bp, 37 predicted proteins | sample tdDd471_FD_66723 | JGI IMG/M metagenome (GOLD analysis project Ga0070728, IMG submission 66723) | Marine sediment microbial communities from the Atlantic coast under amendment with organic carbon and nitrate - tdDd47.1 | ecosystem: Environmental > Aquatic > Marine > Coastal > Sediment | place...
TCTACAAAATGATGATTCAGACTTAGCTATCATACAACATATTGATAGATTTGAGAGGATTTACAGACTTCGTAGAAATACCTCTTGCTAAATTAATTCAATCCCCTATAATTCAACCTTGGCTAACAACCGCATAGCGACGTTAACCGTAGACAGCCGGTGGGCAGTAACATGTCCTTAATATCCTGCCGAGGGGAACGCATAGACTTCATGACTATTGTATGAAATTTCTAGCGACCTCAGTATACGGGTCGCTTTTTTGATTCAGTCGGGTTAGTTGAGTCGGGATTTTCCGACAGCTAACAACAGAGAGGAGCGACACTTGCCAATTTCAAGAACACGTAAAGAAGAGCTTGTCGCTAAGTATGTTGAATTACTCAATGAAAGTAATGGATTTATCCTGATCGAAACACAAGGATTATCTGTTCCTCAAATTGAGCAGATGCGTAAGATCATCCGTGAACAAAACGGTGTTTACGCAGTCGCCAAGAATACCTTAATCCGTAAAGCCCTCGAGCAAGCAGATTGGACAGTCCCACAAGATCTTCTTAAAGGACCTGTTTCTGTCGTTTTTGGGCGTGATAATATGCCGGGCGTGTCAAAAGCCGTCCTAAAATATATCAAGGATGAGAAGTTTGAAGAGAAGATGCAAATCGCAGGTGGTGTCATGACCGGGGAAGTAATTAACTCCGCGCAAGTGACAACCATTTCTGAATTGCCAACCCTCGACGAACTCCGCGCACAAATTGCCGGATTGGTGATTTCCCCTGCACAGGGCATTGTCAACGTACTATATCAAGCGACAGGTGGTGTCGTCAACGTCCTTCAAGCGTATCTCGATAAAGAAGAAGGCTAGACGACAAAGAGAGTCAGGCAATTTTGTCTGAATCGATTCATTTAATCCATTTGCATGTCAGATTACCCTACTTTATAAATAAGGGAATCGTAGAGAAAAGGAACATATAATGGCAGATCTCGATAAATTAGTAGAAGAACTCAGCGCGCTCACCATCTTGGAAGCCGCTGATCTCAAGAAAAAATTAGAAGAAGCTTGGGGTGTAGAAGCTGCTTCTGGTGGTGGTATGATGATGATGGCTGGTGCTGGTGCTGCTGCAGCTGCTCCTGCTGAAGAAGCAGAAGAACAAACCGAATTCAACCTCATCCTCAAAGAAGTTGGTCCTAAGAAAATCAACGTCATCAAGGCAATCCGTGGTATCACCAGCCTTGGTCTAAAAGAAGCAAAAGAATTGGTAGAATCCGCACCTGCAACCGTCCTCGAAGAAGTCAGCAAAGATGCTGTCAACGACGGTAAAGCTCAACTCGAAGAAGCCGGTGCTGTTGTAGAAATCAAGTAACTCGGACTGAATCAAACCGACCCGTTCTAAAGCAGTCAGCCTACGCTGGCTGTTTTTGATTTCTTGATGGTTCATTCTACTATATTCAATCGATATGTGTTATTAATTCTACCTAAATGATAATTTCTAGGTGAGTGTATAATATGTTTAATATTGTTACAGTGGGTTTGATTAACATATTTGCCATAATAGTATTTTTTCTTCATTGGAACAAAATTGACCAAGCACTTCCTCTCAAAAAACTGATTTTATCTTTTGGTTTACTAAACTCAATTATAATTGTGTTTTGGATATTAACAGATTCCATAACATCTAACTTGATAATAGAGTGGTCTAATATCTTTGAGAGGTCACTTCAAAATTGGTATATTTATAGTTTAATATTTTCTGTGATCTTCTTTAGTTTAGCGGTTCCATTTTTATATAAAGAATGTCAGCAACTCATTTCACACAAAAATCGACGATATTTATTAATTGCTGTTGTTCTTTTTCTGGTTGCACTGGGGCTTTGGATACCCTTTGGATTTAAGACTGTAGGAGAATACGAATTATGGTTGGTTAAACAATTTTTCCTATTGGGGCCGCCTCACAATCTTACTGATGAAATGACATCTCGGCTATCAATCTTGATACCTCACACTTGGATTCAGTTACTTAATGCTGATAGTTTTATTGCTTATAATATTTTACATCTGTTACTCACATTCTTAAGAGGAGCACTATGTTTTGCCATTTTGAAGAAATTTGATGTAAGAGATATTTTTGCATTAGGCGTAACTACTATCTTCACCTTTTATCCCTCAACTACAGAAGCCCAGTCTCTTAGAAATATCACTATCATTTTTTCGTTTGTTATTTTTCTATTTGCCATCTATACATTTCTATCATATCAAAAACGTCCTACACGTTTTCACTTAATCGTCTTTTTTGTCATGATGTTTTTTAGTGCAACTTATAATGAATATGTTTTTCTGCATATTGTTTTTTTCCCCCTCCTTTTATTTTATTTTGATCGTCGTATTACACATAAATTCATAAACCTAACAATCATATGGTATATCATACCTATTGGGTATGTCAGTTACTACTATTTGATGTCAGGGGTTACAGAAGTTTTTGGTGAGCAATTTATTGAATCTACTCCTTTGACACAACGTCTAACAGAAATAATTGATATCAATCAGCAGAGTTTTACAGATTTATTGGTAACAAATTGGCAATTTACATTAACTACAGACGTTGAACTGATAACGTATATTTTAATTACATTGATTGTGGCTATCGCAATTTTTTCTCTTGGTCTATATCTAATCAAAACTACCAAACATGAGAGCAATATACCCGTATCTGGGTTATTGAAAATGATGATCGTCGGAACAATAGTTATTGTACTTTCTGCAAGTATGTTTGGAATATTTGAGCGACCCAGCTCAGACTGGCGCATCTATAGTTCAGCTACCTTGGGAGCGGCAATAATTATAACCTCATGTGCCTATTTTCTGGCATATTTTATGTTGGGGAGATTGAATTCCCAGCTCATATTTATTGGAATAATTAGTTTAATGTCTGCATTAGGGTTTTTTCAATCGATTAACCAACATAAATATTACTCGGACATTGCCCAAGCCAAAACTAAATTCCTAGCTTTTACGAAAAACATAGACGTTATTGCACCTAATGGAACCTGGGTGTTCGTGACGAATTTAACCGAACGTGAACTTACAAAACGATTAGGTTATTTTATTGAAGGTCAAGTTGTAGATGCTGCCATAGATGTGACGCTTCGTAGCAAAACATTTACAGATAGTTTCATCTGTTCTTCGGATTCATCCCGTTGCAAATATCATTCTAAACGTCTAACCTACAAACAGTATTCTCCACCCGATACTCATGTCCCCTATGAACAAATTGTATTTTTTTGGATAGATACAGATTTATCGGTACACCTCTTAGAAACATTGCCTGATGAACTGACCCAATTATCATATGCGAAAAAGTTCTATCAACCGTTTACCTATGTTGAACTAAAATCAAACTAACCCGAACATCTCTATTAAAAGCAATCAACCTACGCTGGCTGTTTTTGATTCTTTATGTTTGTATAGGTTTGTGGGAATTACTTCTTTATCCGTTGTGCTTTGACTATAATGCGAATATGAATCGCATTAAATGTTGAGGTCAACAATGAAACAAATCATTTACAGCCTACTCTTAATCTTACTCATCTCTCTATCAACATCCACCTACGCACAAGATGAAGAACCACTTGTCGCTGACATTAATTATAACATGACCGTTCAGGAAACCCTCACCGATCATGCTTTCTTTGATTGGTGGCGTATAGATGTTGAAATTGGCGATGTACTCGTTGTCTCGATGGATGCACAAGGTGGATTACAACCCCTCTTAGGATTACTGGATGAGAACAGTGAGCTTTTGACACGCAGTGATCTGGAAACTGTTGCCGATGTCGATGGTGTCGCTTATATGCAACATACTGCACTAACAGCTGGGAAATATACCATTATCGCAAGCCGTGATGGACGCGATCAAGGGACGACCACAGGTGGATATTTGCTCACGGTAACGAATCGCAATAATCCTAGTGTGTCACGTCCTAATCCATTTTTAGAAACAGAATTCCGTTGTTCCGAGTGGTTGCTAACCAATGCCTTAACCTTTAGATTTTCCGAAGATTACATCAAATCCGAGACGCTTACACCGGGACAACTGACTGAATCATATCGAATTTCGGCTTATGGTCTGGATGGATTCGAGCCTGTGATTCGTGTCTTAGCTGATGTTTTGCAAGATCGACCACTCGATTGTACAGATAGCCCGAAAGGTACAGTTGACACACAATTCGACCTACCCTTCTTAGATACTCCCTATGCTGTCACATCCGATGATGAGAGTTATGCTGCTATGGTAACTGTCACAAATTCAAGCGACGAACCACTCGGTGACATTATAGTATCTATTGGTGCAAAAGAGGGTACATCAGGGCGATTTATTGTTATCCTAGAAGGGATGGGACTGCATGAGCGTACCGATGATGATGAATTTCTTGTCCGACGTGGCGCATTCGCTGGTGATACAGCACTGGATATGTATATGATTGGCTATCCGAATAATCGACTTGATTCACTACTGGAAGCCTACGACGAAGAAACAGATACTTACCAATTATGCGATGACATTGGGCGTGATGATTGTACCAATGTCGACCCCATAGCCAATGCGCTCATCAAAATTGGTATCAACGATTACGACTATACTGCCGACAGATTTGATGCAGGCTTGCGTATTGATTCCCCTGATAATAACCCCATACAAGTATTATTCCGTAGCCGTGAATATAATACGGATGGTCTCTATCTTGTGATGTTTATGGGTGAACTACCATCCAATGATTAAAGGCTGAATCAAGAACATACATTCTAGAACAGACTATCGAAACCGAAATCAAACATGTATACTAGGACAAGTGGTGAAGCACTCATCACTTGCTTTTTGTTTATAGCCAACAGGTTAAATCATGCGTAACGGTATCTGCATAAAATGTGGCTCGGATGAAATTTATCGGCAAAAGACCAAAGGCTATTATGCGGTAGCTGTGGGCTTTTGGATAACGCATTTCATCATTTATGCCTGCGCAGATTGTGGCTATTGCGAGCAATATCTTGAAGAGAAACGATTATCAGAAATTAAAAAAAAGTGGACTCCTGTTAACAAAAAGCGCAAACGCAAGAATGATGAAATCTAATTTTCCCCTCTGTGGTGAAACTCAAATACGGAGCAAAACATGACTGAACGACCGAATGATGTTAACAATATAGATGCCTGGGGATTTGATGATGTCGTTGTCCAGAGTCAAGCAGGACAGCGCTTAGGGGTCGTCGTTGGTGGCTCACTTAGTCGCGGACTTTCCATCAAATTAGATGCCTATTTTGCAATTGAAGACCTAGCCGTAGGTCGATATATTGTCGTGCGTGGACAACATAAACGCTTCTTTTGTATGATTAACGATATTTCCCTCAATTCGACAAATGCCCAAATTGAAAGTGACCCACCCGACATCAGTGACCCATTCCTAGCAGAAATTTATAAAGGGACAGTCGCCTATAGCATCATCACTGTAACCCCGATGCTTGTCATTGACGAACAAGAAGGTCCGTTACCTGTCAAAACCATTCCGGGACACTTCACACAAGCCTTCAACGCTACAGAAGAAGATGTCAATAAAGTCTTTGGTGATGAAGACGGGACACACTTCAATGTTGGTTCACCATTAGAGCTACAAGAAACCAATATCAACCTTGATCTGCGTCGATTGGTTGAACGGTCTGTCGGCGTATTTGGAAAATCCGGCACGGGCAAGAGCTTCCTCACACGAGTATTGATGGCAGGAGTTATCAATCGTGGTATTGGGGTAAGTCTCATTTTTGATATGCATAATGATTATGGTTGGGAAATCTCCGATGAGCGCGGTCCTAAGGTCAAAGGATTAAAACAATTATTCCCTGATCGTGTCGTGATTCTCACACTCGATGAAGAATCATCAAACCGTAGAAATGCCAGATTCGACTTTGCCATCAAACTTGGTTTTGATGAAATCGAACCTGAAGATATTGCTATGCTCAAAGCCACCATGAGCCTATCCGATACGATGGTTGATGCCGCCTATTTGCTTCGTAAAATGTGGGATAAAGGCTGGATTCTACGCTTACTCAAAGGCACACCCGAAGATTTTGAATATATTTCAGAAAATACAAATATCGGTGGCGGAACACTCTCGGCATTACAACGTCGTTTGCAACGTTTTGAACGCTGGGATTTCTTAATCGAAGAACAAATAACCGATAGTGTCCAGAAAATTATTGATTATCTTGTCAATCAGCGCAAAAGTGTTGTTCTTGAATTCGGTAAACATGGGAATTCACTTGAAGCCTATATGCTGGTTGCTAATTATCTAACGCGTCGTATCCACCATAGATATATCGAGATGGTTGATCAATCACTCGGTGATAATTCTGTCGCACCACCCCAACTGCTGATTACAATCGAAGAAGCACATAAATTCCTTGAGCCGCAGGTCGCCAGCCAGACGACATTTGGTATCATCGCCCGTGAAATGCGTAAATACAACGTAACCCTGCTTGTTGTCGATCAACGTCCAAGTGCGATTGATGAAGAAGTCATGTCACAAATCGGCACCCGAGTGACTGCATTACTCGATAATGAACGCGACATCAACGCTGTACTCAATGGAATTAGTGGTGCGGGTGGTCTCCGTGAGGTACTTGCCCGCCTTGAAACTAAACAACAAGCGATCATCATGGGACACGCTGTTCCGATGCCAGTCGTCATCAAACCTCGCACTTATGATGAAGATTTTTATAAAGCCGTGATGGGTAAACCAATTGACTTGAAAAATGCAAAACAATCATTAGGAAGTGGTGGTAAGCGTCGTTTATAGTTAATGCATGTAAAATTGTCCGAAAAGGCATTTTATCAACATCTTAATTATCGTAACGTAATATTCAGATATACTTAGATTAAGAGTGGCGAATCAGTGAGATACAAATCATGCAAATTTCAATTTCAAATCAAGCATATCAACTTATCAATCACATTACTATCTTGATGGAATCAACTCAATATTTAGATGAAATTTACCGAATCAAACTCGATAAAATTAAAACCAAAATGAACGAGTTTGTATCCAATTACCATGCCCACCTTGCTCTATCTGTCCGTGAATTTGCCAGTTATCTAAATCATGATGCGCTTTCGCCTTTGACAATTGTATTAGGTTATGCGGAATTATTTCGCTCTGTACACGCTCATATGTTAACATTAGATGAGATTAATCTAGTGAATCAGATTTGTGATGCTCTACGGATACTAATAGAGAGTGTACGGAATGAATATAAATTGATGATAGCCAAACAAAATGAGCTTACTAGCATATAAAACTTAATACTGTAAATATAGATAATTGTGTCATAATAGAGACACAATTGGTCAGATAATGGTGCAATTTAATGGCAGATACATCTTTCAACAAATTACTAGATCCCGTTGGTGATATTATCACTTCAATGGAATCTATCGTTTCAGGTGCTTTTGGGATCACAACAGGGGATCAACGCGAATCCTATAAACGTATTCATTCCCTTTGCTGGGGTATTCATACACTTGTGATGGATATTGTGACTTCGTTAGGTTTAGAAGAGGTCGCCACTCGCCCTGAAGTCAATGATCGCTTTCAGAGTTTACTTCGCTCCATCAAATCAAATATGGATGACTTAATACAAGGTTACGATGGCGAAATAAGCGAAGAGCAAGTTCTGATTATGGAATATGTTCAAACGGCAGTCGAATCAATTGAGCATATGATGAGTAATTTGTGGCACTATTCATTAATCAAACATGACAAAATCGACTATACAATATCAGAATTTGATGTATCAACGCTCCTAAAGAAGGTCAAAGCTGTCTTACCTGATTACAATGTGCCAGATTTTATCTTACCTTGTCGCGTCGTCGGTGATAAAACCTACTTAACATATGCCTTTGGAGAAATCGCATATAATGTTAAACATCATGCTTATGTGGACAGCATCAGTATCGAAGCCCAAATCTATGCGAATCGGATTGACCTGACGATTCACAACACAGGATATGGCTTCAATTGTGAGAATATGAATAGCCCCTTCCAACCATTCTGGCAATCAGATGAGAGCAATGATGGATTTGGCTTAGGATTATTTTTGGCAAAGACTTTCATCGAACGCAGTCGGGGCACAATCTCCATTAGTAGCGAACAACAAGGCGGCACACTCGTCAAGGTATCGCTACCGTTAACATAAAAACGAAAGTTAACCTCATGAAGGCAAAGATCTTCGCACAAATTCAGTCGATGCGTATTATCGTGCATCAACTACTGAATATGGAACAATCCAAACTCAATGAGGAACAATCTAAAGACATTCATCATATCCTCAGTGCACTCGATTCTATAGAACAACGAACTTCAATCTTAGATACCATATGCAAGACCGATACAGAACGAATGCAAGTCCTACATGATTTGACAGGTCCAATCAACGGTGTTATCGGTTACCTCTATATCTTGGAGCAAGAATATAGTGCACCTTTGAACGAAAACCAACAGCAACTTATACAATCCATAGAAACTAAAATCCGTCAACTTTATCAATATATTAGTAATCAACTTTTATCGCCGCAAATCGATTCCTAATCCTTCACAATCTGATAATATAACTCCAATAACATGATGTTTATCATGTAACAAAATATCGCATTTTGGTATGCTGTGACTATAGATAGATAGTACTGGAACAATCATTCATGAGCCAATCATTTGATTTTTCACATTTTCCAACCCTAGACACAGCTCGTTTGCATCTTCGTGAAATGACTCCACAAGATTTAACTGCCCTCCTCAAGCATTTGGGCAATCCTGAAGTCGTCAAATATATTGAAATGCAACCTATTCAAACCGTTGAGCAAGCGAATGAGTGGCTTCGTTGGATGGGAAGTTATTTTTCGGCACAGGATGGGCTTCGCTGGGGAGTTACCTTAAAGTCAGATGGTACATTCATTGGCTCTGCTGGTATTCATCATTGGGATCGTGAATCCCAATATGCCGAAATTGGATACGACATCGCCCAGTCATATTGGGGAAATGGCTATGCAACAGAAGTCTCCCGCGCCATCATCAGCTTCGGAATCAACCACTTTAATCTTAATCGAATCGAAGCCGATGTTATCGAAGGAAATACAGTTTCCATGCACGTACTCAAAAAATTAGGTTTTCAGCAAGAGGGCATCTTGCGTGAGCGTGTTCACAAAGATGGTAAATATCATAATGTGCATCTGTTTGGGTTACTCAGTCGAGATTTTGATAATTAACTCATTCGTCAACTTTCCATTCGCCTTCTGGCGGAATACGTTATAATCCTATGTGGATTGATGACACAGATGGAGATATATCATGACCAAGCCACATGTTTTTGTAACCCGCCAACTACCTCAAGCCACGCTTGAACCCCTAGCCGCCATATGTAATCTCGAAGTCTGGGAAGATCATCTTCCGCCACCCTATAGTTTGATTGCCGAAAAAGCAAAAACACTGGAGGGCTTATTGTGCCTGTTAACCGATAAAATCGACGCGAACTTAATCGACAATGCGCCAAATCTCAAGGTTATCAGCAATATGGCAGTCGGCTATGACAATATTGATGTTCCCTCAGCCACTCAACGCGGTATTCCTGTCGGTAATACGCCGGGTGTATTGACCGAAACTAGTGCTGATTTTGCATTTGCTCTCCTTATGGCAGTAGCTAGACGAATTCCAGAAGCGCAACAATATGTTAAAGATGGACAATGGCAAACATGGCATCCAACCATCTTATCAGGGCAAGATATTTATGGTGCGACCCTCGGTATCATTGGATTAGGTCGTATCGGGCAAGCAGTCGCACGGCGCGCAAAAGGCTTCGGTATGAAGATCATCTATCACGGTGGCAGTAACGAAGCAGTCGCAAACGAGCTTGGCGCACAAAAAGTTGAATTAGACGAGTTACTCCAACAAAGTGATTTTGTCAGTTTAAATCTCCCACTGACCGAAAAAACACATCATTTTATCAGCACCCGTGAATTACAATTGATGAAACCAACAGCAATCCTTGTCAATACAGCACGCGGTGGAGTCCTTGATTCAAAAGCACTCTATCAAGCCCTGAAGAATAATACCATTCTTGCGGCAGGCTTGGATGTTTTCGACCCCGAACCGATTCCGATGGATGATCCACTACTGACATTAGACAATTGTGTCATTGTGCCACACATCGCCAGCGCTAGTGTCGCGACACGCACCAAAATGGCAGAAATGGCGGTCAAAAACGTGATTGCAGGTATCACAGGTCAAACACTACCTACATGTGTTAATTCAGGTGTATATGAGTCGTAGTGATGAGTAATTTAACCACCACTGTATTTGTACCCAATACAAAATATTATCTAATCATTTTGATCTGTTGTATATCACTGTGGGTATCATCTCCTGTATATGCTCAATCATCCGATTGTGGGATTGCTGACACCATTAATTATCCGATAGAGACAAGCATTTTCACGATGGCACAAGGCTTTGCCGTATCCAGTCCACGCCATCAAGGACGTTATCATACCGGTGAAGATTGGTACGGCAAACGGAATCAAAGTTATGGTCAACCCGTACGTGCCGCCGCCCGAGGACGTGTGACCTATTCTTATGCACTGGGTTGGGGACGTGATGGTGGTGTTGTCATCATCGAACACGAATTCCCAGACGGAACAGTCGCCTATACGCAATATGGGCATATGACCGAAACAGATGCTTACCCATTTCCTGCTCGATTTGAATGTGTTGAACCCGGTCAGGTGATTGGCGCAATCGGTGATGCCCGTCCTGCACCTCATTTGCACTTTGAAGTCCGCACAGCCAATCCCGATGTACCCGGTCCCGGTTATTCGTGGGCAAATCCTTTTGATGAAAACTTCCGCAATCCTCAAAAATTTATTGCCAATATGCAAGGACGCTTACAACGTGGATATGCATGGACGGTCCTTACATCCAGTGGAAATCCCATTGCTGATTATAGTCACTTCGCACCACCTCTGATTCTAAGTGACAATAGTATGATGTATTTTGATGGTCAGGTTATCAAACGAGCAACCCAAGATGGGCGTGTTTTATGGCGTAAATCTGTAGAACGTCAACCCGTAAGTATTATTGGCGTTCAAGGATTTCCAGTAGTGGTTTATGCAGATGGCACAATGCAAACGATGAATTCCGAAGGGGTTATCGGAGAGACGTGGCGACTCGATGTTTCCTTAGCACATTACCCCTTAGCAATAGACGAATGGTTGCTTTTCCCAACAACGGATGGAAAGATTGTTGGCTTGAGTAATGATCTACGCGACATCGTATGGGAAGTCGATAATATACCCAATTTTACACGGTGGCATGTTATCGGAGACATCAATAATTTTGTGATCGGATTAATTACGGAAGACAACGAAATCCTGACTTTATCACAATCAGGTGAAATCTTAGACCGTGCCCTACTCCGCGATTCAGGGAGTTTATCAAGTTTACCAAATGAAAAAGGTCTATTGGTATATTCACGTGGTGGGCTATGGCAAATCAGTCGTCAAGGCGAATGGTCACTCTATATGGATACTGCTCCATCAGGTGGGTATAGTGCCGCAGCTCTTGTATTAGAAGATGAGCGACTATTTGTATTCGACGGGCTATTTTTGCGAGCTTATAGTTCTGACGAGGTGGAAATCTGGTCAACGGAGTTAAACAACGTCTCTGGTGAAGTCAATTTAAGTTGGGTGGAGGGCTTTGTACTGCTCACTAGTTCGGGCGGTAATATCATTACATTACGTGCCGAAGGCGGAATCTGTAACCGAACCAAGGTCTTTGGGCATGATGGTGCATTACTCTGGCATGAGTTAGGCGATGACGATACATTACGTATTGCGATTGCAGATCAAATTATTGGCTTTGACTGGCAGAAATTCTTAGGAGGTTGTGCAGTGTAGGGGCTTTCATGCCCCATATCGCTGTAAATTATGAATTGATCTTGTCAAGGTTAGCGTTCAATTTATCCAATGCACTGACAAGCTTTTCTTCTGTAGTAGGTTCAGCTGGTGTTTCGGGTGCTTCTTCTTCAGCCTTTTTACTCATTGATTCGAGACGATTAACAGCGCGTATCATCATAAAGACAGCAAATGCAACAATCAAGAAATTAATCACAGCATTGATAAACAAACCGATGTTAAGTGTTGCCGCCCCTGCTTCTTGTGCCGCCGCTAACGAAGCATATTCACCACCACTCAAATTAATATAAATCTGTGAAAAATCAACACCACCGAGGATTAAACCAATTGGTGGCATGATGATGTCATTTACCAATGACTGAACAATCGTGGAAAATGCTCCACCGATGATAATACCGACAGCCAAATCCATGACATTGCCGCGCATGATAAACTTTTTAAACTCTTCAAACATAGAACACCTCTTTCATCTGTTATAAATAAATGGCAAATTCATCATAACTGATAACAGTCCTTAATGGTGTCTGAAAAGTGTTACATTCAATATAACACTTATTTTTTACTAATCTTTACCGCCGTCCCATAAACATAAAGTTCAGCAACGCCCTGTAATACGTTCGATGTTTCAAAACGAACAGCGACAACCGCGTCTGCCCCTCGTTTTTCAGCATCAGCTAATAGTCGTTCAATTGCCTGTTCACGCGCTTCTGTTAGGAGCAATGTATATTCACTAATTTCGCCACCGAAAAGTGTCTTCACACCTGCTGTAATATCCCTAACAGCATTGCGTGCCCGTACCGTATTGCCACGGACCAATCCCATTGTATGTGTGATTTCAAACCCAGAAATTTGATCCTGAGTTGTCATTAGTATTTGACCCAAAATAAACCCTCCTCATATTAAATATAATCTATCCATTATGCCACAATCTCAATACAAAAGACCCCTAAACATTGGGGGATACATAGACATTAATTAATCGTAAATTAAAGTACGCAATATCATTATATATTTTGGAAGTCTCAAACAAATTCTAATGTAATTCATGCGAAATTACACCTAATATATACCAAGCGTCCCTTCATTTTTTGAAGGGGCGTTTCGTCTACTATCCACAACAACTTTATTGATTTATGGATAAGTAAGACTTTTTGTGTTAATCACCGTATACAAGGTGACCCTAACAGAAAGGATTCTAACTATGGCAGAACGTCGAATTCTCTTAACACGTTCAGGCTACGAACAGCTACAACGCGAACTCAACATTCTCACTGGTGAAGAAAACACCAAAGTAGCAGAGATGTTGGCGGATGCACGTGAAGATGATCAAGGTGAAGAAGCGGTTTTCTTTGATGCAATGGTATCCAAGGAACGGTTAGATGAGCGCGTAGCCCATTTACAAAACGTTCTTGCCCGTGCCGAAGTCATAGATGCTGATGCAGATCCCGATACAATCACACCCGGTAATCGTGTGACTGTATATGATATGACTGAAAAAGAAGAATTTGTAATGGATTTACTCGATACTGAAGAAATCACACATGGACGGCGCGGTGTATCTTTAGAAGCCCCTGTCGGACGCGCTTTACTTGGCAAACACGTTGGTGACAAAGTAAAAGTAGAAGTCCCTGATGGTGTCGTAACGTACAAAGTCCGGAAAATTGACATGATTCCAGAAGATGAAGCGTCTTAATGACAAAACATTCTGACTAATTTAAAGGGTACATCAATCACAATGTACCCTTTTTTATTTTTTGATTACGGTGTTGGTGTTGCGGTTGGGTTTATATTCGCATTCGGCGTAAGTAGTGTCGGGTCATTCAACCAGACATCATTTGAAAATAAGTTATTCCCCTCGATCAAGAAATTGGTCGAATAACCATAGGGCAACTCATAGACATTCAGGCCATTGAATTGGGAGACTGGTGTAACAGCAATCCCGACATTGTTATCAATAATCGATATAACAGGTTCACATGCCACTTGAGAAATATCATTACAAATTTCCAGTGTAACCTGAGCCGCGCCAACATCAGTCCGTTGTAGTAAGTAATTCACGCGAACATTATTCCATGACACCTGTGTCTTACCACTACCACCTGTCGACCCACCTGCCGCAAGTGTTGCCGGCGGTGTTACACCATTCACAATATTGAACAATGGTCCATCACCTGTTGGTGTCGGTGTCGGTGCAGGGCCATTACACCAATTGGCATCACAAAACGCCAGCGGAATAAGTAACGTACCTTCCGGAGTCTCCAACGTCGGTAAACGATCAAATACCTCTTGTGGCATTGTTGTCCAACGTCGATCAATATACATCGCAAAATTATCACCACTCACAAACATCATCGTTGAACCATTGAAATTACGATACCATGCTCGGAATTCGATACCCGCTGGCATAATTCCATAATATTCTAAAGCGGCAGGGTCAGAATAGACAAAGGCATAAACTGATTCATAAAGCGTTCCTCTATCACCATCTTCAATGACATCAATCGGAGGATTCTCCGCATAGTTATTCGCCTGCGATTCAACCAATGTGCAGAAACCTGATGAAAAAACAATCGTATCATCAACAGCAAACTCATAAGCACGTTGTAAGATAACCACTAAATTTTGAACATCTGTCGAACACCGAATGAGTGAGTCGGTTCCCTGCCAACCATTCGGACGAATACCTTCTCCAACATTAGGAGCAGCATCCGCGATCAATTCAAGATCTTGGCGCAAATTACGATACGAAATAGACGATGAACTCGAAATCGTACCATTCCATCCCTCTGGACGAACACCTTGCCCCAATATTGTATCCGCAAGTCGTTCAAGATCCGATAATGCATCTGTGGCTAAAGTGTCGGAATTCAAATCTGTATTTCCGACCCAGCTCGGTGGTCGATTACCCAACCCCTGTGTCTCGTCTGCCAATCGTTCAAGATCACCACGAACTGCCCAAATCAAACCTTGGAAATCACTTGCAACAACACCGGTATCTTGAATACTGCCGATCAGCTCATCATCAATTTCAGCAGAAACTGCCGCGCAATAATCAAACACGCCATCAGGTGTCGATGAACGGATACCAAGTGCTGTCGCCATAACATAAAGCATATTTTGAATCGTGCGACTGCAACGATAAACAGGAGCCGCCCCTGTCCAGCCTTCTGGTCGGGAATCGGGAGACAAGAAATTATCTGCATTGATCTCTAGATCGTGTCGAATATTGCGCGTAATCAACTCTGGATTACGGGTTGTCGCGCCAATCCATTCTTGAGGACGTATCCCCCCACCAAATATTTCGTCTGCTAACTGTTCATTATCAAACCATAAATCCGCCACGAAAGAGTCTGTTGTAAAGTCTGCGTTACCCACCCATGTCTCTGGGCGAACACCACCAAACACCCGATCGGCTAAAATTTCTAAATCTACGCGCGTATCAAATAGAAATGCTTGAAAAATATTTGATTGCTGAGGGGAATTAGCACCTACCGTCCCCACCATCAGCAGTAATCCTATTAATGTTATCAGACAGCTTAACCGTCGCATGTGCCTGTGTTCCTTTACTACGTTTATCGACATTCAGATGCAGGTACTTCACAGCAAAATCTTAAGGGTAGATTTCTAACCCATCTAAATAATCACTTCAAAGAATAAGCCAAATCTATAAATCAGTTCTGATGTCAACTATATAACATCATAGAATGCTTCTTTAATTATACACATGACGGCGTTAACTGATAGTTTTGAGATGAAAATTAGGAGAATCGAACCAATTCCGCATCAAAAAGGCATAAAAATTGCGGTCATTTGTTAAAACGTGTTATAAAATATAACAATAACTAATCTAATGGTGGTTTACATGAACGTAATCAAACAGCGTAACTGGACAGACCAAGAACTCGCGCTCGCAGGTTTTGAACAGTATGATCGAATCAAGCAAGTCGTGATGGCTCGCCGCCTTCCAGAATCAGAAGCTCCGCTCACAATCAATACCGAGTGGGGTGAACAATTGGTAGCGGATACTGGCTATGCAATTTGTTATCGTGCTGGGGATGTCATACAGCCATCATTACTCGATTACTACCATTGGCCTGTCGAACCTTACATTTTTGATGATACTTATCGTCCGTGGGATCAACGCAATTGGACACCCACTAAAACAGAGCAACATCTAATCAAATTAGGATGTCGTCCATATTATAAACTTTCTAGTGTCTGGGCAAAAGAAATCACTCATCCGATATGGATGCAAAGCCCGGAACATCAGCAACCTGTTGAAGTCGGACCCGGACGTTATCTAATTATTGGGATACAGGGCGAACCGTATACGATGGGGGCCGATGAATTCTACTCACGCTATGAACAAGAGCAGGAAAAACCGAAATCGGTCATCACAAAGCTATTGAACTTTTTCCGACGCTAATCTTCTAGCCGATCATCAATCATTTCTTCAATATAATCAAGTACACTACTCATCATATATGGTGTTAAGGCTAAGGTTGCCGTAGCAACATCGGGATCTGTCCGTGCGAGGTCTTCTGCATCTTCCAGCAAGACAATCAGCGCATCGGTAACAATCGACATTAAGCTGATCGTTTGGGTCATGACATCACCCAGCAACTTAGGATCACGCTGAGCATTGAGTACCAACCATGATGCAGCTTCCATCATCGGCATCATACTCATCATCGAAGCCGTCATACTCATCATCATCACTTGTTGTGCCGCAGATGGCATAGAGTCTAGCTTAGCTTCCGTTTCGATCCGCTCTGCTAACCGTGCCATAATTGTGGCGGCTAATCGTGCAGGCGCACGACGATGGGGGGCGCGCTTAAATACAGAATCGACCTGTCTTAACCGATCAAACTCGTTTGCCGCTTCCTCATCACGATCTAGCATCGTAAATAACTGTTGCGCCAGATCATCCGAAAGCTGACCATCGATGGCTTCTTGCATCATTTCATTACGTTGTTGGCTTTGCTTATCGGACATCCTAATTTCCCTTCAATTGCGGATTGGTTAGCCCGTCGTCGTCATCTGTGTCACCGATGATCTCGGCAAGAGACTTACGGGCACGGAACAATCGGCTTTTAATTGCACTTTCCGTCGTGTTCATGGTCTCAGCAATCTCTGCATACGAATAGTCATACCAATAGCGCAGGATTACCGCAACCCGATAGTCAGCGTCGAGTTGTAACAATAAATCTTGGAAAAGTTCACTGCGTTCATTTTGTAAAGTTGCCTGCTCAGGCAGCGGATCTTTGCTACTTAGGGCTAATGCTGCCGCTGTAGGTTCGTCATCTAACGAAACATAGTGCATCCGTCGCTTACGTATGCGATCAATACAATGATTAGAGGCAATCGACATCACCCATGTTTTGAATGATCGTTGCGTATCATACCGTGTAATGTTTAAATATGCGCGCAAAAATGCTTCTTGTGTTGCATCTTCCGCCTCGCCACTTTCACCTAGCATCCGATAACATAAGTTGTATACCGGATCTTGAAACGTATAGACTAACTCCGCAAAGGCATCCTGATCGCCTTGCTTCGTCGCTTCCACCCATTCAAGAATAATTGGATCGGGTTCAGCCACGATCTCTCCCTTATGTTCCCCACAACAGCAATGTTGTGTCTAGTCCTTTTACGTAAAAATCCGATTAAGGTTGTAGACACAGTTTAAACAGTATAATGGTTCATACGATAGACTGGCAATAGACATTAGGCATTAATGAGCAATTTTGCTGTTGCCGCATTGGTTGCCAATGGTATATTATGCACGTTACAAATCCTTAGTAAACCTTGAATATCAGGGTCATGTGGATGTTTGCCTAATGGATCGACAAAGAAAAATACAGCACTAATTTTACGTTCAGCCACCATCGCGGCAATCTGTGCATCCCCCCCATACGGACCCGATAACATCTGTGTCACATCTAACCCAGTTTTCTCATGAATCAGTTTCCCTGTTGTATTGGTTGCCACAAGGTTAAATTCTGATAGGCGATCTTTATGATCCATCACAAACGCCACCATATCAGCTTTTTTACCATCATGTGAAATTAAGGCAAGAGTACGGCGTTCTTTTTCGTCTGGCATTCTTTATCCAATCAATATCATTAATCCAACATAAGCATAACGCAATCTGCTAAGCTTGCAACTAAGACGCGTTCGGATGACGGCGCACAAAACTCGCAGGAATCGACAAAGGCATATGATAATGGGTCGATCCAAATAATCGTTTAAAGCGTTGATTCATCATATAGGCTTCTTCGTAATATCCTTCAATTTGTGCCATCAATGCCGACCACGGGCGCTGTTCTGCAACATACCGAGCCTGAAAACGCATTTCTGTACGAATCATAGGCATGTCGCGCAAATAGCAAATTACATCAGCAAATGCTTTTGGCGTTGGATTCACAACAATTCCAGTTTTGCCATCAACAATCACATCAGGCGCGCCACCCGAATTAACAACCACTGTCGGCAATCCCGATGCCATCGCCTCTTGAATAACCTGTCCAAATGTTTCATTTTCACCTGTAAATGTAAATACGTCAGCACTGGCGTATGCTTGCGCCAATTCATCCCCAATTAGATACCCCGTAAAATACGTATCTGTCCCAGAAAATAACTGTTCAAGTTCTTCACGTAATGCTCCATCGCCAATAATAGTTAATGCAACACCCTCTAATTTTGCAACTTCTAACAATAAATCTATCCGTTTTTCATAGGCAAGTCGTCCCACATAAATACATAATAATGCATTTGGGTCACGTCCATTAAGTAACTTATCCCGCATTGCTTGGGTGGCATGATGTGGGTTAAAGCGTACTGTATTCACACCTCGTCCCCAATGACGTACCCGACGAAATCCCTTTATATTTAACTGTTCAATAATGGTACGGGTTGGGGCAAGCGTCAAATGACATCCATTATGGATATAGCGCAACCAGCGGCTCAGTGGGTCAGATAATATGGGATAGCCATATTGTCCTGCATACCCCGGCAAATCCGTCTGATAATTTGCTATCACGGGTACATTGAGGTGACGACCCATTGCCATACCGTTCACTGCCATCGCGGCGGGACTAAACAGATGGATTAAATCGGGCTGAAATTCTGCAATATGTCGAGCAACAGCAGGGTTGGGTAATGCCATACGTGTTTCGGGAGCTTGTGGAACACCTACAGATGGCAATGGAATCACCCGCGATAGTCCCACTTCACTAACAGAAATATCTGGTGCAAATACCAACACCTCGCGCCCTGTTTCTTGCAGATAACGAATCGTTAAATATGCCGTTTTAACAACACCATCGACCTTCGGCAAAAAGGATTCCGTCAAAACTGCAACTTTTTTAATCTTATCAAACGGTGGAACAGTATGAATATCATCTCTCAGGATTGGATTTCCAAAAAAATCGTCAACATTTTTCCCATGTTGAGCGTAGAGGTTATCTAATAAACGTTGTGCTTGCATAGTATACCTCGTGCATCCCCGAATATTTGGTTTGTAGTGTAGCAGATCATCATAAAATATATGTTAATCTTTAACGTATAACCCTCAGCAAACCCAAACGATATGCTGTACAATGACATCCATGCGTAGAATTCAAAACATACTCAAGCGAACAATCGCCATCTGGTTACCCCTCACCATCGCTATCGGCACAGGGGTCTTGGTGCTTTTCTCTGGAACACTCGGCACACAAGTACCAGGTTATATGACTTTCGATACTACGCTGAATATTACTGTATCACCGCCTCCGCGTGACGCACCGATTGAGCCTTATCCGCCAATCAATAGTGTATTACTCGATTATATAGACCAATCCGAAGCACAAAACAATCAATCTATTTTACAAGTCTACGGCGCGGAAGTCCCACCTGTGGGTGCATATATGCCACGCTCAGGCAATGCACAATTCAACTTATTACAACCGACCCTAACACCATCCCCCTTACCTTATCCAACTTCACCACCGTTGCCATTACCCCCATTACCGGGGAATCTTATTCCAACAGTATCTGCCTTAGATGAAAATGGTGTACCCCGTGTATTACCCTATGCAGGGGATGAGTGTGCGCCAACAGGCAATCCTGTAGATGGTATCCTGACGCAACGCTATCATGCTTATCATAGTGGCATTGATATTGCGATTCCACTCGATACAGCCGTGCTGTCCACGCACAGCGGAACGGTCACATTTGCGGGATGGAGTGAATACGGATACGGGTATTTGGTTATCATCCAAAATGGACGATTTATCACATACTACGCCCATAACAATTCGTTTAATGTAACGGTTGGTGCACAAATTGGCGCAAATAGCATTATTGCATGGAGTGGCTCGACAGGTAACAGCTCAGGCCCGCATGTTCACTACGAAACACGCATCGACGATATACCCGTTGACCCCTTAACATTCGCATCTCGCGGTTATAAAACGTGCTAAATCCCAATTTTTGACTACAATTAACGTATCCAATTAAGCAGAGTTCAGACATATGACGACACCTCCACAACCTCAAGACAATACTCCCTCTCGATTTATTCCATTGATGGTACGTTTCGTAACCCCCATCAACCTTGTGTTGGTACTAATCGCAGGCATGGGTGTATTTTTGCTTTCCAATTCACTTAGTGGCAATGTACAAGCTGTCGAAGAGAATCTGCTGATACAAAGTGCCGTTCAAATCGCAGAAGCCACACAAATCGAATACAATAGCCTCCTCCAAGAAACACAGCGGATCGCCTTCACACAAGGCATTGCCGAAGCTATTGAATCTAAAGATGCAAACACACTACAAACGATTTTAGAACCTATTGCGCTTGCCACTGATTTAGATAGTGTCATTATCGTTGATGCTACAGGGCAAGAAATCATCGGATTACTACAAAATAATCAAGCCAACGACTTTAGTCTGAGTCAAAATACCGATTTGGCTGATGAACCGCTAGTGCAAGATATTTTGAACACTGCTTCAACAGAAAATATTGGAATTTTACAAACACCGAATGGCTCTATTATTTATATTGCTATGCCGATTCATCAAAATGATACGCCTGTTGGGGTTTTATTAGCAGGTCGCTATACCTTATCACTCCTTGATAACTTCCAAAGTAATACACTGACAGAAGTAACACTCTACACCGCTGATAGCACCCTGCTCGATACCACACTAGAACTCGATGCTTCTAATCTAACATTACTCGATACCCAACAAAATATCATCGACCAAACTTTAAGTAATTCCAATCAAGTCACAGTTGCAAATGGATTATCGCTTGTTGGTCAAAATTATCGTACTGCTTATATCCCACTTTCAATGGGCGAAACAACCTTGGGCGTATTATCTGTTCTCATGGCTGATAATGTTGCAATAGCGACATCTGGCGGACGACAAATCTCTGCATTTTTGATGGCGATATTAGCAGGTGCAGTCACCTTTGTTGCGGTCATCAGTGTGAATTTATTTACCCGTCGCATTGAACAGGTAACAGATACAGTTGATGCGCTTGCACAGGGTGAAAATGTACGAGTTGAGATGAAGCCCACTGACGAAATTGGAAAGTTAGCTGGAGCGGTTAATCGTTATGCAGATGTTGTCCACGAAAGAGAAGACTTTTTCCGTGTGTCATTACGTCGTCATCGGCGCGAACGTGATTATCTCTTACTAGTATTGGAAGCCATTCCCGAAGGTGTTATCGTACAAGATATGGAGGGACGCGTTGTCTTGATGAATGACCCAGCCCGCGACTTATTAGGCTCTCAAAGGGTTTTTCGTAGCGCAGGCATCCACGAGCTAACATCGGTAGTCAGTGCGACATTGGGAGAAAGCATCGCCCCCGGTTTGTATACACTCGGCAATCCACAACGCATCCAACTTGACGAAGTAATGTTACTCGCACAAGCCTCTGCAATCGTTCTCAGTACAGGTCAGCGGATGGGGTCAGTTGTCCTCTTGCGAGACATTACTGAAACGGTAAAACGCGAACAAATCCGCGAAAATATCATGGGGCAAATCGTCGAAGATGTCCAAGTCGCATTACAAGATACAGCTCGTCAAGCGATGCAAACCGAAGATGAACTTGTCCGCCGTTTAGCGCGTGACATCGCAAAACATGCCTCGGCATTACAATCCATGATCGTCGAAATGCGTGAACTCACACAATATTCGCAACAACAGGCACAGAGTATCCAACGGTCTTTATCTGTCGAAACTTTAGTATGGGGTGTTGCCAATGATTGGCGACAGATTGCACAAGCCAGTGACATAACATTAAGTGTGATGCTAGAAGCACGCGGTTTATTTGTATTGGGGGATGAACAACGCTTACGATATGCCCTTGGCAATCTTGTAGATAACGCGCTCAAATATACAGAATCAGGCGGAAAGCTCTCGATTGAAGTACGTGGCAAAGACCAAAACATGCTCCAATTACGCATCCGTGACAATGGTGTCGGTGTTAGGGATGAAGATTTACCACACATTTTTGTGCGCTACTATCGCGGCCATCCCATCACACCTACAGGGGAAATTATCCATGTACCGGGTATGGGGCAAGGCTTGACTGATACCCAACAAATTATCCAAGCACATGGTGGAAAAATCCGTATCAAAAGCAAAGTTGGAATTGGGACTGCCGCCTATATTGCGTTACCAATAACGGCATCAGAATCGTATCAACTGCCAATAATCGAAGATGATCTGATGGAAGGCGAAACCATGCTCATCCCAGACCACATCACCATAGAAGATTTTTGGGGTGGTAAAGATACGCTATAAAATGGGACACCCATTGTAGAGTGTCCCAAAAGATTTAACCTTCAAGCGTCAATAGATACGCAATAATATCGTTGATTTGATCGTCATTATACGCATCGCCCCAGTTTAGTGGCATCACCCCCGGCGCAAATCCATCAACGATATAGTCATTCGGGTTGATAATCGATTCATACAGATATTCTTCTACACTTAGACCAGCAACGCGCGTCTTTGCAGTCTCTTTGATATTCAGCATGCTCGGACCAAGAATCGGAGCATCAATTGCTACATTATGGCAAATCGCACATGAAAATCCTGTTTGTGGAGAAATTTCATTAAATAACACTTTACCATTCTCCGCATCACCGGATGGTGCTTGAACAGGGACTTGGGTCGCTGTCGGCTCATCAGTTGGTGTTGCCGTTGGTGGCTCTGGTGTAACTGTCGGCTCATCGGTTGGTGTTGCCGTTGGTGGCTCTGGTGTCTGTGTAGGTAAAATTGTTCTTTTTGTCGGGACAATGACAACTTTAGTAGCCACTGCATCCGATTCATCAAAAACGGGTGTAACAGCTGTACCACATGCGACTGCAAGGCTAGCAATCACCAAGAATAGAATAGATCTCTGGAATCTTTTTATCATGTTTTCTCTCATCTGCTTGTGAATTCCTGTACAAATACAAAGTATAACGGTGTGTTTTGGGTCTGACAATATTTAATATCTAGTTAGGGATATGACATATTGTACTTATTACTCATTCATAATATATGGCAGAATGTCATGTATTTTTAATGACAGACTGCCCTACTGTCATTTCTTATAACTTCCTACAATTAATTCTATACACATATTTAATCAGTTAATAATAATTGGAGAAACGAATGACTAATGACATCAATATCGATCGGCGCGACTTTCTTAAAGCTCTATCGATTACATTAGGAGCAGTCGGTGCGGCAACAACATTCGGAACAAACCTAGTATCAGGGCAAGATGTAGTTGTAGATGAGTTAACTGTAGATTATTTACAAATTGATATTGACCATAAAGAGAAAGTTACAGCGTTTGTTGACAATATTGGGAAAGACGATATTTACTGGCGCAAGCCTCTCGAATATACGATGGATGGGGATGTTAAAGTCTTTAAATTGACCTGTACCGAAATATATTGGGAAACACAAGACGGTGTGCCACTCCCTGCATTTGCTTATAATGGCATGGTTCCCGGTCCAGAGATTCGCGCGACAGAAGGTGAAACGGTTCGTATCATTGTCCAAAATGATATGCGCCAAAGTACAGCCGTACACTGGCATGGTCTCCGTGTTCCTAATAACCAAGATGGCGTACCGTACCTCACTCAAGATCCTATCCTACCCGGCGAGAGTTGGACTTATGAATTTGAGCTAAAAAACCCCGGTACACATATGTATCATTCTCACCATAATTCACTAGATCAGGTACTACGTGGCTTATTAGGTGCATTCATTATCGAACCTGCTGATAAATCACAAGACCCTGAATATGATCAAGACTATACAATGATTCTAAATGATTCTATGCACGGGTTTACTATTAACGGACGCTCATTCCCTTATACACAACCTTTGATTGCTAAATTAGGCGAAAAAGTTCGTATTCGCTTCATGAATGAAGGTTTGATGATTCACCCGATGCATCTTCATGGCTTGGTTATGGAAGTTTTTGCAAAAGATGGTTGGAATTTACCTGCACCTTATAAATGCGACACCATCAATGTCGCTCCAGGTGAACGCTATGATGTGATTGTCGATTGTGATGAACCCGGTGTTTGGGCATTCCATTGCCATATCCTATCACATGTAGAAAACCGACAAGGGTTGTTTGGTATGACCAGTCCATTTATTGTTAACGAAGAATAAGAATAAACATCAATTATAGCAATATGTGGGGATGATTTAAAACCATCCTCACAAAATGGGGCTAGCTGTGTTATCAGTTAACCCCGTTTTCACATTAAAATCCCATTGTTTCGGGACGACGATAATGTAGCAACCGTTGCAAAACTTTTAATTCAACTGGATTATCATAAAATTCAAGTTTATAACGCCAACCACTAATCGTCTTGAGCAAATGACGCATCGTCGATTGTAATCGCATATCCGTCACTGTTGGATAATAAGCATTGATAACCGTCTCAAAATCGCGAATTTTCTTACGTACAGGGTCTTGTGACCACGGCGTACCGGGATTTCGACGAAGTGATTTATCGGCCCAATCCTCTCCTGCCCATTCTTCTAAACTCTTTGGAAAGCTAAATCCTAAACTTTCAGCTTCGTTCAGCAAGGCGCTATTTTCTTGCGGAGTCGGCGTATACATATACAAAATTAACTCCGATGCAGGATTAATCTCTTTAACTTGTCGAATAAATGTAATGGTCTTTTCGATGCTTGCGATTGGATCAGGTGGTGTACCTAGCACAAATGAAAATTCGGGTACAATTCCAAAATGTTTCATCCGTTCTGCAATAGCGAGCGTCAATGCCACACCAGATTTACCACCTTTATTCATTAACTTTAGGGTTTCATCGTCGCCACTCTCTGCGCCCATGAAAATCATTTTCGCACCACTTTTTGCCAGTGTTTCAAATGATTTATCAGAATAACTCATCAATGTATCAACACGCCCTAGTCCCCACCAATTGATGTCCATACCGATCATGCGCTCAGCAATTTCTAGACTACGGTCTTCCTTCACAAAAAAGTCCATATCATGGAATTCCATACCGTCGATGTTCCATCTATCCTTCATCATTTGCATAGTATTTGCAACACGCTCAGGACTTTCGGCTGACCATTGGCGACGGGCTAAAGGAACAATTGCACAAAAATTGCAAGCAAATGGGCATCCCCAACTGGTATGATGGGCTAAGACACGCTTTCCCAAATAACTGCTACTAATATAATCTTCCATATTCAGGATGTCATAAGGATATTGTGGCACATTATTAAGGGGCACAATTGGTGCGCGGGGAGTTATATGAATGTCGCCATTTTTATAAGCAAGAGATGGAACATCGGTATCCGCTCCGCCCTTATGTATCTTATCCACCAGCTTACGAAAACCGACCTCGCCTTGCGAAATAATCACATAATCGACAAAATCACTTTTCAAGACAATTTCGTAATGGTTGCTTGGAAAGTATCCACCCCATACAATCGTCAAATCAGGACAGGCTTGTTTTACCTGTTTACAGACAGGAACAGCTTGACGTAATTGCGGTCCCGGCATGACCGTTACACCGAGCACTTTCGCCCCAGTGTCTTTAACCTGTTTAATAATTCGCTGTGCAGGATCCTCAACTAAATTTCCGTCGATAAGTTCAACGTGATAGCTATCCATAAGCATAGATGCTATTGATAATAAAGACATCGGTAATCGTTGTTTACCGGGTGATGTGCTAATGGGGTTATATAGAATGATTGTTGGTTGCATTGAAAAGTCCTCTCGGTATCATCTTGATTGTAGCAGTGACACTCAATTTGCGCGACATGACTTGACAGAACCATTATGACTTCTTAAGATAATCGGATGGTTTATTGGTAGATGAGGTAAATTTCATGAAACTTGCAGAAGCCCTTATTGCACGTGCTGATGCCGAAAAACGAATCGCGCAATTACAACAGCGGATTATCCGCAGTGCAAAAGTTCAAGAAGGCGACGAACCACCAGAAGACCCACAAGTTTTGTTGAATGAGTCCATAACGCTCATCAACCAGATGCAAAATCTAATTCAAGGCATTAACCGTACCAATAGCGCAACTGCATTTGATGACAACCGTACCATAACGGATGCACTCGCCGAACGTGATATGGTGATGAAAGAACGCACTTTTTTGACAAATGTTATTGCTAATGCTGTCGTCACTCAGCCACGCTATGGACAATCCGAAATCAAATTTATGAGTACTATTAACATCGTAGCCTTACAAACACAAGTAGATGATTTATCACGCCGTTATCGTGAAATCGATACTAAAATCCAGCAACTTAACTGGACAATTGACCTGATAGAAAATCAATAACAATAAGTCGGTAACAACAAACAACCTAGATGTGTTGCATAAAAAAACTCATGGCGAAGAGCCTAAAATAGCCAAATCGATTTTTCGATTCCGATGCTTGGAGCAGGCAATGTCTTTATTGTATTGCTCAGTATAAATCACAAGCGTACTGTTACAACTTAATGTCATTACCACATGCAAGGCTACGTCGTTTGTTGTGAGGGTGGGTTTGGGGACTTTATATTAACGATAGAATTGGATAGCAAACAACAGGCTATCATATTTCTATCCACTGTCTGAAAAGTTCTTTGTATATTCTTTTACTGTCAACCGCTACATTGGCTAATATCACTCCAATATAGTGCGATTCATCTTTTTCTTCTCCAGATAGCGACCAAATACCAAAGTCGCCAATCTTCAATAATTGATTAGGCATGTTGGATAGAATCCAGTATAATGAGAATACATTTAATTTTTACTAAAGAGTAGATAAAGTACAGTATAAGTGTATTGTCGACCAATCTTAAGGAACATATCGGCATATCACCACTATGATAATAATTAGAATAACAATAAGATGGCATTATTTACCATCTTAATACGATACAAACCGACTGCGGAGGATTGGATTGAATGAAGAAAAATATTCTTGTTGTCGATGATGAAATTGGTGCATTGACCCTCATCGGCATTATGTTAGAGCGTGGTGGATTTAATGTCCTAAAAGCAAAAGATGCGGATTCTGCACTGGCTATGCTTGACCAGAGTATACCTGATCTCATCATCCTTGATGTTATGATGCCCGGCATTGATGGTATCGAACTGTGTGGCATATTACGGGAACGCCAAGATACAGGTTCAATTCCTGTGTTGATTTTATCTGCACGTGGTGATGCCGATAGCGTAATGCGTGGGATGGAAGCTGGTGCAAACGACTATTTGCCAAAGCCAATCTTACATCATGACCTCGTTGCAAAAGTACGTGCAATGCTAGCACAAGCAGTAGACGGTAGTTAATTCTTCACAATTATTCTAGAATCGTCCGCCGTTATTAATGTTCTTAAATACCAAACAACATGATGCACATAATCATCATGTTGTTTTGAATTTACCCCTCATCAACCCCAAATAGGGCACGATAAATGTTGTAATTTCGATAGGCAACTTGAACATACCCTCGCGTCGATTCAATTGTGATGGTTGTCATAAACAAGTCAGGATCACCACCCGAAAGTGCATTCCAATCTAACGCACGTCCAGGTCCTGCATTGTAAGCAGCTAACGCAGCAATAGCATTTTGGTCAAATAAATCCAATTGTTCATCAATATAATATGCACCAAACGCGACACCTGCATAAGGGCGGAACAAATCACTATGTTGATAATCTTGCCATTGCAGACGTTCTGCGATGTATTGGGCTGTGCCCGGAATCACCTGCATCAACCCTTTTTCACCCGCCGCCGCCGTTGCATGGGTATTAAATAAACTCTCCAACCGAATCAACGACAAAATGAGCAAAGGGTCTACGTTGCGCTCTTCTGCCACAGGTCGAATCACATCAATATAATAATCGGGATAGCGTAACCGCCCGATAAACGGTGGGACTTGCAACGTACCTAATCCTGATGCAAGAATCACATCAGCCGCCGCAATGATCGATTCGGAATATGCCCCTATACCACGTAAGTAAATCGCCAATTGGTAACTAGTCAGAGCATCACCATTATTACGGGCTTCTTCGATGAGGTCATCAAATTCATCAAATGATTCTTCAAATGCCCCAACGGTAAATAACTCACGCCCCCGTATCATACGTGGGTCAGTATTAAGTGTCTCGGATAATCGCCACAACTCACCTGTTGATTCAATCGCAAACGTCTGCCGAATCCATTCATCGGCTTCGATGATTTCTGCATTTACATCAAATGTAAACTGATATTGCGCTGGTGGTTGGAACGGTTCACGTCCAATCCGAATATCTGATGCACGCGCCGCATAATAACTATCAGGTGATGCGGCAATCGCTAGGTCAAAGGCTTGATTAGCTGAATCTTGATCGCCACGTTGTACAGCTAAACGCCCTACCCATAGATACGCTGCGGCTTGATCTTCACCTGTCGTCAGCGAGGCAATCCGCGAATATAGATTTTCGGCAATTGACCACTCTTGATTGGTCACAGCCGCTGATGCCGCAATAAATAAACCGTTAGTGGTCAATTCATGATTTGGGTAACTGTCCGCTAACCGTGTAAAGATCTGACGCGACAATACAGGTTCACCATTTGTCCCATATAGATAACCAACACGCCACAGAGCCTCACCTGCTGCATCTGTCAAATAATCATAGGTATCCGCAATATCCATATAAATCGAAATCGCCGCAGGAATATCATCCGCCAGAAAACGAGTCCGTCCACGTTCTAAAAGAGCGTCCCCAAAGAGTGGGTCTTGCGGATACTGGTCGATGATTGTCTGAAAGGCAACCGTCGCCGCATCAGAATTACCGATTTCACGATATGCACGTCCAAGCATCAAATGAAGTTCAGCAGGAATCGATGCCAGCTGATGAGTTGTTGTATATTGGTTAAACGCATTAATCGCCGCTTGATAATCACCTGCAATATACGCGGATTTACCAAGTTGAAAACCATCAATCTCGATCCCACTGGCAATCACTTGTTGAATCGCTTGATAAGCAGTCGCCGTGTCTGGATAATTCGTAACAATAGTATTCATCCGCGCAATACCATTTTCGGTATCACCACTATCGAGCAAGGCTTTAGCTGCCGTATACGATATATTGGCACGATACGGGTTATTACGTGCAACAGACAAAATCGCATCATATTGCGCCACAGCATCTGTAGGGCGTTGAAGATTAATATAAATTTGCGCCAGTTTTTCACGTAAAATCAACAGAGGGACTATTGATCGCTTTGCATTCGCTGCAAGTTCGTAGTTTTGGAGTGCTGCTTCTGTCTGACCCAATGCAATCTCTGCATCTGCAATCCGCTCATAAACATAACTATCTACCAAACCGGGACGTAATGTCAGATATTGTTGTAAATCATCAATTGCCAGTTGCCACTGAGACAATCCTAAATACGCATCCCCGCGCAAGAAATAGGCTTGTGGCGTTTGGTCGTCATCAGGAAATTGTGTAATCAATACCGTCAAGGCATCGACGGCTTGCTGAAAAAATCCCTCACGTAATGCTACTTGTCCCAATCGGAACGCCGAGACAGCCCGATATTCTGGTGCAATACCATCACCTTGATTTATCATCGACTGATACACGCCCACAGCATCTTCAAGATAACCATTCGTCACATAGGTATCACCCAACTGTAACAGCACCGATGGATCAATCGTTGGTGTTGGTGGAATAGTCGGCGGTATGGGGGTCGCAGTATTGGCTTGTAAGGCAACCATCGTTTCAGCTTGTGGTGTTGCTGTCACATAAATGACATTTTCCGCATTTGGAGTTAAATCAGGTAATTCAGGTGCATTCAGGGTACACGCACCTATTATAATTGTCAGGCTTAATAATGTTCCAGTTGATAGACGCATAGCATTCCTTGCATGAAAGTCAACGGTACTCGGAGCAATGTTACGAAGTGGATTATAGTTTGTCAACCAACGGTCAACCTATGCTGATTTTTCTGGAGGGACTAAATCACCAGAAAGCCACGGCATTCCATACCCCACAATCAGATGTCCTGCTTCTGCCAATCCTTTACCAAGCGAGTCCGTATCTTGATATGTCCACCAATGATCAGCTGATGGCAAAATATTAACACCAAAGTCCACTACTACCAATTGACTTAGAGTACGGCTCGCGTATTGATCATGAGGGGTAGGCTTACCATTAGGATCGTCAGAGCGTGTCAGTTGCACTCGAAAACGTGAAGGCATCCCCGACGACCACATATTTTCCGTATAGACCAACACTTGGAAATCGATCAGTCCATATAAGTCATTGTCTAAGGATTTGGTGAAGCGGTATTTTCCACCCGCCCACTGCAATGGCGCTTGCTTAAAATGATATCCTGCCGCATCAAATGCTTGACCGACAACGGTTCGCAATATTGTGCGGAAGTAATCTTGTTGAGATTGACGTTCTTGTACCATATACCTACCAATACCGCTTGATGAAATCATTGTCGTATGTATGAATGAGGTATTGCAAAATACGCGCCGTATTCCACGCGTCATCATCACCTCTATGATGCATACCAACATGCCCGAGATTAGAATGTTTTAACGCACGCATCATACCCATCCGATTACCCTTATGATAGTCAGCAAACATCTTCTTAAGATTCATATGCTTATCCCCAAACGGATAACTAACTCCCATACGGCGGCACTGCTGACGGAACATCTTATGATCGTATCCCCCCCAACTCGTCCACAATATTTTGCGCGCGCTGTAGTCTTTTACCAAAATATCACACGCTTCCGCAAAATCGACCCCTTGTTCATCGACTTGTTGTTGAGTGATATTCGTTAACTGAGTACAGAATTCGCTAATGACGGATGCGATAGGCTTCACAAAAATACTACGTTTATCAGAAATGTTGTCATTTTCGACATCATACATACACAACCCAATCTCGATGATCTCATTGAGTTGTCCATCCGGTGGCGGAGTCACATTCCAACAGGTTGCTTCGATGTCTACCACCATGATTCTGTCGCGCTGAATTGCCATTGAGTGTCCTTAACTGTTCTTAATGGGTCAAGCATACCACAATCTCAAAAGCATGATGAGTTACAAATTACGATGATATTTAAAATCACAACCAGTACAACGGTCTATACGTATAGTAATCAAGTTCCAATGAAGGGAAATAATGTATGAAAGCAATCATAGCAACAAAATACGGACCACCTGAAGTTCTTCAAGTCATAGAGATTCCTAAACCGGCTCCTAAGAGCAATGAAGTCCTCATTAAAGTTCATGCCACTACTGTGCATATAGGCGACACTAAAATCCGCAGAGCCAAGCCAGGCTTAGGCTTTATCAAAGATTTATTGTTCTGGCTTCCTATGCGAATCATGATCGGTTTTACTGCACCCAGAAAAATATTGGGGATGGAACTCGCGGGAGAAATCGAAGATGTAGGTATAGACGTTACCCAGTTTAAGACAGGCGACTCTGTTTTTGCCGCTACAGGGATGAGTTTTGGTGCGTATGCAGAATATAAATGTCTACCTGAAAACGGAATACTGGCAATAAAACCAGATAACATCAGCTATGAGCAAGCCGCTCCTATTTCTAACGGTGGGCTAACAGCTTTATTGATCCTCAGAAAAGCGAATATTCAAAATGGTCAAAAAGTATTGATTTATGGTGCATCAGGGAGTGTAGGGACGTATGCAGTACAACTTGCCAAATCGTTTGGTGCAGAAGTAACAGGTGTATGCAGTACCACAAATATTGAAATGGTGAAGTCGCTAGGGGCAGATAAAGTCATAGATTACACACAAGAAGATTTTACCCAACGGAGTGAGACCTATGACGTTATCTTTGATGCAGTCGGCAAGGTTGCGCCATCAAAAATTAAAGAGTCCTTGAAAACAAATGGCATCTATCTCAACGTATTGACCACGTCAGACGACATAAAGTTCACGACTGGCGATCTGATTTATCTCAAAGAACTCATTGAGGCGGGCAAGCTAAATTCCGTCATTGACCGATGTTATTCATTTGATGACATGATTGAGGCGCATAGATATGTCGATCAAGGACACAAAAAAGGAAATGTCATCATTACCATGGATCACAACGAGAAAATTAATACATCTTGAAGAATCATGAAAATAAATATGATGAACACGATATAGTTTAGCAAACAGTCTTCAACTCAAATTGGAACACATCCTTGACTCTCTCAGTACGGGTGAGGCAGGCAATAAATAATTATCACTTTCCGAGGGTGACTTTATTTATTGCCCAACATTATCCATAACAAAAGACAGAATTAGAACTTACACGAGAAGAGTAACAACCAACGCAACCACAGCAGGCAGGGCTTGTACAATAGTAATTCGTGATGCAACCGTCACACCACCATAGACACCTGCCACAATCACACACAAGAGAAAAAAGACCTTGAAGTGAAGAGCAATTTCGGGTGAACTGGCAACAAGACCGTAAAATAGACCAGCCGCAAGAAAGCCATTGTACAACCCTTGATTCGCCGCCATTGTTTTTGTATTTTCAGCAAGTTCAGCAGAAAGTCCAAATGTCTTCCGTGTGCGTGGTTTCGTCCATAAGAACATCTCCATCACCAAAATATAAACATGCTCAATCGCAACCAATGCGACTAACGTCATACTGAGTATTTGCATTGTCAACCTCTTTAATTTGTCTAGTGATTGATATAAAGTACCTGGCCTTGTAGCCCTACGAAATTATAGGGCTAGTTCAGTATAAAACATATTTCGTCGGTGGTTGTTACTGAGCCAATAATTTTTCAGTTTCTTCTGCTGAGGTAACAGGCATCTGACAAGCAAAATTACGGCAGACATAAACCGTCGGCTGATCTCCACGCATCTTGCGATAACTCAACAACGGAATCAACTCATGTTCATCCAAATTTTGACGGGATAGTGCAGTGATCACATTCGGGCGATAGGGTTTACGTAATGTATCCAATATAGCTTTGGTTGCATCTGCCGTCGGATTCCCAACAATCGCAACTTCCGCTAATCCATTAACTAGCATATCAGTAGCATTCAGCGATTCACCAAAAGCAGATGGATACTGTGCCAGCGCATCAGTCAATAATCGCAAAATGCTTCGTCCTGCCTCATCATACTTGGCCTCTCCCGTATATGCCGCAAGACGTAACAATTGTTTTGCCATCATCGCATTACCCGATGGGGTCGCATTATCTTGTAAATTACGGGGACGTGTAATCAATTCTTCGTGGTCATCGCTAGTATCATAAAATCCACCATCATCGGTTTGGAAATGTTCCAATGCAACATCAGCCAATCGTCGCGCTTCTGCAAACCATTTTTCGACAAACGTAGACTGATACAATTCAAGCATCGCATCAATGGCATTTGCATAATCTTCTAAATACCCGTTGAGTTTACTACGTCCATCTTTATGAGTGCGATACAGTCTACCGCGTTCATCGACCATCGCATCCATCAAGAATTCGCCAGCCCGTTCTGCCCCTACCAGATAATCATCTCGCTTGAGGACACGCGCCGCTTCTGCCAGACTTGCTAGCATCATCCCATTCCACGCAGTCAAAATTTTATCATCCAAACCGGGGTGTACACGGCTCGTTCGCACGGCATACAGTCGGTCTTTTATGGCAATCACAGCCTCTTTTAATGCTTCAACTGTCATATTCAAGTCAGCGGCAACATCTTCAAGTTCATTCGGTAGATACAAAATATTTGTACCTTCAAAATTACCACTGAGTGTCATGCCAAAATAAGCTGTTGCGATCAAATCAGCATTTGGAATTTCATCTTCAATCGGGGCGAGAGCTTCTTCCATCTCAGCAATCGACCACACAAAGAACTTACCCTCTTCACCCTCACTATCAGCATCTGTCGTACTATAAAAGCCACCCTCAGGTGCTGTCATTTCACGCAGGATGTAATCATAAATTTCCTCGGCAATATGCTTAAAAAATTCATCACCCGTGATCTGATAAGCATGAAGATAGACACGACTCAATTGCGAATTATCGTAGAGCATCTTTTCAAAATGTGGGACAAGCCACTGTGCATCGACACTATAACGCGCAAATCCCCCACCAATCTGATCATAAATTCCACCGCGCGCCATCTGCTGTAATGTAAACGTCACCACATATAGAGCATCTTGATCTTTTGTACGATCATAATACCGTAGTAGATATTCCAGATTCATCACCTGTGGAAACTTTGGTTGTGAGCCAAATCCACCATTTATCTGATCAAAATTGGACATGATTTTTTTAGCCGCTTGATCGAGTAACTCTGTCGTCAGACCACTATCGTCAGACCGTCCAATACCCAGTACATCGCGTTTTAAGGATTGATGCAAACTATTCGCTTGTTTATCAAGTTCATCACGCCGATTCAAATAGGCATCATGCACCGCTTGTAAAATCTGCGTGAACGATGGCATTCCATGACGCGGTGTATCGGGATAATATGTCCCGCCATAAAACGGACGACCATCAGGGAACATAAAAACGGTCATGGGCCAGCCACCATGTTGTGTCATCGCTTGCACGGCTTGCATATAAATATCATCGACATCGGGACGTTCTTCACGATCCACTTTGATATTCACATATAATTCGTTCATGATTTTAGCAGTCGCTTCATCTTCAAAGCTCTCATGTGCCATCACATGACACCAATGGCATGAGCTATAACCCACACTCAGCATAATCGGCTTATCCTGTTCGCGCGCCGTCTGGAATGCTTCTTCACCCCATGGATACCAATCGACAGGGTTATCGGCATGTTGTAATAAATATGGACTGGTTTCATCTTTCAGTCGGTTCATGGATTATCCTTTTAAGTTGGGAACAGTAAATTCGCTGAGAATGTTCAAGTATAGATAACTTTGTGTATGATAATAGAGGATGACTGTTAGATGCGAATTAGTTTTTCCGCAAATAACCAAGCATGAGTAAGCCGAATCAGTATCTGACTACTCCGAATTGATAATGTAACAATCGTCAACATCGCGTACATAATAACTGATAACATACGCTTCATCATCAATTTCTGCATTACATACACTAAATTGTTGATCCAAAAACGCTTGGATAGATGGATACTCATCATCAAGCGTATGCACAAACCAAATACCTGTCACGGTGCTATCGGAATAACCCGATACCTGTAAATCATGGTCAAAAGCAGTATCCCGCAGATACCGAATCGGAAAACCTGACCAGTCGCTATACATTAACCAAACCCGATCCGGTATTTTAAAGTCCGTATCAGGATTATGGAGATCAACCAACCAGATTGGCGTATTGTTGGTGGCAAGTCCTTGTAATTGGCGGGCTATCTTATAGATTGGCGGATACCAGTTCACATCCAAATCATCAACGCGATTGGTTTGTAAGGGCAAATCAGGTGACGTTAGAAAGATGCTTGCCGTAGCAACCCATACCGCCACAAAAACAGGAAGCATCCAACGCCAACGCATCAACCACAAAAGACTGATTGCTGATAAAATTGCTAAATAATTCCACAAGACCAGTACATACCGCGCCCGCCGAAAAGCTAATAGACTACCCACAAATTCGTGCGTCAGTACAAAACTGATGAATGCCCCCAATGTAATCGTCAATGCAAATACAAAGCGAGGGTCACGTTTACGAATACCGATTACGATACCAACACCAATCAGCAAAAGCAGAATCGGAAAACCATTCGAAAACAGAAATGCAGTATAGGTAACAACTTCGCCAGAGGAAATCGCACCATCCAGTACATAATGGCTTGTCAAATCGTCGCGTTGTACCCACAGCCACGGCAACAAAGTCGCACCAGCGATTGCGAATGAGATTGCAACACCTACCCAGCGCCGATCCTTTTTGACAAATAGAAAGTGATACACACCCAAACCCACCAAAGGAAAGATACTAAAGTAATGGGTATAAATCAGTAAGATTGCCCCAACAGTTAAACCCACCCAGTGACGGTATTTGATCGACGTTTTATTGTTGATGATTTCCCAGTAAAGCCATGTTTCAAATGCAATGAGGGTCATCTGCAAAGTATACATACGCATTTCATGGGTGTAATACAGGAACAAGCCCGATAATCCGACCAATGTAGTTGCCATTAATCCAACCATAGGCGAATGAAGCGATGTTCCGAGACGATATGTCATTGCCAGTGCCAGCACACCGAGTAAAACCGAAAAATAACGCAAGATACCGGGGTCAAATGCGGTCAAACGCCCCCATAGCATCAAAATAACGAAATACCCCGGAACATGGTCAGGACTGTTACGCTGTAGCGATTGGGCAACTTGAAGCGGATTGTTCCAATCACCATAATGGATATGAATTGCAGAGATCGCCTCATCAATATAGAGTTCACTCGCATATAATCCCCTAGTGCCAACGGTTGCGGTAATCAGCATCAGAAGGATTAACCAGAAATAAATTTGCCACTTGTTTAAAATCATGACCATGTCCATGTATATGATATTTCATAAGTACGGTTTTTTAGATCAGGGCAAACACCACTATCCTAATAAACGTCATGGGATTCTGTCTGTGCTTGGTTATAGCACGATAAAGCTTATTAGGTTACCTTAAATGTTCAAGAATTCAGGTTTTGTAGATATTAGTATTTTAATTTAGGTGCGACAATGCCTCATTTGCAACCAATACCATGTGTAGCATCAATTTTATATAATTCAGATAATGAAGTGCTGTTACAACAGCGAGATAATAAACCCAATTTACCCTTTGCAGGATATTGGACGTTATTCGGTGGGCAAATTGAAAAAGACGAATCTCCCGAAGACGCAATCAAACGCGAATTAATTGAAGAAATTGCCCTCAAACCACATCTGACATATTGGAAAAACTATAAGAGAATCCACAATTCTACAATTATTATTGATCAACATATTTTCATTGGGGAAATTACAGAAAGGTCACAAGATATCACTCTATATGAGGGGCAAGCCCACGGGTTCTTCTCGCAGACTAATCTAAAAACGCTAGCAATAGCCTTTGAGTTTGACCAGTTGTTAGAAGATTTTTTTGTAAACTATAAAAAGCGAACTTAGGCTAAACCTACCACGTCAGTAGTTGAGGTGGATTATCATCAGGTTCTGGTTCATCCCAAATTTTTTCCAACCAATCCAGTAAATCGTTGATGACAGTTGGCGTGAGGCGTACACCTGCTTCAAAATTATTGGGCGAAAACGCATACATATTCGTAAAGTGCTTACGCGAAATACAGATCATATAATCGCTAGTCCAGCGTTTTGTTCCCCACAGAAATGCCAATCCCCCAGCATCACGGCGCATCAGTTCAACCCAGCGTTCCCGATCCATATTATTGAGGTCACTCATCACAAACTTGAGGGTCAACATCGAGCCAAACGTAAATGACAATTGAATCACCTTACTCACAGTGTCAGCATCGATGATCATACCTGCCGCCCCATCTTGTGAGGATAACTCAGCGACTTTACGCCCACTATTTGTGCCAAGTGTGCGTGTTTTCAAGAGCGACATCATTGGCATCGTTGGGAAGCGTCGCGCCAGT
>Ga0070728_10001327_pt1 | contig 38063 bp, 27 predicted proteins | sample tdDd471_FD_66723 | JGI IMG/M metagenome (GOLD analysis project Ga0070728, IMG submission 66723) | Marine sediment microbial communities from the Atlantic coast under amendment with organic carbon and nitrate - tdDd47.1 | ecosystem: Environmental > Aquatic > Marine > Coastal > Sediment | place...
AAAAAGTATCCTGATGGTAGAACTTGAGTATGGCGTTAAAAGAGGGAAGTATGGAGAAATTTAATAGTTGTTATCTGGTGAACATTTTAACAATATTTGCGTTGTTGTTTTTTGTGTCTTGTACAAACGAGCAAAACAAGAATGATGTAAAGGTAGAACAAAATAATAAGAAGGAAGCTTCAGTCACAAGCAAGATGCGAGTCGTTTCACAATTGCCGAATGTGACAGAAATAATGTATGCAGCAGGTATTGAAGAGCTGCTGGTGGGAGTGACTGATTTTTGCAAATATCCAGAAGAAGCACAGAGAATAGCTAGTGTTGGTGGCATAATGAATCCGGATTTTGAACTGGTTCTATCGCTCAAACCTGATTTGGTAATAGTGCAGGACACTCAAAAAGAACTTGATGAAAAATACCGGAAACTTGGTTTTAAAACCTTGATTGTTAAAGCACATTCCATAAACGATATTATCGAAAGTGTAGTAAATATTGGCAAAGCCACTGAAAATATTGAACAAACCGAGAAGTTGGCAAAAAAAATAAAACTTCAGTTCGATGAGATAAAGCAAAAAGCAAAAGACAGGAAAATTCCGAAAACTTTACTGGTAATTGGCCATGATCAGAAGTCTTTAAGGGAAATATGGGCTGCGGGTGGCAATACTTTCTACAATGAGGTTTTAGCTTTAGCTGGCGGAAAAAATATTTTTGCAGATAGTGCAGCCGACTATCCTGTTATATCGAAAGAAGAAATACTAAAAAATTCACCAGAGGTTATTATTGTTCTGACAGGAAAAGAAATGACCGATGCTGAAATAGAAAAAGAAACAAGGTTGTGGGATGTAATGTCTTTTGTTTCTGCGGTAAAAAACAAGAGAGTTCATGTAATTCCCGGGCAGGCCGCACACATTCCTGGCCCAAGGACGCCAGAAATCGCAAAAAAAATACAGCAGGCTTTGTTTGCTGGTATTAATGAATAATTTGGCTAGGCATTAAAAAAGGGTGAATGCCTAAACATTCACCCTTTGCAATTTTACTTCTAAAGACTATTTAACACGTCTTCTTCTTAGAGCAACAAACATAACGAGTAATGCAATAAAGAATAATGCTGCATTGTTGTTAGCAATTGTCAGACATCCACCACTACCGTCTGCGGAGCTTCCTCCACCATTGCCATCTGTGTCACCATCAGTTATTGCATCGCCATCAACGTCACCATCGGTTCCGGAGTTGCCATCTTTGCAAATGCCGGCGAGCTGATCACAGTACCAGCCGTAGCCGTAGGAGTTAAGGCATTCGTTGTCATCAAGGCAGCCTTCAACAGTATCAGCAATTGTGAATAGACTTCCTTCAAGAGGGGTTCCTAAAATATTTGCTGTTCCGGCTACAATTTGTTCTGCGTTGTTTAAGGTTAAACGGAATGTTTTTTCGCTACCGGCATCCTCTGCGAATTTCACAGAAACAATAACATTCATGTATTCGCCTGAATTTAGAACCATGTTTATTCCGCTAAATGTGAGATTTGGATCATCTGAACCCGGATTTATTGTTGTGCCAAGTTGTTGATCGCTTCCACTTACAACTCCGTTGGCATCAATGTCAGAGTACATGGAGATTTCCACAACTTCATTTGGTTCGTAAACGGTTCCCTCGCTACCGATGGTAATGCTTTCGATTGTGGTTCCAGCAGTATATGATTTAAACATAATCTGTGCTGCAATTGCTGTATCTCCGGCTGTAACATAAGAGTCAGGCGGGTTGAGTAAACCAAATTCGACGCTTAAATCGGTATCTTCTGCGGGAATGTAGAGTTTTGCAGCTTTAAAAGGTAATCCCTTGGAAAAACCACGGATGCTAAGTTTGTCTGCTGTCAGTTCTAGCTGAGAAATCAGACCAGGAGTGGCATTGTCTGCGATTTTCACAATTAACAACAATGAGGCTACGCTATCTTTGTCTACCTGAGGGAGTGCGCTGAAGTCATTGAAAACCAGACCGTTGGATTCCCAGCTGCTTTCACCAATCAAGATATCAGTTGGGCTCTTGGCTCCATCGTTGCCTTTATCCAGATAAAGCTGAGCAGATTCGATAACCAGTGGCTCTGTGTTTGCGACAGGTGTAAATGTCATGGCAGAAAGCTGAACATCACCATCAAGTGCGCTCATAACAATATGTGCTGCTAAAACGTTGGAATCACCAGGAGAGACAAAACGGCTTTCAGGATTTTTAGATCCTTTGCTGAAGTTTAACTCACCTTCATAGGATTCTATCTTCACAGAATGGCTGGCAGGAATACCACCATTGGTAAAGTAAACATCTCCATCGCCGGCTATAATTTCTGCAACGTTGTCGATAATGGTTTCTTTGGTGATGCCTTCAGCTAATGTCTTAAGTTTTACCCCGATTTCAACGGTGTATCGTTTGCTCGGATCAGGATTCATGCTATCTGAAATTGGAATACCGGTATAGCATGGAGGAACACCACTGGCAGGATCTGGAACGTGGGTTCTGGTACCGTTTGGATCAACCACATAGGTGCTGTCTGGAACATAATGAACCTGTGAAGGCAGGTCGTCTTTTACTTTGACATTAACGGCTACATCTTCACCATTGTTCTGAACATCAATGTAATATGTAAATTCCTGTCCAGGATATAGACTTTCACCAGTTGGTACGGAAGCACGTTTTTCAGGCTCTCCCGGAATATCAAAATCAGGCAGTTTGGTGTCGATAGAAAGTATAATATAGTTGGTGAAAATAAAATCACTACCAAGCGACATTGTTACGTTTGCTTCTGTGTCACCAAAGTTCAGATAGTTACTGACATCAAAGGTGTCAAGATCAATCGAGTAGGTATTGATACGACAGGCACCTTCAGATGGGTGCAGGTTGGTATTGACAGTACTGTTATAAACGTTTTCGGAGTTTGGGCCAGTTGGAGTATATAGGCCAGTGGTAATTTCCTGAGAAGGTGCATCCGGGAAACAGCCATCATCTAGAATCTCTCCATTGAAAAACAAGCCTTCGGTGTAATTGATGCCTAAATAATCAGAACAAATTTCTGCAGGTGTACCTGTAAAATCACCAGTGTTAAGGGTAGGGCTATTCATGTCTTCCATACCGTAGCACATTCCCCAGAGAGGATAGTCGCCTTCGGAGATAAACAGGGTAACTTTGGCTTCAGCGTCTTCTGGAACCTGAAAACCGCTTGGGTTCTGGACAAGCTGATTATTAGAGGTGTAATCGAAGTTTGTATAATAGAAAATTCTCTTAGGATTAGCTGTGGGTGAGGAATAAACAATAATCAGTGACCATCCACCCATTGCCATTGTATTCCAGATGTATGGCGCGCCAGCATATCCCTGATAGTCGGAAAACTTGTAATAACCATTCAAATCTCCACCTTCGGTAACATGATGCGTTTGCATAAACTCGGTTACATCAACCCGATTAGTGTAGTAATGCCAGTTTTGTATTTCGCCAGTATTGGCATCCTGGTTTCTGAGAGTTTTTTCCTGCAAGTTGCCCGGCCCTGCAAAAACAGTATATCCAGTTCCACCCGGAGGTGTCAGGGTTACTTGTGTATCAATTGTGCCACCAACAGGATTGACAGATCCAATCCAGATTAGAGTAGCTTTAACGATATGGACATCATTTGGGATTCCGCCAAGGAAAGACTCGGATTCAGTTAATGCCGTGTCGCCCTGAAAATCACGATCTCCGTTAGCACTTGCCAAAGGTATGCAACTTTGTTTGTCTGTTGTTGCGTCGTAGGTTAAGGTGCATTGGTCGTCCAGCAAAGTTGCGCCGGTTGCTGCATAGTCAATTAAACCTTCCCATTTATCAGTAGGTTCAAGAGCGAAAGCACTGGTAGTAAAAAAGATGGCGAGTGATAATATCGCCCCAAAGCTGATACTTCTTATTGACTTACTCATATTAAACTCCTAAATTTTGATTGCCCCTATATGGCAATGCTGTAGTTCTGGAACACTTTATATTGTTTTTGGTTGTAAATACGGCGTAGTCCGACTAGTAATACTATGCTAAAGAATGCATCGAGTCAATTTAGAATATGCATTATATGGTAAAAATTAAGGATATTTTATGGATTGCAGAAAAAAAAGAGATTTAACTTATGAAACAGGGCCGATTAGGCCGCCAAATGAGGCAATGAGCCTGCTTTTGAGAGTCTCCAGAAATTGCCCGTGGAATCGTTGCACTTTTTGCAATATTTACGAGGGTAAAACCTTTGAGGCCAGGTCTACTGAAGACATCTGCAATGATATTGATTCCATGTACAACATCTCGGAATTACTAAAGAAAGAGACGAAAAATCAGAATACAGGTGGTAGGATTACCTACGAAGTGTTGATGGCTTTACAGGAAAAGAAGATAAGTCCACAGCTCTCACATCAGGTGGCATTATTTTTAGGCGGTGGTGGCAAAAACGTCTTTTTGCAGGATGCTAACAGTCTTGAAGTCCCATCGGACACTATTGTTGAAATTCTCTCCCATTTATACGAAAAGTTTCCCACTATAAAGCGTGTTACCTCTTATGCACGCTCAATGACATTGAAAAAACTTGGTGTGGACAAGTTGGCAGCATTGCAAAAAGCTGGTTTGACCCGTTTGCATGTCGGTCTTGAATCCGGCAGCGATGAAGTTTTAAAAATGATCAAAAAAGGGGTTTTAGGCAAGCATCATATTGAAGGAGGGCGAGCTGCGATAGAAGCGGGGCTGGATCTATCGGAATACGTTATGCCCGGAGTGGGAGGAAAAGAAAATAGCAAGGTGCATGCTACTGAAACAGCAAGAGTGCTAAACAGCATCAATCCGCATTTTATTCGCTTGCGTAGTTATTTTCCGATGCCGGGCAGTGAGCTTGCAAAGGATTTTGCCAGTGGCAAATTAACATTTCTGAGTGAAGATAAACTTGTGCTGGAGATTCGGAAGCTTATCGCTGGTTTGGACGGCATCACAAGCCAGTTGAAAAGTGATCATGACAGAAATTTACTGATGGAAGTAGAAGGGCAATTTCCTCAGGATAAACAGGCAATGCTTGATGTTATAGACGAATATCTTGATATGAAAGATGAAAAACGTCAGGTCTTCCGTATTGGCAGAAGGCTTGGACATTTCCGTAATCTTTCGGATATCAATATCGCAGAAAACTATTACGCTGCGAAACAGGCAACAGATGAATTAAACGAACGCTTTGGTGATGCCGATAAGGGGCTATTGAAGATTATGCCGGTCAGTATGTAAAATATCTTGATTAACGATAGTGTTTTTATCTATGGCCTTTTATAAAAACCTTGAGTAAAAAAATGGGCAACATCTAAAATGCTGCCCATTTGAATATTATAAGTGTTTATCTATTTCTTCAGTTTAACATTACCAAACAGTCCAGCCATTGTTCCCATTTTGGTTTCGGTCGACATCTTTTTCTGATACTGCTCGACTTCTCTGCGTTCCTTGTTGACAACAACAGACTTCTGCGAAAGTCCCAAACGTCCTTGCTCGTCAATCTTGGCAATCTCGACTTCAATGGAGTCACCCTCGCTGATACCTTTTTGAGGATCGCTTCTGTCAGCATTGATTTCGCTGTTATGCAAAAGACCTGTTACTTTTTCACCACATTGAGGTAAGTCCATAAAGATACCGTAAGGCATCATGGTTCTGACAATACCGGTTGTGATCAAGCCAATTTTAGGTGTAAGCAGGTTTCCGGGCTTTTCTTTATCTTGCTCTTTTTGCTTGTCCATCTCGGCCCAAAGATCAACTTGTTTGGGCTTTGCACTTGGAACAGGGTAGCTTGGGGCAGCAGCTTCGGTAGTTTCTTCTGTTTTTCTACGTCTGATTACATTGCCACTGCGATTCTGATTGTTCTCGGAATCTGCACTTGCAGGTTCTTCAACTGTTTCAGGTACAGGAACTTCGATAAGAGCTTTCATGGAAAGAGCAATTCTGCGTTTTTCCGGATCAATTTCAAGAATCTTAACTTCGATTTCCTGATCCTGGCTCAGTTTGTCCTCAACTTTTTCTACTCTTTCATATGCAATCTCGGAGATATGCAACAGGCCGTCAACGGCAGGAATAAGCTCTACAAATGCACCAAAGCTTTCCATTCTGCGGACGGTGCCGGTAATTTTATCGCCTTCATTAAAGGGAAGTCCTTTTGTCCAGGGGTCTACCAACAAAGCCTTGATGGAGAGACCGATACGCTCTTTGCCTTTGTTGTCTTCTTCAATTTTGATGACCTTAACCTTGGCAGTTTCACCTTCTTTAAGGAAATCTTTTGGTTCTTCAACTCTTTCGTGAGCAATTTCAGAAATATGTACGAATCCGTCCAGACCACCAAAGTCGACAAATGCGCCATAAGGCATCAATTTTCTGATAACACCTTCGTATTCAGCACCAACCTCTAAAGTTTTGCGAGTTTCTTCTGCGATTATCTTTTTCTCATCTTCCAGATGTGCGCGTCTTGATACAACAATTTTCCTGTTATCGGGATCAAACTCAATAACCTTGAAAAGCTGTGAAGAGCCTACAAAAACAGAAGGTTCTTCGACATAATTTATGTCCATCTGGGAGACAGGACAAAATGCTCTGGTGCCTGAAAATACGATATCGAAACCACCTTTATTTACATCTTTAACAGTACCTTCAATGGGCATACCGTGTTCGTAGGCTTCGTTAATCATACGAAGGCCACCTTCACCGCCGGATGTACGGAACTTTGTTCCAAGATGCGCGCCATGTGGGCCAAACTCAAGTATAAGCAGTTCTACATCGTCACCAACCGAAACGGTTAATTCGCCATCTTCATTTTTGAACTCGTCTGGTTCTGCCCAGCCTTCACCTTTACCGCCCCAGTCAATAAAAATTGTCTCGGAAGCAATGCGAACTATTTTGCCCGTAACTTTTTCACCCGGGGCGACATCCATATCACCGGGTAAGGATTCTTGAGCATTGAGAAGTTCTTCAAAACTTTGTTCTTTTTCAGTGTTATCCGACATTTTAATTTCTTTCAAAGGTTAATAAGTGCGCTACTTTTATTGCCTTAAAGCTCTTTATTGTCAAGTATTTGTTTGTTTTCCCTAAAAAAAAAGACCACAATTGAATGTGATCTTTTTCAAGTTTTCTAAAATTTGCATACACATTACAATGTTTGGCTATTCAGCCTTTTTTGAATGTGGGCAACCGGATTTTTTTGCATAGGGGCAATCTGCTTTTTTTGCCTTGTCACAGCCTGACTTTTTTGCGTAGGGGCACTCTGCTGTTTTGCTGCGCGGACAATCAGATGTTGACTTTTTGCAAGGACAGTCTGCCTTGGCTTTTTTGCAACCTTGACATTCGCCCTTTACTTTGCCACAAGGACAGTTTGCTTTATCTGCTTCGTCGACTTGTTCGGTTTCTGTTTTTTCTGTCTCGGTGCTGTCTTCCTGTGCATACAAAGCAGAAAAACTTAAACTCATTGCTAATGCAACCAGAAAACCTACAAATAGTGTTTTTCTCATAAATTTCCTCTCTCTCTTTCTCGTAAAATACAGTTTAATGTTTCAAAGATAGAAATCATATATGAATTGTATAGTTGATTGCAATATACACTGTTTTCATCCGGTTTTCTACTTTTCTTATGCATTATGATGTGCTAGGCTATATAAGTACAAAAAGTGATGTTCCAAAGGGGGTACTATGTATGATCCAATCATGAGGATTGATGGCGTACTGAAAAAGGGTAGTAAAGGCGATGATGTAAAGCACATTCAGGAATGGTTGTGTTTTCATGGCTTGGGAATGAAAATTGATGGAGATTTCGGCTATATAACCCAGGCTGGGGTGAAAATTTTTCAGAAAAGGGAAAACTTTGAAACAAATGGGATTGTCGATCAAGTCACATTAGATTGGTTGCAGGCCCCAATGTTTTCCGCGAATGCACATATTCTTCCATCGCCAGAAAATCTGTCTGAATTGGTTTTGGCTTATGCCCGCAATCATTTGAATGAAAAACCAGTTGAAATTGGTGGGAAAAATATGGGCCAATGGGTTCGTCTGTACATGAATGGTCATCAAGGCAAGGAATATTTGTGGTGTGCAGGTTTTGTGTCTACTCTTTTGGGTTTTGCTGCAAAACAGATGGAGACCAATCGACCAATTCCTTACACCGTAAGTTGCAACATGTTGAAAAAACATGCAGAAGACAAGGGGTTGTTTGTAAAGGAAAACGACTATAATAAAAGGCGAAAAGTAGTGCCGGGATCAATATTTCTGCTTCGGAAAAATTCTAACAAATGGTATCACGCGGGAATTGTTGAAGCTGTTGAAGACAATTTCGTGCTCACCATTGAAGGAAACTCCAATGATGAAGGCAGCATGGAAGGTCGTGAGGTTTGTCGCAGATTAAGAAACTATAGAAAGCTTGATTTCATTATCTATTGATTAAGGCAAAGATGGGCCTGTGTTGTAAGGGGAAAATAAATGGAATTACATGTGAGATGAGTTCATCATTAAAAATAAAACAAGTTTTATAAAATATAACTGGAGGTTGCCATGAAATGCCAAAAATGTGGGGTTGAGTTTCCAAAGGAAGAGAAATTTGAGCAGCATGGTCAGATCATGTGTGAAGATTGCTACATGGATTCACTTTCACCATCCAGATCGTGTGATCCATGGTCAACCAGATCTGCTCAAAACGCCATGAATCAAAATGGTGATGCTGGAAAAACAAGTGAGTTGCAGGACAAAATCATGCTTGAAGTTGCATCAAGTGGAGGTACCCAGGTTAGCGATCTGGCAAATAAATTATTTATTTCTGAAAATGAATTAGAAAGAGAAATTGTAACTTTGCATCATATGCAAAAAGTTAAGTCAGAGAAGCGCGATGACGGAAAAACTTATCTGGTGATAGATCGCTGTTAAAGAGCATCAAAATAATTCAAATTGCTAATCAGACTGCATCTGGGATCAACAACAAAAAACGGGATCTTCGTTTTGGAAGATCCCGTTGGTATTTAAAAGACAATCTACTTGGCTTTATAGATAGTCAGCCATGATGTCATCACGATATTGGCACCACCGCCACTGTATGGCGCACCGTTATAGTATCCTTGATACAACAATTCTACAGTTTCACCGGAAGTTACCTTACTGGTTATATCAAAGCGATCTACCAGCACTTCTTTTCCGGGGCACCAGCCACTGCGACCATACCACCATGTTCCATATTGATTCGGAACGGTTCCCTCACTCACCTGATCCATGCAGTCTTGTGACTTGCTTGCTTGAGGAAAATCTACGACAACTTTATTGTCTCCATAACTGAATTCGTGTGTGGTGTTGCAAAACTCTGCGCAATTACCGGGGCTGCTCATTCCATGTCCTGTAATAACAGTTGCCAATTCTACTTTGCTGGCATCTGCCGGGATGTCAATTGAAACGGGTGAATATTTGTCGTTGTATTCCATGTTGAATCCACCGCCACCAAACAGGTAGTGAGTCTCTACCGGGTGGTCAGATTTTCCAGCGTTTATTAATCTAATTTTCAAATCGACTTCATATGGCTGCTGGGTGTAAAAAGCAAATCTGCGTGTTCCACCACTTTTAATCAATGGCAATAACGGGGTGATGTCGTGAACCCAGCGACCTTCTCTGTGGTAGGTGGTTATCCATCGACCAAATTCTGTGTCGCAGGATTCTGTATTATCTTCATCGCAGAGATATAAATGGACAATATAGTCCCAGGCGGGGCAGGTGCCATATTCCCCATCGCCTATGCAACCAAGGCCGAGATCCAGTTCGGCAGAATCGAATGTTGCCATGGTGTCTGCATCCGGAAGGCTTACTTCTGCATATCCGCGTGTTCCGGCCCAGCCGGGATCGGAGAGTTCTTCTTTGTCAAATATAGAAACGACCGTTGCATTTTGGGAACTTAAACGAGTCTCTCTTTCAGCCTCAAAGTTATAATAAATTCCTTCATTGGCTGCCATTTTTAAATTTGGCCCGAACCATTGTTTTGCCGAATCATATCGGTTGTAATCCGCATAGCTTCCTATGTATCGAATACGCTGGAAACGATCTATGGCAAAGCCCCATTTAGGGTTAACAAATAAGTCTCCAAGATAGTTGTCCAGATCCTTGGCAAAGTCTGTTACAAAATGAACTTTATGGTGCAGACGATTTAATTCGTCATCGCTTAAACCTGCTTTGTAGTTATCATATTGCTCATTCAACCAACCCATCATGGTGTCGTATCCGGTTGACGAAGTTGCACCTGTGACAAAAAAGACATGAGTGTTGTCTGGCAGCAAATCGAGGAAGTCTGCCAGATCACGTTGCCAGAGGTATGGAGTCCAGCCTTGAGTTTGCTGGGGTGAATTCTGAATAAACAGATAGCTTTCGCAACCTGTCCAATTCTCTTTTAGGTTCCATGGGCCAGCGCTCGTGTTAATGGTAAAGTCTGCTGCTAGCGCATACAAATCAGTGTTTTCATCGGTATCAACGAATTCACGAATTGGATAACCAGCGGATTCACATGAAAAAGTATTGGGCGTAGTATCAATTTCTGCCTCTGCTTCTTCTTCTGTGGCATTTTCAGTATCAAGTTCAGCTGTTTCGATATCCCCATCTTCGGCGGTTTCTTCTTCTGCCTCGGTAGTTTCAATCTCTATTTCTGTATCAAGTTCAGCTTGCTCTGTATCGCCATCAAGATTAGTGCCATTGTTGTTTGAATTACATCCGCAAACTGCAAAAATAAGTAATAGTGTTACAGCCAATCCCCATTTACTTTTCATAATTAACCTCACGTATTTTCATACTGCACAATAAAAATCAGCTTAAGATAATAACGATTGTTGGATTATATAACAATAAAAAACGGGATCTTCCTTTCGGAAGATCCCGTTAGTATTGAAAACTAATTAGTACTTAGTTTTTGGCAGCTTCGCTCTGATAGAAGCTCATCAGAATTTCGGCTACTTCAGGGCGTGCAAACTCAGGAGGAAGTGCTTCACCGGCGGCCAACATAACGCGGACTTTGGTGCCTGACAGGAATACCCAGTCTTCTTTGGTATGATCGTCGACTGAACCCATCATGATGACTTTGTTCAGTTTTTTGCTGTAGGCAGTGTGATCGCCACGGAAGATCTCAATCTGCATATCTTCTTTGGTTACGCCATCGAAGATTGTCTGTGCATCAAATGCGCCATAGTAATCGCCAACACCAGCGTGGTCACGACCAACGATAAGATGTGTGCAACCCATGTTCTGACGGAAGACAGCATGAAGAACGGCTTCACGAGGACCGGCATACAGCATATCAAAGCCATAGCCTGTAACCATTGCGCTATTTGCGGGGAAGTACAGTTCGACCATTTTACGGATGGCTGCGTCACGAACGTCAGCAGGAATGTCGCCGGGTTTCAGTTTACCAAGCAACATATGGATGACTGCGCCGTCTGCGCCGACTGCTTCCATTGCCATTTTGGTGAGACCTTCATGGGCACGGTGCATCGGGTTACGTGTCTGGAAAGCAACAACTTTGTTCCAGCCCAGTTTTTCGATCTCAGAGCGGATTTCGCCAGCGGTGCGGAAAGTCTCGGGGAAGTCAGTCAGGAAGTAGGAGTAGTTCAGAACCTGGATGGAACCGGAGATTCCGAATTTACCGACTGTGTTAAATGCTTTTACGCCAGGATGTTCCATATCGTCTGTGCGATAGATTTCCTGTGTCATCATTGCCATTTCTTCATCGGTGTATTCTTCGATTGCGTCTACGTCCATGATGGCGATGGCGGGGTTACCGTCAACGTTAGGATCGAGAAGAGCAATGCGTTTTTCGCCTTTGATGGAGCTGGCATCTTCGACCATGTTAAGAACAGGTGTGGGCCAGAACAAGCCACTTGTCATATGCATGTCTTTGGCGACTTTCAAAGCGTCGGCTTTGTTCATGTAACCAGTCAGGGGGTTGAAGTAACCGGAACCCAACATTACGGCATTACCTGCGGCGGCTGAGCTTACGAGGATTGAAGGCAGTGTTGCTGCTTCTTTTTCGAGTTCGGCGCGTTTTGCGTCATCAGCTACGTATAAAGGATTCAGTGTTTCGGAACCGTGAGGTTTAATCATAACAATCTCCTAAGTTTAAGTTAAAAAATAAACATGAAACGAAACGTTCTAACTATAAGATCCCTATTGGGAAATATTCTCGAAGCAAAAACTGTATAGACTGGAAATGGCTAACATGTTCTTTGGAATTAGTCAACAATGTTTAAGGAAAAATCCAATTTTTTCAAAAAGATAGAAGCGTTGGTTATATTCAGTAAAACTAAAAGTTATTTACCTTGTTCATAGAGTAATGGCATTCCTTGCATAAGATTGATTACCCAATTGTTTAAAATTTTCAAAATTACTCAATTATGCCTCTTTTATATAGTTAATTGCACCTTAGAAAATTTACATCTTACCGTAGTTTATATTTTTATGGATACGAGATACAAGCTTTTGAATTTGTTTGGATAATCATAGCCGAATCCCTGAGTTATAAGTATAAGTTATTTGTTGGAATAAAGAATAGCTAATGGTTATGTTGAAAATTGTGGATTGTTGAACTTACAGCCCTGATGTAATCGCTAGCGAATAATTTTATACATATTCAAAGGTACAACAACAGGCTCAAGATAAAAGTTACCACCAAAATCTTGAAGGCGGACTTGTCTGGATTCGATTAATTCCAATTTGTGGCTATTGTGAAATTTTCTGCAATTTTCAACAATCTTTTCAGATCTCTCCATAAGTTGTGGCCAATCAATATCAAAAAGTGTGCGTTTGTGGAAATATTGTGGTTGCAACTGGCATTGAGCCAATTCAAGGTAATATTGAGGTTTTTTGCAGGTATCCTGCATAAGACTGCTGTTCTCATGGCAGATAGCAACATCTGGCCTTGTCATTCTTGCAAACGAAATAAAGGGTTTTACATCGAGTTCAATAGTCTTGAGGTCAAGAAATTGAGGGTTTAGATGTGTGACTACTGCGTTTTCTGGTAAATGCTCAATTGCATCCCGAACAAAATCCGCTCCGTCTTGATAGGTGAAGCGGAACATATAAGGTCTCGGCAGGGAAGCCACGAACACCAGAATAACGGTTGCAATGATAGCCCCCTGAAGTATCCTGGGTGCCTTCAGATATTTTAAAAATCTTGTAAAGTAATAAAAACCAAATGCTGCAAGGATAACTTGAAACAGTACCGCAATAATATAATAACGGCTGTCGAAGTATTCCATGCCACTTTTTAGAATAAGGTTGTTGGAAAGCCAGCTTGGTAGTCTTATCATTATTATGGAGATTGGAAGAGCCCAGTAGTTGAGTTTCCGAAAGTTCCAGAATAGGCCAATCAGATAAAATGGGGACAAGACCAGTGGAACCCATTGGATAAGGTAATGTGGACGCCACAATTCAACCTTGAAAAAGATATCAGGCAGTATGCCAAACAGAGCATCTTTAACCATTATCGGTATTTCGCTGTCGCGCTCAATAACTCCTGAGCCTAAAAGATTCGTCAATAGCAAATGAAAATGTACAACAATTGTTGGGTGAGATTCCTGCACTGTTGAAAGCTTTGAGCCGAAAGAATCCTGATCAAGGTGAATCAGGCCGGTCATTAAGAAAACTGATCCGGAGGCCAGAATTATCAACCACCATGACTTGGGAAGTTCACTGATGTTTCTGGTGAACAGGAAATATGTCACAGGAAAAAGAATAGCCTCAGGTCTGCTTTGTATGACACAAAATGTGCAGGCCATTGCCAGAAGCAGATAGGGCAGAGATTTCTTGTCACTGGCTTTTATCCATGCAATAAGGCCAAGAATGTAAAAGAAGAGAAGCAAAAGATGTTCGCTATCTCCGGCAGACAACTTAACATGCAAAGGAAGAAGTGCCAGAATGAAAGCTGCCAGATGCGAAATGGTTCTGTTGTCGGAAATAAGTTTGGTCAATACGAAAACCATTGGAACAGATAGAGAACCTACTATAGTGACTCCGCGTATAATAGCGATATCCGACCTTGGAAACAGATATAGGATTGCCTGTTCAAACAAAGGCAAAGTAAAACCATGTTTGGGATAGAACTGGAGCCAGTTTTCAGTCATGAAAAACAGGTAATGGTTTATCTGCCCCGGTTCCACCAAATATAGTCTTACAATCAAAGAGTACACAAACCAGAAGCAAAAAGCGAACAGGTCACGTCGCGAAGTCGTAGCATTTCTGACACCAAGAATAATCAGAGATATCATTATAAAAGATAGCGAAATCCATGTAATGGTATGTAGCGAAACTTTAACTTCTTTTAATTTTATTTCTGGCTGTTTATGGTCAACTTTAACATCATCTGACTTTTTCTTGTCGACAGTCTTCCAAATGGAGATTTTATCTACTTTTCTCAAATGCTCCAAAAGACGAGTTTCAAGCGAAGACTGAAGTTCTGTAGTAGGCCATTTGAAAGTTACACAATAGTTGGTGGTAACTGTACCTTGGCAGTTATCAGGATGGGTCAGGGTGATTTTAAGAACATCAGCCGACTTTACGGGGTAAATGGCAATGATTTTATCCTGCCTAATGGAAATACTGGAGTTTTCGTCATCAAGTTCATTGAAACTGGAAAGATTTAGCAAACCGCTGATTGTTTTTTCCGATCCACCCGGGATAATGTGTTCGGCAGCTTCAAGTGTTTTTCCTGAAGCAAATGCAAACATAAAAACAAATAATGCAAAACAGAAATATCTCTGTATAATCATCTGTTTGCTTAAAATAGTTAATGTGTGTTTTAATGTCTGATTCATTTTACTGCGAATATTTCCCTTGTTTGTTGCGTCCAATACAAAAGATGATGTTCTGATATTTGTTGCCAAATCTATGGTCAAAAGTATCACAGTCGCAAAACTCAGGCAAGGCAGTAGATTTATAAAGATTATTATTCTTACATGACAGGATCTTCAAACTGGATAAAAATGGTGAAATCTGTTAGCATGTCATCCAGAAAAAGGACTAAACTGTGTTAATCAGTAGATAATAAAGGAGTAACCAAGATGAAATTGAAACAAGTCGTAGCATGCTGTTTGGCTTTGGTTGTCATGTTCGTACTTTCAAGTGCTTCGGCAACTGTGCTGGTAAAAATGGAAGTGGAACAGCTTACAAAAGCCGCAGGCGAGATAGTGCAGGGTGTAGTGGAAGAAGTGAGATGCGAGAAAGACCCGAATAATGGCAGACTATACACCTATAATACGATTCTTGTTAAACAGAACATTAAAGGTCAGGCAGAAGAACGCGTAGTTATAAGGCAGCTTGGTGGTTCATATAATGGTGTAGAAATGTGGATTTCTGGAACACCAAGATTTACAGTTGGCGAAGAAGTTGTGGTTTTTTTAAAAAAAGACAAGAACGTCTACTTCCTGCGTGGTATGGGGCAGGGCGCATTCAGTATCAAAATGGTAGAGGGCGCCAAGATGGCATTTCAGAAAACCGGAAATGTTGCACTTTACAATAAGGATGACAAAAGCGGACAATCCACAGTACAAAAAGCAGAAGCAAAAAGTTACGAATTCACCAGACTTCTTCAGGATATTCAGAGATACATGTCCTTACAGAAAGCTGAAAAATAGGTAAAACGATGCACAAGTTTTCAGTATTATTGGTTAGCGTGTTGGCGTTGATGTTCGTGTGCACTACCGCGAATGCTTATAAAGTTGAAACTACTCAGGCCGGTGTTGAACTGGGATGGAGTGACTCTAACATTCCTGTCGGTTGGCATTTGAATGCAGATGGCGCACCGGGACTGAGTTTTCAGAGTGTTCAGCAGACTCTTGCTGCTTCTTTTGCTACCTGGCAAAACGTGGAATGCTCATATCTTACCTTTAATTATCAGGGACAGACAAATGTAACAGCAGCCCAGGTAGGGGTTGACACACCTGATTATAAAAACGTTATGATCTGGTTGAGCGAGGACGACTGGGACGGATCATGGGTTGATGCTTACGCTGTTACAGTTCCATTGTTTTATCAGCAATCCGGTGAGATTATTGATGCAGACATTTTGTTTTCCACGACATTCGATTGGTCTACAGACGTCAATGGCGAGGCAGGCAAAGCAGATTTGCAAAGTATCGCAACACATGAAATGGGTCATCTTCTGGGGCTGGATCACCCCGGTGTGGCAGATGCCACAATGTATTGGTCGGCAGTTGAAGGAGAAATACATAAGCGAACTCTCGCAGCAGATGATATTCAGGGGATTTGCTATCTTTATCCTGTAAGTGGTGTGGACGGTTCGCCATGTTCAAGCGACAGCGATTGTAATGGTGAGAGAAGTTGTATCTATAATGAACCTTCGGGTGGCTCAATCTGCTCTTCTCCTTGTGTTTGTGATGTGGATTGTTCATCGGATCTTGAATGCACAAACAAACAATGCTTGCCTTTAGAATCAGATATTGGTGGTCTAGGATCAGAATGTGGAGCTACCAAACCATGTGTTTCGCAAGATATGATCTGCCTGAATAATTTTTGTTCGATATTTTGTGAGGATGATGCAGAATGCCCAGATGGCTGGGATTGTGTAATGCTTCAGGGTGGGGACAATAAAAAGGGTTGTTATACAAGCAATCCAAGCCCGATAGACGGTGACAGTAGTGATGATGTCTCAATTTCTTCGTTTACGGTGAATCCGACTTCACCAGCAGAATTAGGAACAGATGTTATTTTGGGAGGTTCTGCAACGGGAGCAGATTCCATAGAATACAGATACTCCGCCAGAAAAGTCGGCGGACAATGGGCAATACTGAAAGACTTTTCAATAATGAATATTACTCACTGGATAGCAGAATCAGCGGGTGAATATCAACTTCTTATGGAAGTGAGAAACGCAGAACAACAGGAATGTACCGACGACAATGCGATGCTGTCATTTACTATTACAGACAGTGGAAACGTTGACGGAGATGATCCTGATGGAGACAGCGGAAGCGGTGGCGATGGTGGACTATCATGTGTCACAATAGAAGAGGGATTTTCTTCTGTGCTTATCTTGCTTGCAGTCATAATTTTATACTTCAGAAAAAGGCAAATAGTGCGTTTTTAAAACAAGCGCATACACAAAAATGAAATACTCAAAATCAGATATACTTGACCTGTTCTCCGGTGAGAATAATGGAGAGCTGGCGTACAAGGAAATTATCCATCGTCTTGGCATTAATGTTCAGGATAGAAAAGAATTCCGTCAACAATTAGTTGAATTGGTAAGAGCAGATGTTTTAAGACTTAGAAAAGGACGTTGGTACCGTAAAGGTGCAGCAGAACTTAAAGCTGTTCAAAAGAAAGAAAGTCGCAGTGCTTTATCAGTCAGACAAAAAGCATATCAGGCTTTATACGACGAGGTAGATTTACCTGTGGAGTTTCCTGATAAAGTTGCTAATGCCGCCCTGGATTTACCACAGAGTGTGGAAGAAATCCCGGATGGTGTAGTGGATCTGCAACACATTCCACTTGTAACAATTGATCCCAAAGATGCCAGAGACTTTGACGATGCAGTTGCCGTTCTACAGCGACCGGATGCGCCAGGCTACAGGCTATATGTAGCAATTGCAGATGTCTCTTATTATGTCAAACAACGCAGCGTTATAGACCGAGAAGCCTTTAACAGGTCAACCAGTGTCTATGTTACGGGCACCGTTATTCCAATGCTACCGTTTGAACTATCAGCGGGTATCTGCTCACTTAAAGCAGAAGTCAAGCGCATGGCTATGGTTGCAATTCTCGACTACTCTCTTAAAGGCGAAGTGGAAAAAATAGATTTTTGTGAAGCTGTTATCATGAGTCGCGCATCTTTGAGTTATGAAATGGCTCAGGAAATACTGCTTGGCAAATCAAAGGCAGAGCCAGAGCTTGCCGAGTCGTTTAGTCGAATGAAAGCTTTATTCTACACCTTGGCCAGAAAAAGAAAACAAAGAGGCAGTCTGGATCTGTCAATTTCAGAACCAAAAGTTGATGTAGATGATAACGGCGTAATTTCAGGTGTCAGAAAAGCTGTAAGGTTTGAGGCACATCGTTTGGTTGAAGAGTTTATGCTGGCTGCAAATGCAGCGGTTGCAGAATTTCTTTCAGATAATAATTTTCCATGTGTTTACAGAGTTCACGAAAAACCGGATGCAGACAAAGTCAATGAGTTTGCAGATGTCACAAACGCTTTGGGTTATCATTTTAACACCAAAGGTAAACTTGACGGTAAGAGTATCAGCAAGTATCTGGACTCAATAGCAGGTGTAGAAGAAGAAAACTACCTCAATACTTTGCTATTAAGATCTTTAAAACAGGCCGTGTATACAAATGTCAATATTGGTCATTTTGGTTTGGCACTGAAAAAATATTGTCATTTTACATCACCAATCAGACGTTACCCGGATCTTGAAACGCATCGCCAGCTTAAACGCTGCATCGCTTCAAATCGTTTGGGCAAACAGAGAAAAACACAGCTTGAAAAACGATTGGCCAGCCTTGGTGAACATTGCTCACTTTTGGAAAGAAGAGCTGTCAAGCTGGAACGCAAAAGCCTTGCCATTTGCAAAGCCGAGTATATGGAGCAGTTTATTGGTGAGAAGTATTCTGGAATTATTTCCGGTGCAATGGAATTTGGTTTTTTTGTGCAGGTAGATTCTCCCTTTATAGAAGGTATGGTGCATGTTTCGCAGCTAGGGAAAGATTTCTACAATTATGATGAAGACCAGCACGCCTTAATCGGTGAACGCAGCAAGAATAGATTCAGACTCGGTGATAAAGTTGAAGTTCAGCTTACTAAAGTGGATGTTCCACTTGGACGAATAGATTTTTCACTGGTGGATGATGAAGAAGACAGAAGACCATCTAAGTATAAAAAACGAAATGCCGGCAAGAAGTATGGGAAAAACAATTCTTCTTCAAATGGACGATCTGGAGACAAAAAAAAACGCGCCTTCAAAGGAAGACGCAGGCGTAAACGATATTAAAATCTGTACATAGCTTTTTACTCAATGGGGATATAGGCCGAAACTTCAGTGCAGTAACGAATAAAGATAGGCCCGGCAATGTTCATGAAACTGTAGTCTACGGCCACATTTCTAATGGGTTGTCCACGCACTCCGGCTGCTTCAAGTGCTGCATCCAGTCCGGCATCACCCCAGGCTGCGATAAGTAAGACATTATAAGAACAGCTTTTGCCAGTAACCCAGGTGCCGGCAGGGCTGGAACTAAGTCCTGCCTCAAACTGTTTGTTGCCATTTATATCTGAATAAAACATGCCGGGTACAGGCCCTGTAGTTGCACATGAAAACATACAAATTGAAACCAGAAAAACAAATGAGAATTTAAGCAAACGTTTCATTGTAAAACCCCAAAATCGCAGAAAACCATAATATATACGAGGCAAGTATCCGGTTCTCTGCCAATTAAGTCAAGAGTATTTCTGTAACAAAATGTAAAAAAGTTTTAATCGTGCTTTAAGGAGGATTCTGCAAAGTACAAGCGATAGCTGTTTCTTTTGACTTTGTCAGTAGTATCTGATACTTGTATAAGATACGAATGGCGAAAATAATAAGTATTCTCCAGCTACTGAACAGGAGGGTTTTAATATGGCACAATACGAAGTTTTCATTCCGGCAAAGCCTGGTACAGACGGCAGAAGTGTTACAGTAGAAGTTGAAGCCAGTAGTTGGTTACTTGCTCTTCGCTCAGGTATGAACCAAATAGGAGAGCAGGGTGAGTCTCTTGCTTCCGTTATGTGTGAAAACAGGTCGGATGGTACCATTGTTGTAAAAGATCCCTCCTCCAGAAGAATGTTCCGCATAAAAGAGCTTGTTATAGAACAAACTGTTGAAGAATCCGCAGCTATCGAAAAACAGAGGGCAGACGATGAAGCCCAGGCCTCTGTGTTAAGAGAGCAAGCTGAAAAAGCTGCCAAGGAAGAAGTTGAAGCCAAGAAGCAACTGGAAAAAATGGTTGCCGAGCAGAAAAAAGCAGAAGAAGCAGCCCTAAAAGAAAAGATGGAGGCTGAAAAACAGCAAAAGCTACAAGAAGCTGAGAAAAAACAACGAGAAATAACTGCTAAAGCTGCTGCACAGGCATCCATGCAAAAGGCAAGTGCAGAGCGTGCCGTGCGGGATAGTGAAAGAAAGTCAATTGAGGCTAAAAGAAAAGCTGCCGAATCTGCAACCGGAAGTGCGAGAAAAGTAAAGGTAACCAAAGCAGCAATGAAACCCGAGGAGGTTATTGCTAAAATTGGTGTGATGGAAGAAGTTACCGAAACATTCGATGTTGACACGGTTCTGGCGGATCTTTTCATGGAAACCATGGATATTATGGATATGGATCAGGATGAATCAGTCAATTTTATTTTAGATCTTGCGCTTAATACTATCAAGGCCGAAGCGGGATCAATTATCCTGTCTGATGTAAACTCTATTTTAAGCGATCTCTATTTCGCTGCTGCTCGTGGGCAGGTGGCAGATGCCTTAACCCATATAAGAATTCCGAGAGGCAAGGGTATTGTCGGATTTACCGTTAGTGCGGGCTGTACGCTTGCTGTCTCAGATGTGAACCAGAACCCGAATTTTTACAAGGGTGTTGCAGAAAAAACAGGTTTTGAGTCAAAATCAATTCTTTGCGTACCAATTCAGGGTGGCGAGCGTACTTATGGGGCGGTAGAAATTGTCAACAAAGTTGGCTCAAACAAGTGGACACCAGGAGAAATGAGCGTTGTACAGTTTCTGGCACAGAAACTTGGCGAACACCTAAACGTTTTTCACGATAATGTAAGCCTTAACGGGTTGAAATAACTTTTTGCACGAAATCTAAATGGAAGTAAATTATGAAAAACCACCTTGCCTGCCTTAATGTTTTAAAAGTTGAAAATACATTTTTGCTGTCTCTGGTATTGTTTGTCACTGTTTTTTCTCTGAGCGGATGTGCCTCGTATTATGCAAAGCAACATATCGAAAAAGGTGCTGTATATCTAAAGGCAAATGAGAACGAAAGTGCCATTAAAGAATATCAGCAGGCACTGAACTATGAAAAAACAGCAGAAACAAATATGGCACTAGGCGAAATGTACAGCCAGAAAGGTGATTGTCTTTCGGCTTTGAAATATTATCAGGCCGCTTCAAAATACGAGACCCATAAAAAGCAAAGTTTGGTTAAATTAGCAGAATGCTACATGACTCTTAAATCATATCCTGCATCTGCCGAGAGCTACGTACAGGCAATTGAGCTTGATCCTGAAGATCATAAATTGACTGTATCTACCGCAGAGCTGTGGGGAAATCTGGATCAGGATACCGGTCTTATCGCTTGGCTTGATCGTATAATCGTAGCCCAGCCAAAATTGCACTATGGTTTGGCCTTTAAGGGAAATCATTTTTACAGGCTTGCAAAATGGGAACAGGCAAAAGAATTGTATTTGAAAGCTCTTGCAGTTTTTCCCAGGTCACCATCTGTTTTATTAAGGCTTGGCAGCACTTTTAGCAAACTGGGAGAATATGAAAAGGCGAGAGAAAACTTTGTTGCCTCCTTAGAAATAGAAGAGGGTGAGAATGCAAGACTAGGTATCGCAGTAACATATTTCATGCAGAGAAATTTCGACAAATCGCTAGAAACCCTTGGTACAACTCTTACAAAATACAAAGATAGCGCAGAAGCACACGCTTTGGCAGCTCAGATATATTACATGCAGGATGAATATACAGAAGCATACAAACATGGTGAAATTGCCGTAAAAGGGATGTTAAATAATGCGCTGTTATTAAAACTGCTTGGAATAATCAGAACTACCGAGGGAAAATGTTCGGACGCCCTGAACTGGTTCAAGCTGCATAATCAGATAAATAATGAAGATGCAGAAGTATATTTCGGTATGGGTAGCTGTTACGCTGAAGATGGAAATGATCTTTTGGCAATTGCATCATTCAACAAGGTAATCTATCTAGACGATAAGTTTTTCGAGGCTTATAAAAGGCTTGGTATTTTGCAATACAAAACCAGAGATTATCATGGTAGTGCGTCAAAATTACAGGTAGCAGTCGAAATGCTGCCCAACGATGGTGAATCTTTTTTGTATCTTGGTATGGCCAATGTCGAACTTGGAATCGATGGATTTGATTTGGCTGATGCTACCCTGACGGAAGCTGCCAGACTGTTACCTGATGATCCCAGAAGTTATGCCTATCTTGCTGCAATTGCATCACACCTGAAGGATTACACAAAGGCGTTTGCAATGCTTGATAAAGCTGTAAAACTTGGCTTTTCGGACTCAGAGTTTCTCAAGAAGAGTTATTTTAACAATATTCGAAAACGTGGAAAGTTTATCAGGGCGAGCGAGATAATAGAGCAGAATTCACTTATGAAGAAATCAACTCTACTGCTTGAACCAAATCCATTAGTGGCCCCATAGCATTATTTTTCTGATGCCTCTGTGTTTTCTTCTATTGTTGTGGAGTTCTTTTCGTCTTCCATTGGATTGATGTATGGGTGATAGCAGTGGTGGAATCTATACCAGAAGGCCAGAGCGACAAATATAAGGATGAATATCTTTATTAGGTTTCCGCCACTTTTTTTCTTTCCCAGTCTATAACCTGCCATAATATTTCCTATATTAGTTTTGCTTGAATTGTATCTTTAAAAATTGCATTTAGAACCAAAAGAATATGAAAACTGGGTTTTGTCGTTCGAATATATCATCAGATAAACATTAAAAATCAAAATGAATTAAATATACTTATAACATTGGCGAAATTGTCTGTCAAAGCATTAAACCACGTTTTACAGGCTAAGGGTTTAAGCCTAGTAAGATATTTATATCTATTTGAATTTACAGCGAATAATAAAAAAACGACAATTTTGTGAGATGCTAAATCCTTTTAAATTTTTGCCTTTACGGATTGTTAACTTGATACTTTCAACGCGATGCAGTATATTCTTAACCGTGAGATTTTTGCTGTTCAGGAGGTTGTGTTGCGGTACAAGAAGAAACTCACTATATGTGTTTTTGGTAATACGGGGCGAGATGACATTGGTTCAGAGGCGAGATTAATTGCTACGGTTGAGGACATTAGGTCAACTCTCGGCGATTGTTTGGAAAACATTGTAATCTTGACAAATGACGAGAAATGTCAGAAACGTTTTTTAAACGATTCGGATATCAGTTATCTTAAGCTCAATCGTTCAGTAATTGTCAATCCCAAAACGTGGCTAATCAACATTGATGCAATAGTAGTATCATTGGATGTAATTCGTAACGAAAATTATTCTCCTATGGACTACTGGTTTTTCACAATGTTTGTGAAAACTGCCAGAATGCTTGGCAAAAAGATATTGCTATATGCCGGGCATGTGGAAGAATTGAGCAATTCCAACAGGAGAATGATTCGCAAGGCTTTAAAATCTGTTGGTATGGTGAAATTGGGCAATCGTGAAGCACTGAAAAAACTGAAAAAGTACAATGTCAAAAACGAATTGTTCTTAACGGCAGATAACAGATATTTATATGCCAAACCTGGTGAGTCGTATCAGGAGAGATTTCTCAATAAATTACAAATAAATCCTGAAAAAAGACCCTTGGTAACAGTATTTCCAAGAGAATACTTCACTTGCAAAGTATCATATCTGCAATCAAAGACCACAAACAAAAATCAAGGCACAATTGACCGCATAAAGAACAAGTCAGCTGATGCCAGAGAGAGTTCTGCCCGCTACATAAACCAGATTTCCAAATATTGCGACTGGTTAGTGGAAGAATGCAATGCAGACGTTGCACTTGTAGGGCTTCAGAGGAAAGACGAAAGTATTGTCAGGTTAACTTACGAAACAATGAGCAAACGCTATCGAGCCAGAATGCTTCTGTCGAATACCGGTAATGTAGATGATGTCTGCTCATTGCTCGCTAATTCCAGTTTTCAAATTAGTGGTAACATAGCCAGTTGTGAGCTTGGCACTCCATTTGGTTTGCCTTCGATAGGAATTGGCAGTAGCAGTCGACTGGAATTGTTGTTCCGAGAAACCGGCCAGATAGACAATTATATAGATTATGTGTCAGCACCATTTAAATCACCCAACATCTATAATCTTGATGATGAACTAAAAGAAAAGAGTTTGCAGATATTTGAAACTGGTGAAGCTACCAGAAAAGAAATTCTTAAAATAAGCAATACCTTTGTAAAACGTGCTGAACAAAACAGACTGTTAGTTGGCAATTGGCTCAACCAGAAGTTTTATAATGGCAAAGAGATGATTTGTGCAAATCAGGAATGAACACCTGTAAGCTATCATAAAAAGAAAAAGCGACTGAGAGTTTTAAACTTTCAGTCGCTTTTTTTGTATAAAGTTCAGATTACAGACAGGTTCCCATTAAGCAGGTTCCACTGCAACATTCGTCAATACCATCCATACAGCTTGAGTTTGCCGGCAGGCACATGGCATTGCTACGTTCACCTTCGCCAGAATCCCAATCTGTGTCACCATCGGGGAACCAGGGATCTTCGCCATCATCATCACCATCAACAGGTGGTGTGTAACAGAGGTATTTTGTTTCCGGGCCACAGATATCTCCTGGGGGGCATCTGCACTCTAAGGGTTCGCATTGACCACGCTGACAGGCATATCCTTCGGCACAAGGTGGTTCACAGCACTCACCACAATACCAGAATGTACCCGGCATAAGATTACAGCACTGATCAACGGCACATTGTTCATCGCAATATTCACAGTAACCGTTTTGACTGTTGCAAACCATACCATCAGGACATTCTCCCTTGGCACATGGATCATCACAACAACCATCGGAATTACAAATAAGGCCATCGGCACATTCTATACTTTTCTGGCATGGATCGCATAGTGGATCTGATTCCTTATCCTGATCCATATCGCCATCAACAGGATTTTCGGTTTGTTCAAGGTCCTGATCCTGATCCATATCGCCATCTATTATGGGGTCACCAGTACATACACCATCTTTGCAGGTTTGTCCGGGTTGGCAGTCAGTATCACTTTTGCACTGTGTATTTTCGATACAAATGCCGTCCATGCAACGAAAATCAATAGGGCAATCCCAATCGTCTTCGCAGTCCAGTGTTACATCCGCTTCTGTTTCTGTGTCAACAGCATCTTTATCTTCTTCTACAGCATCGCCATCCGCTGTTTTCTGACAAATGCCGTCATTGCAAACAAGACCATCTGCACAGTCATCGTCTACATTGCAGGCTTCCCCAAAAGTAACCCCGGAATCAGCACATGAAGCAAGAAGGAAGATTGACAGAAGAGCAAACATAATCGGTTTTAACAAATACATATTTTCTTTTTTCATCTGGCCCTCATTTTTTTATTTAACAGTTTGGACTGTTAATTACAGACACAGGCGTCGGATGCAAGTGGCAACACAAACTTACATTTCCAACTTTGACCATAATTATTTTCACAAAACGCGTCATTGTCACAAGTCTTGGTACAATATCCATCCAGCAAGTTGCAAACTTCATCATTTGCAAGGCAATCCAGCGGATTGGAACAAGGAGTTTTATCACATGTAGGAGGTGGTGTCCAGTCATCACAGCTACATCGTCCATTGATACATGAGTATGGTTCTGGACAGTCCTCTCGGACATTGCAGTTCGACGAGCAGAATCCTCTGGTGAAACCAGAAGAACCAATACACTCCATCTCTATATCGAATGTATCACAATAATCGAAAATACTAAAGCATTCTATCATTCTGCAGAAATTTGCGTCTGGTGTTATGTCACATGCATCACCAAGATCGTTGTTGTCATGGTCTTCCTGGTTGGTGTTGAAAGTATAGACGCAGTTGTCACATACATCGCCTACATTATCTTCATCAGTGTCCAACTGGTCGGTGTTTTTAACTCCGGGACAATTGTCGATTGCATCGTCAATAGTATCATTATCTTCATCAACAAAAACAGTTGCTTCATCAGATTCAGACTCTTCAGAGTCCATCTCATCTAGCTCATTATCGCCATCTGTAATTTCTTCGTCAAAATCTCCATCAACATCACCATCAGTAACATCGGGATATTCGCCACGGCCAACTATTGGCTCATGAAGATTTGAATCATTGTCTCGCGCACCGTTTCTGTTTTCATCTTCCACAATGATAAATGATTTCTTAATATTGTTTTCAATATGTTCTATCGCAAAGGCATTGTTTGCAGAATCAATCAAGATTGCTCCATCCTGCGAAGATTGCAACTTTTGCAGGTAAGAGTCACTTATTAGCGAATCCAAATTAAGAGATGCTACCCAATAGTAAGATTCCACAGTTTTCCAGTTGAAGAAACCTGCTGAAGGTTGAAAGATAATCTCACCATCAAGGCTGGTGTTAATTGAAATATCAATATCTTCAGATGTGACCCCTTTTAACTGAAAAGATATTGTCTGGGTGGGTAAGGCAAATTTCAGGGAACAGAAATCCCTGTCAACTGGAACAAGTAGCGTTAGGCGAGTATTTATTGCATCCATAACTGAAACTGACAAGGGGCCAGCATCTGAGGCTAAATTCAAGCTCTTGCTTTGACATTCTGGAAATTCGGCAAGTGCTATATTATCAATGGTCATTAGTACTTCGGTCCATGTGATATTCGAGGATATTGTGTCGAAATTAAGTGTGAAGTAAATTTCTTTGGCATTACCCCCGTCTTCACTGCCCCCCTTCATTACAATGCGACCTGTATTTTCTTCTGTATCAAATTCACTTTTGTCTTGTTCTAAATCACCATCACTATTGTTCTTTGTGTTGGAATCTGAGCAGGAATAAGCAAAAAAAGTGAACAATACTAATGCATAAATTAGAAACTTTTTAGCCAACATCAGAAGCCTCCTTTACAACAGAGGTTTCGGAACTGTTTTTTCCACTTGCATTGCTGGATTTTGTAAGCGGGAATACTGCTGTTTCAATATGATAAACCGTATCCGAGTCTTCATCTCCGTCAGCAATACCTCTAATTTCATCAATGAATTGCTCGTATTTCTCCAGGATTTTCTGATATGAATCTGCTTTTACCGCCAGAGTAATTCCACGGAAATATCTTTTCTCAACAGGTAGTTCCATGGCATCTCTGGCCATGTCCAACATATTTAGGTGGTATGTTCTAAGTGGAACGGAACCAAGCCTGTTGCCTGTGGATACGTGAAGATGAGTAGCCTTTGTCTTGCCATCTTTATCTTTTGCAATAAGACCAAGTCTTTTTAAATTGGAAAGTCCTTCTTTAATCTGCTTTGCGCTCGCTTTCATTGGAAGACGATCCATGATCCATTTTGGATCCTCGTTAAAATCCTTGAAAGTGGCTAATTGTCGCAGTGTAATAGAAAGTGGATCTCTCATGTGATCGAAGTGGTCGAGATCCATTTGATGTACCTTGATAAATCGCTTGTTTTTCCTGAGGTTTGCCAAGGCTTCTCCTTTTGCTTCTGTTGTTTTCGCTTGGCCATACCTTACAAGGTCAATAAAGAAGGTTGATTCTTCACGAGTCAAACCCAATATTACAGGCATCTTATGCAACAGACGTTCAGAAAGATTCTTTGAACCATCAATGATTCTAGTTATATAGCTGCTACTGGACAGACCGAGTCGCTTGATGAAATATCTGCGAGAGAATTTGGTGTTTTCCTTTTTAAGTTCATTGAACCTATCATCGAGGAAAACCCTAAAATCAGTGTAACTGTATATGTTTAATTCTGTACGTTTCATGACCGTTTCATCCTTGCAGCTTTTTTGCAAATTTGCAATAGTACGTACTCGATAAATGTGTACCAATAGGTGCACATCTCATTATAATATATCGGTGCAAATTATTGAACTAATTAAGGAAAAAATCGGGGTAAATAAAGTGGCACTTCAAAACAGAAAGATTTGGTGCCCAATTTATATATGTACAATAAAAAAAACCTTCGCATAAGACGAAGGTTTGATTCGGTACTTGATTATTAAAAAGTTTAATTTTCAGATAGGTGTTTCTCTATACCTCTGTTTACTTTTACCAGATTCGGTTTGATAAGCATCAAGACGATTTTTTCAACCTGTTTTGTAATGGATTTTGCAAGCAGTCTTGGAACCATTGGATGTTTGGCGAGGTCAAGCTCCAAGTCGCCAGCCAAAGTAACCGTGGTGCTATCGTTATCTCCTGTGAATTTGTTTGTTCCTCTGACTGTCACATATTCCTTAAAGAACATCATTTCAAGGTTCCAGTGAACTGTTTTGTTGGCTTCTTCCCATTCTGCGTGATCAACCCAGCCAAGTTCATCTGCTTTTATGAGTGATTTCAAAGCCTTTGGAATTTTGTCTTCTGCAAACCAGTTGTTGACAATTTTCACATTGCCATTGTCCAATTCCTTGCGCTCAACTAGCTCTATTTTCTTAACATCCGGGAGAAATGGCACTAGATCAATTAATTTATCTCTCATGGTCGAATAAACTTCTTCTAATGCAAACGGTACGTGATCTACGACTTCAAACTTCATGTCTTCCTCCAGGATATTGATGTTTATGTTTTTACTTAGCTAATTTCGTCTCCAGGCTTACAGTCATCTGCAAATGTAGCTACTCTGAATTTTTTGGGATCGTTCCCGGCGGACAGAACCATACCCTCTGAAATTCCAAATTTCATTTTGCGTGGTTTAAGGTTGGCTACTACAATTACATATGTACCAATAAGTATTTCCGGTTCGGGATAACTTGAACGGATTCCCGAGAATATCTGTCTTGGTTTTTCTTCGCCAACATCTACAATCAATCGTAGCAGTCTGTCTGCACCTTCAACAAAGCTGGCTTCTTTAACCAAACCGACACGCAAATCAATTTTTGCGAAATCATCAATCTTGATTTGCTTGTCATCCTCTTTTTTGGCTTGCTTTTGTTTTGGCTGCTTATTTGACTTCTTTTTATTTGCTTTTTCAATTCTGGCCCAGGAATCTCTTAGTGGAACAGTTCTATTCAGAACAATATTGCCTTCAGAAGAATCGACATTGTCTACATTGAAATAACCAAGGCGTTCAAGTTGATAATGTTCTTCAGGTTTTAACCCTTTCAGGCTTGGTTCCAGTTTGCAGTTTTTAAGTATTGTCAATGAGTCCGGGTTTATATGATCCTTAAAGGTTTTTTCGTCCGAATTTCCCATGGGGTTGGAAACGTTGAAAAGTCTGTCATACAAACGAACTTCTGCGTCAATGGCATGTTCGGAAGAAACCCAATGAATAGTTCCCTTGACTTTTCTGCCATCAGGAGATGTTCCACCTTTGGATTCAGGGTCCCAGGTGCAATGCAACTCAACTACTTCGCCATTTTCATCTTTGATAACCTCGTTACATGTTACGAGGCAGGCATAGCGCAAACGAACTTCTTTACCGGGAGCCAGACGGAACCATTTTCTGGGAGCCTCTTCTTTAAAGTCGTCTTTCTCGACATACAAAACTTTAGTAAAAGGTACCATTCTGGAGCCCATCGCCGGTGCTTCGGGATGATACGGACAATCCAGTTCCATGACTTCATCTTCGGGGAAATTGTCAATAACCAGCTTAAGTGGATTTAACACACCCATTACACGAGGAGCGGAATCGTTCAGGTCTTCTCTTACACAATGCTCCAGCAAGGCTACATCCACCATGCTATCTGCTTTGGCAACACCGATTTTTTCGGCAAAGTTTCTTATTGACTTCGAGGTAAATCCACGTCTTCTGAGGCCGGAGATCGTCGGCATTCTGGGGTCGTTCCAACCGCTGACGAACTTCTCTTCTACCAGCTCTAGCAGTTTACGCTTGCTCATAACTGTGTAGGTAAGATTTAATCTGGCAAACTCGATCTGCTGTGGTGGCTGTTCAATCTTCAACACTTCCAGAAACCAGTTGTACAATGGACGATGATCCTGAAATTCCAGGGTGCAGATTGAATGTGTAATGCCTTCAATTGCATCAGAAAGGCCATGGGCAAAATCGTACATCGGATAGATGCACCACTTGTCACCCGTGCGGTGATGATTGGCGTGTTTGATTCGGTAAATAACCGGATCACGCATGTTCATATTTGCCGATTCAAGATCCACAATAGCTTTCAGTGATTTTTCGCCGTCCTTAAATTCGCCCTCGCGCATGCGTTTAAAGAGATCGAGGTTTTCTTCTACGCTTCTTGTTCTGTATGGGCTTGGCTTGGCTTTTGTGTAGTAATTACCTTTATACTCTCTTGTTTCGGCTTCGTTCAAGTCACAGACATAGGCTTTGCCGGCTTCAATGAGCTGAATTGCAAAATCGTGCAGTTTTTCGAAATAATCGGATGCATAGTGTTGACGATCTTCCCAGTCGAATCCCAGCCAATGAACGTCTTCCATTATCGAATCAACATATTCGATGTCTTCCTTGGTCGGATTCGTATCATCAAATCTCAGGTTGCATGTTCCATTTGGATATGCGGATGCAATACCAAAATTCAGGCAGATGGATTTTGCATGGCCTATGTGTAAATATCCATTTGGTTCAGGTGGAAATCTGGTTGCCACACGACCATCGTTTTTGTTGTTTTTGAGATCTTCCGTAATGATTTCTTTAATGAAATTGGAAGGTACAGACTCAGTTGCAACTTCTGTTTTTTTGTCAGATGTTGATTTGCTCATAATAACCTCAATACTTAATTAAACCAGTTCCATAATATGATAAAAATATACAGTCATACAAGATAGAACCATTAAATCCGTTAAGCAACAAATATTTGCAAAAATGAGTGGAATATTGTCGCAGTTTCAATATGCTAAATGGTATTATGTCAAACGTTGTGAATCTTATGGTATTATAAAATGATGGAAAAGCATGAATGCTTGAGATATTAACCAAATTTTTAAAACCAAGTACACTTAGAATCAGTGTGATGGTTTCTATAATTTTCTTCAGTTTGTTTTTGCTAAAAGAAGAGCAAAACTGGGAGTTTGGTCTGCTGGATCAAATGGAACTGACAGCTTTGGATTTTAAATTTAAAAGCAGAGGAATATCACCGCCAAACGGTCAAGTTGTCATTGCTGCAATAGATGAGAAATCGTTGGAAAAATATGGTCGCTGGCCCTGGAACCGCATCGTAATGGCGCAGTTGATTGCCAAATTGACTGAATCCGGGGCTTCTGTAATTGCCTTTGATGTCGGTTTTTCAGACGAGGATTCCACTCAGTTTCCACAAGTTGTAGCAGCCATAGCAAAAGAAATAGATGCTCTTGAAGTGAAAGACTGTGAAAACTGCGAGCCAATGCGTGAGCAGGTTCTAGGTCTTTTGAAAGAGGAAATAAAAAATTCTGACCCGGATCAGATACTTGCAAACACTATCGCAGCTGCGGGTAATGTTGTTTTAGGTTTCTGGCTGTATGACAATGAAAAGGAAATCAGCCAGCTAGACAGGAAAAGACTAGATCAATCCCTTGAAAGATTACTGCCTTCCAAGATTAACCTGATAAAAGAATGGAATCGTGATGAGGCTGATAGTTATGATGTAATGATTCCCATAGGTCTGGCAGCAGGATCACCATTAAGTGTTTTCTGTGATGCCACTGATGATTATGGACATTTTTCTTTCAAGCAGGATGAAGACGGTGCGCTGAGGTGGGCCGATCTTGTCAAGGAAGTATATGACGAAAAAAATGAAATAAATTTTATTCTGCCGTCATTGTCCTTAAAGGCAGCAGCGAAATATCTCAACTCGGAAATTGTTCTGCATACATATCCCAAAGGTATAGACAGAATAACTCTGGGTCTGGGCGAAAAAGATCCTTCCATTCAAACCAACTTTAAAGGGCGTTTGTTGATAAATTATCATGGCCCAGAAGGTACTTTTCCTACACATTCAATATCAGATATAATTGATGGCAAGATAGACAAAGATGTTTTCAATGGAAAAATTGTTCTGGTAGGAGCTACCGCGACTGCAATATACGATTTGCGTGTAACACCGTTTCAGGAAGATTTTCCGGGTGTGGAAATACATGCAAATGTTATAGATAATATACTGAACGACAACTATATCCAGCACCCAGACTGGGCATTTTATTACGAACTGTTTATCATTCTCTTCTTTGGTGTACTGTTCGGGCTTGTGCTTGGGCGAGTGCCAGCCTTATGGGGAGCCTTGTTTATCGTCTTTATTTTGTCCTCATATTACGCTGTGGACAAGTATTTATTCTTCGAAAAAGGTTACTGGGTAAAAACGATTTTACCAATGACAGAAGCACTTGTGCTGTTTCTTATTTGCTATGTCTACCGTTATGTCACAGAAGAAATAGAAAAGAAGAAAACCAGAAATGCTTTCAAACAGTATTTGAATGAATCGGTTATCAATGTTTTGATGAACGACTACGACCGGCTTCAGCTTGGTGGCGAAAAACGTAATATTTCAGTGCTGTTTTCAGACATCAGAGGCTTTACCACAGTTTCGGAAAACATGTCACCGGAAGAACTTGGACATATATTGACAGAGTACATGAACCCGATGACGCATATCGTCTTCGAGAATAAAGGTGTTCTTGATAAATATATGGGCGATGCTATTATGGCTTTCTGGGGCGCACCTCATCCTCAGGAAGATCATCCTGTACTTGCTTGCAGAACTGCTTTGAGAATGATGGAAGAACTTCACATCCTGAATAAAATTTGGGAACAAAGAGGTAACCCGAAACTTGGTATCGGCATCGGCATCAATACCGGTCAGATGTGGGTTGGAAATATGGGTTCGCACGTAAGATTTGACTATACGGTAATTGGCGATGCGGTTAATCTTGGTTCACGTCTTGAAGGCACTAATAAACAATACGGCACGAATATCATCATTTCGGAATACACATACGAAATGGTAAAGAACGAGTTTTTATGCAGGGAACTGGATTCAATCAGAGTAAAAGGAAAAAACGAGCCAGTCACGATTTATGAGCTCATTACAGAAGGGCAGGGCAGTCCCAAACAAAATGCACTTGTCAGAAGATTTGAAGAAGGTTTGAAAAAGTATCGCACAACAGAGTTTGAAGAGGCTAAAGAAGTCTTTTTGCAGCTACAACGTGACTTCCCAACAGATGAAACGTCCGCAGTCTTTTTTGAAAGATGTAGAGAGTACATAAATAATCCACCACCTAAAAACTGGGATGGTGTTTACATCATGACCAGCAAATAATAAGAAGTGAAGACAAAATGAAATATAAAGAAGCACTTGATTGGTTGTATGGGCTTCAGGCAATTGGAATGAAGCTTGGTCTTGAAAATATGAAACTGCTATGTGGTTTACTGGATAACCCACAGGAAAAGTTTAAAAGTATTCACGTAGCCGGAACAAACGGCAAGGGTTCTACGGCTGCATTTTTGTCGTCCATATTCAAAGCTCAAGGGTTGAGTTGCGGTCTTACAACCTCGCCACATCTGGTAGATATAACCGAGCGCATTCAAGTCAGCGAACAAAATATACCAAGAAAACGCTTGCAGGAAATCATCGAAAAAGTTGTGGCGGTTCTTCAGGCTTACAATGAGGATAAATCAAAAAACAAAAAGCTAAGCCCGACATTTTTCGAGGTTATTATTTCTATCGCTTTTGTCTATTTTGCAGAAGAAGAAGTGGATGTTGCCGTTATTGAAACCGGGCTGGGTGGCAGGCTGGATTCAACCAATATATTGAATCCTGTTCTTTCTATTATTACAAACGTCAGTTTAGAGCACACCCAGTATCTGGGCAACTCAATTGAAAGCATTGCCAAAGAAAAGGGTGGTATTATAAAGAAAAATGTTGATACGCTTTCAACAGTGGATCAGCAAGAAGCCATAGCTGCTTTGCAGGAAATTGCCAGAAATAAAAATAGTAGTATCTGGCAGTTTGGCAAGGATTTTTCCGCGAAGAAATACGGAAAAGGAATTTCCTACAAATTAAATGGTTGTAGCAATATATATGAAATCGGACTCAATGGAGAACATCAAATAAAAAATGCTTCCCTTGCGGTTCTCGCTGTAGATAGGCTTAACAAAAAAGGATTCAATGTTAGTGAAAAATCACTTCGCAAGGGATTGAAAGATGTCAGATGGCCAGGAAGACTGGAATTATTGAAACATTCAACACCATGGCTTATAGACTGCGCCCATAATCCCGCAGCAATGAATACGCTTGCATCTTACCTTAAAAACGAGTTTGCAAATAAAAAAATCATGGCAATTTTTGCAGCAATGCAAGACAAAGAATACGACAAGATGCTATCCACACTCAGTCCACTTGTTACAGAATGCATATTTACCAAGCCTGTTATCGACAGAGCAGAAGAACCTGAAATATTGAAAAATGTTTGTCCAAACTCAATAAAAAAATCAGTGGAGAAAAAGGTTAGTCGTGCTTTGACATATGCGGTAAAGGTGGAAAAAGATTACGATCTGGTTTTGGTTACTGGGTCTATTTTTCTAGTTGGTGAAGCTTATCCGTTTATTACAAAACACACAAAAAATGCGTGACTAAAAAGCCACGCATTAAGAAGTTTGTTGGATAAATCCTAGAGTTCTTCAAAACTGCTTTGTTCAAACTTAAATTGGCTAACAATAGATTCAAGAGATTTTGTGTGTTCAATCATTTTTTCTGTGATCTCATTACTGGTTGTGATTGATTTGGTAGTTTCATGGGCTGTGTTGTTTACTTCCTGAATGTTTCTGGAAACCTCCTCAACACCCACCGCAGCCTCTTTGGTAGAGCGTAAAATCTCTTCTTCAATACTTATGTTAAGTTCCTGCACACTGGCTGAAACTTCGTTGGCTCCTTGAGATGCTCCGCTGATAGAACGCGAGATTTCGTTGGTTGTGGCTGTCTGTTCTTCTACTGCAGTTGCAATGGTGTTGCTAATACTGTTGAATTCGGCAATGATTTCATTGATGCTTTGAATTGCTTCTACAGAGTTTTGGGTCTTGTTCTGCATATCAGAAATTTGCTCTGTAATTTCATCTGTCGCCTGTGCTGTTTGTTTGGCCAGCTCTTTAACCTCATTGGCAACCACCGCAAAACCTTTTCCTGCTTCACCAGCAGATGCAGCTTCAATGGTAGCGTTAAGAGCAAGCAAGTTTGTTTGATCCGCAATATCATTAATGACATCCAGAATTTTGCCAATCTCTTTTGAAGAAGCATCTAGTTGCTGCATTGTTTCTGATGTTGAGCTTGCATTAACTGAAGCATCTTGGGCAATTGTAGAGGCTCTGATAGTGTTTTTTGAAACTTCACTTAATGAAGAAGTCAATTCTTCAATAGCAACCGCAACAGTACTGACACCGTTGGACATTTCTTCTGTTGCTGCGGCTATTGTTGTAACATTTGTAGAAACATTTTCAGTTGCATTTGTAACATTACTGACATTAACTGAAATCTCTTCGGCAGCAGATGCAACATTGGAACTTTGTTCGTTTGTCTGTGCAACATGCTCAGTTAAAGTTTTGTTGGCAGAATTTAAGCTAACAGAAGATGAACTTAACTCAATTGTGTTCTCTGCTACATTTCTAAATAAATCCTGGAGTTTTTCAACAAAAATATTGAAATTGCTGGCTAGTTCACCAATTTCATCCTTAGAGTCAATATTAAGTCTTACCGTCAAATCGCCATCACCCTCAGCAATTTCATGCAGCATAGTTTTCGTTCGGGAAAGAGGAATAATAATACTTCGGACAATAAGAATGGCAAGCGGGAGTACTATCACTACTGAAAACAGAAGAATAATACCAATTATCCAAAACTGATAAGAACTGATCATTTCTCCTAGCAGACTACTTATAGCAGCTTCAGCCTCAGCTATATTATCAAGATACACACCGGAGCCAACGATCAAGTTTGTTCCCGGGATACCTTCAACATAGCTGATTTTAGGAGTTTGGATTTCTTTGCCATCAACCTTTTTGGGCCAGACATACTCTACAAAACCTGATCCTTTGGTTTTAACAATATTTACAAACTCTCTGCAAAAATAAACATCGTTTTCATCTTTAACGCCTCCCATATCTTTGCCAATAACATGCTTGGCGGCGGGGTTTGCAACACCGATAGTTCCTTCGTTGACGAAATAATAGCCTGAATTATCATCGAAGAATTTGATTTTTTCAACCATGGTTCTTAAAATTCTGCTTTGTTCAGCTTTATCCTGCACGCCCGCAATTTCTTCTCCCATCGCAAGAGCCATGCTATGAACACCGATTTGAAGTTTTTCTTTTTGATGCTCAAACATTTGTTCAGCAGTGTGGTTTATTGCTTGCTCCTGAATGTTTGACAAACCATAGTTAAAGCCACCAATAGTTAAAACAACTACAAAGAACATAAGCAATATCAGAAAAGTAATTTTAGCTTTAATTGAAATTGAATTTAGCATTGCGAGCTCCTGTCTCAATTTTGCATCCCGAACAACATTGTTATTAGTATTCAATCATTTCAAAAAATGTAAACATATTACATGGCATACCATTGTTCATTCGGACGAAAGTAGAAATATATTAGGGATAAAAGGTGAGAATTGTATTGCTGAATAATATTTACTTTTAAAAAACCAATATGTTTGCTAAGTTGCTATTATATTAAAGAAAAAATAGGAATAAAACTATGGAAAATGAGAAAATAGATTTGAGGTCAGACACAATTACGCAGCCGACAAAAGAAATGCGAAAGGCTATGATGGAATGCGAAGTTGGCGATGATGTTTCTCGCGAAGACCCTACCATTAACAGATTTGAAGAGCGTACAGCCGAGATTTTTGGCAAAGAAGCTGCGTTATTTGTTCCATCTGGAACTTTTGGCAATCAATGCTCAATTATGACTCACACTCAGTCGGGCAATGAAATTATTGTTTGCGACGATTCTCATATTGTCCAGCACGAGGCGGGTGCCTCCGCCTTGCTTTCAAGGGTGCAATTGAGAACGATTACCCCCCAAAACAATGCCTATATGACATTGGCTGAAATTGAGTCAAAGCTGCGAAAAGACAAGGATATTCATTATCCTACAACTGGTTTGATCTGCCTGGAACAAGCCACAGCCTACGGAAATGTTTACCCACAGGATTTAATGCGCCAGATATGGGAAATGGCTCAGTATTATGGTGTACCGATTCACATTGATGGTGCCAGAATTTTCAATGCTGCTCTCGCACTTGGCACAGAGCCAAAAGAACTGACAAAATATTGCGATTCTATAAGTATCTGTCTTTCCAAAGGATTATGCGCCCCAGTAGGTTCTGTTATTGCTGGCGATGCCGAATTTATTGAAAAGGCAAGAGTAAACCGGAAAATACTTGGTGGTGGTATGAGACAGGCAGGATTTCTTGCTGCTTGTGGCATGGTGGCCTATGAAAAAATGACTGACAGATTGGCGGAAGACCATGAAAATGCAAAGCTGTTTGCCCATCTCATAGATGAAGATGACAGAATCGAAATTAGTCGCAAACCTGAAATCAGCATGGTTTTTGTCAAACTTAAAAATACCGAACAAACGGTGGAAGATCTTGTTGAAAAAATAACAAAGAAAGGTTTGCTTACATACTTGCCTGAAGCTGGAGAAATTAGGTTCGTTATGCGATATGGAATTACCGAAAAGGATGTGAAAAAAGCTGCAGCTATTTTACTTGGCGAACTTCAATAATTGTTACTTTTTAATATTCAAATCTGTGTTTGTTCTAAGCATCAAACATGATGCATAGATTGACATGCAGTGACTTATTTTCCGAAATTTTTAGAATTTCGCCCGAAAATTGTCTTGTAAGTATATGAAAATACTTATCACTAAATACAATAAATCCTGAATCAACCAGTTTTGGACAGAAATAATTTCTGTTATTTCTAATCAGGACATAATAACCTTGTTTGTGATGTTATCCTGCTTCTGTAAGCTGTTGAAATTGTTGCTAATAATATTTTGATCAACAATCAGGGCGGGTTAGTTTTCCAGTAAATACATGTGCTTAGAGGTTTTTGACAAAAACTGCAAGACGGAAAATGTTGCTTGATGTAAGCTCATGTTGCCTGATGTTGTTTCGTGTGTGCTCATG
>Ga0070728_10001331_pt1 | contig 37987 bp, 18 predicted proteins | sample tdDd471_FD_66723 | JGI IMG/M metagenome (GOLD analysis project Ga0070728, IMG submission 66723) | Marine sediment microbial communities from the Atlantic coast under amendment with organic carbon and nitrate - tdDd47.1 | ecosystem: Environmental > Aquatic > Marine > Coastal > Sediment | place...
GCTGGCCTTCAGCGACCGAAAGCGCAGCAGCGACCGCAGGATCCGCGACTCGTCCTCGTCGATGACGCCCTGTTCGGCACCGAGGGTCGCCAGCGCGCGCAGCTCGGCGCGGCTCACCTGAGCGCCGTCGTGGTCGCCGGCGATGCGCTTTCGCATCCAGCTGCTGAAGACGACGAACGGCTTCATCGGCCAGATGATGACGCGCAACACCGAAACGGTCGGCGTGACGAGCTGCTTCCAGAACACCGCACCGATCGTCTTCGGGATGATCTCGCTGGCGACGAGGATCAGCAGCGTCAGCACGCCCGAAAACACGCCGAGCCACTCGTCACCGAACACGTGCGCCGCCTGGGCCCCCGCCCCCGCCGCGCCGACGGTGTGCGCGATCGTGTTGAGCGTGAGGATCGCGGCCAGCGGCTCGTCGATGTTCGCCTTCCAGCGCTCGAGAATCGGCGCTGAGCGATCACCTCGGGCTTTCATCGTGGCGAGGTGCGCCGGCGTCAGGCTCAGCAGCACCGCCTCGAGGACGGAGCACAGAAAAGAGACGCCGATGGCGAGGACGATATAGAGAATCAGCAGGGTCATGGCGACGTACGATAGACACGCGGCCGAACCGCGTCATCCCCGCCAGGGCCACGAAGGTGCACTCGGGTCGCGCCCGGCGGCTTCGCGCTCCTCTGGATCGAACGGGCAATGGCGGCAACCGGTGCCGCAGCATTGCCCGCGGTTGGCCAGATAGACCGACGTCATCACGAAGAGGCCCGTCGCCGGGTCCATGTACCCGGCGTCCCCTCGGCGGCACGCGGCTTCGTGCTCCGCGAGCGCGCGCGGTGTCGGCGCGGTGCTCACCGGCGGCGCCGCCGCACGACGAGCCCGAGCCCGACCATGGCCCACAGGACGCCCGACCCGGTGGGCAGGCCGGATCCGGGCACGCTGCAGTCGCAGCCGCCGCCGCCGGGGCTGCCGCCCTCGGGTGTGCTGTCGCAGGCGTCGCCGATGCCGTCGCCGTCCGTGTCCGCCTGGTCCGGGTTGAACACGTCGGGGCAGTTGTCCGCGACGTCGTCGATCGTATCGCCGTCATCGTCGACCGTGTCTTCGTCGCAGGCGTCGCCGACGCCGTCGCCGTCGCTGTCCGTCTGGTCCTCGTTGGACACATCGGGGCAGTTGTCGTCGGCATCTTCGAGCCCGTCGCCGTCGCTGTCCGTCGTGTCGTCGCAGGCGTCGCCGAGGCCGTCGAGGTCTGTGTCGATCTGGTCTTCGTTGGCGACGTCGGGGCAGTTGTCGAACGCATCGTCGACCTCGTCACCGTCGGCGTCGTTCAGGTCGTCGCAGGCATCACCGGCGCCGTCGTCGTCCGTGTCGACCTGGTCCTCGTTGGCGACGTCGGGGCAGTTGTCGTCCTCGTCGTCGATGCCGTCGCCGTCGTTGTCGCCGTCGCAGGCGTCGCCCACGCCGTCGTCGTTCGTGTCGGTCTGATCCGGGTTCGCGACCAGGCGGCAGTTGTCGTCCTCATCGTCGACCTCGTCGTCGTCGCTGTCGCCGTCGCGCACGTCCGGGATGCCGTCACCGTCGGTGTCCACCGGAGGCGTGCCGACGTCGTCGTCGCCGGCCTCGTCGCGGTCCAGCACGCCGTCGTCGTCGCTGTCCTCGTCGAGCGCGTCCGGCGTGCCATCGCCATCGGAGTCGATGCGGGCAAAGTCCCGCCCGAGCTCGTCCGCGTCCGAGATCGTGTCGCCGTCGCTGTCGTCGGTCGTCGGGTCGAGCCCGCGCTCGCGCTCGATGTCGTCGGGCACGCCGTCGCGGTCCATGTCCGGGTCGCAGGCGTCGCCGATGCCGTCGTCGTCGAGGTCGCCCTGGTCCGGGTTGTCGACGATGCGGCAGTTGTCGTCGCGATCATCGACGCCGTCGTTGTCGCTGTCGGTGTCCTGGAAGTCCGGGATCCCGTCTTCGTCGGTGTCGACCGGCGGTGTGTCCGTGTCGTCGTCACCGGCCTCTTCGCGGTCGAGCACGCCGTCGCCGTCGCTGTCCTCGTCCAGGGCGTCGATCAGGTCGTCGCCGTCGGTGTTCGTCGGGTCGGCGGGGTCGCCGATCTCGTCGAAGTCCGAGATGGTGTCGCCATCCGTATCGTCGGACGACGTGTCGAGGACGTTTTCTTCTTCGGCCGAGTCCGGCACGCCGTCTTCGTCTTCGTCGACGAAGCGCACGTCGACGGCGACCTCGCCGATCGCGGTCTCGATCGTGTCGCTCGCCTCGAACTCGAGGGTGACGAGCCCGGAGTCCCGCCAGTCCGGGGTCCACGCGAAGCGCCCTCCGTCGAACGTCGCGCCGGTGGGCAGGTCCGGCAGGGTGACCGTGACGTCGCCCGGCCCGTCGTCGTCGACGGCCGCGACCTCGAAGGTGACCTCTGCTGCTTCGAACGCGATGACGACGCCGGTCGGGGTGGGCGCGACGAAGCGCGGCGGGTCGTTCTCGTTCTCGACCGTGATGAACACCGTGGCTTCGTCCGAGGTCGTCGTGCCGTCGAACGCCTGGTACACGATCGTGTCTGCGCCGCTGTACTCGGGGAAGGGCACGTACGTGAACGTCCCCTCGCTGCTGTCGAAGTCCTCGATCGAGCCGTTGCCGGGGTTCACGCGGATCAGATACGACAGGCTCGGCGAGTCGACGTCCGTCGCGACGAGTTCGACCTCGACCGAGCCGTCTTCGGGCACGGTGACGAAGAGGTCCTCGGCGACGGGGGAGTCGTTCGCCCGCAGCACGTTGATCGTCACCAGCCCCTCGTCGGACTCGAGCGCGCCGTCGGTCGCGACGTAGCGGATGCGCACGGTGCCGAACCAGTCCGGCTCCGGCACGTACGTGAACGTGCCCTCGTCGGCGTCGAACGCGTCGACGGTGCCGGATTCCGGCCCGGACGTGATGCGGAAGCTGATCGGATCGCCGTCCGGGTCCGTGCCGGCGAGGCGCACCGAGAGCGAGCGGTCTTCGGGGGTGTTCAGGATGAGGTCATCGACCGTCGGCGCGTCGTTCTCGGCCCCGATGCGCACGCGAACGACCGCCCGCACCGTCACCTCGCCGTCCGTCGCCGAGATGCCGAACGAGTCGTTGCCCGAGTAGTCCATCGGCGGGCGGTACGTGCCCCGACCGGTCGCCGGGTCGAACGCCACGACCGAGCCACGCGTCGGGTCGGTGAACGCGTACGTCAGGTCCGAGTCGACGTCCGTCGCCGAGATCGCGAACGCGGCGTCGGTCTCTTCGGGGGTCACGATGAGCCCGTCCGTGATCATCGGCGGGTCGTTCACCGGGGTGACGGTGATGTCGACCCGGGTCGGGGGCGTCGTGAAGACCCCGTCGGATACGGTGAACTCGAAGAAGTCGACGCCGGCGAAGTCGCGGTTCGGGGCATAGGTCAGCGTGCCGTCGGCGAGCACGAAGTCTTCGAGGCTGCCGCGCCGCGGTTCGGTGACGATGGCAAAGAAGAGCGGGTCGTCCTCGGGGTCCGACGCCTCGAGGGTGATGTCGAGCGGCGTGTCTTCGCGCGTCTCGAGGTCCGCAGCGACGGCCACCGGCGGGTCGTTCGTACCGCCGATGACGAGCGTGACCTCGGCTTCGTCCGTCAGCCCGCCCTCGTCCTCGGCGGCGTAGGTGAACGTCACGACGCCGCTGTAGTCCGCGGGGGGCTCCCACGTGAACGAGCCGTCGTCTTCGAGCGTCAGGGTGCCGACCTCGGGCTCCTCGACGACGCTCGCGGTCAGGTCGTCGCCGTCGACGTCGGTGTCGTTCTCGAGCACGTTCTCGCTGATCGCGACGTCTTCTTCACCCGACCACAGGTCGTCGGTCGCGCTCGGCGGGTCGTTCACCGGCCGCAGGGTGATCGTCACGAGCCCTTCGTCGCGCTCGCCGAGGCGGTCGATCGCCGCGTACGTGAACTCGTCCGGCCCGTTGTAGTTCGGGTCGCCGACGTACTCGAAGCGTCCATCCTCGGCGACGACCACCGCCCCGTGCGTCGGCTCGGTGACCAGCTCGGCGGTCAGCGTGTCGCCGTCCGGGTCCGTGTCGTTGTCGAGCAGGTTGAAGTTCAGCGGGACGTCTTCGTCGCCGACATAGAAGTCGTTCTCGGCCGTCGGCCCTTCGTTCACGTTTGCCCACGCCCAGAAGTTCTGTTGCAGCGCGTCGTTGGCGGCGTGGTCCGGGCATGCGGCGTTCAGCAGGTTGCCGTCCGCGAGCAGCAGCGCTCGTTCTTCGACCGCGGCGAGCGCGTCGGCGCCTTCACGCAGCAGCGCCGTGCCGCCGGTGACCCGCGAAGCGCACGCGACGCTGACGCTCTCGACGTCCTCGGTCAGCGGATGGTCGAGCACTTCGACGGTGAACGCGCCGCACGATCCGCAGTCGATCTCGTCGGCGACGAAGCGGGCATCGATCCCGATGCGCGTCGCCAGGTCGTTCATGTTCGTCACGGACCGCGGCGCGAAGAACGCGTTGTCCGCGGCCATGATGAGGTATCCGCCGGCCTCGTAGAACGTGGTGAGTCGCTCGAGCCCCGACACGCTCATCGTGTCGTTCGGCGCGACGAGCACGACGATCCGATACGGCGTCAGGTCGGCGGGCAGCGACTCGGTGGACTCGACGAGGGTCGCACCGGTGAGGCGCAGGTTGTCTTCGAGTCGGGTCACGCCGGCCGAGCAGTACCCACGGTCGCCGCAGTAGATCAGCGCACCCGTGCCCGACTGCGCGCTCGCCGCGGCCGACACGAGGAGCGTCGTCGCGAAGAGCACGCCGGTCAGAGCGGGCAGAAGGGGCAGCGATGGACGTGCGCGCATGGGGACTCCTCACCTCGGTCTCGACGCACGCGAAGCGTCACGAGTCCGGCGACTCGCGTCAACCTCGATCCGCTCCCGAGGGCTTCGGTGACAGCTGGCTGGCAAGCAGCGACGGACCGTGCATGATCGAACCCGACCTCGAACCCCACCGACGATGCCGCCTCGCACGTCCGTTCAGCAGTTTCGCCTCTATGTCGCCGTCGGCGCGCTCGTCGCGGTGGGCTGCGGCGCTGTGCTCGCCCAGATGCTCGAGCTGCCGAGCGGCTGGCCGCAGGTCGTCTGGTACGGCCTCACCGGCGCGATCGGCGTCGTGCTCGGCTGGATGCTCGTGCTCGCACAGCGCCCGGCGGACACGCCGCCGAGCGAACCGTCGGGCGAGCCTTCGCCGCTGCTTCATGGCGACGACGGGGTCGAGCGAGAGGGCGGTACGCGCAAGATGCAGTTCTTCGCGCTGGGCTCGAACGAGTCGTCGAGCCGCCTGCGGCCCATGCGCGTGCGGCGGCACACCGCGCCGATGGCCCCGCCGGACCTCGAGCTGCGCCTGCTGCTCGAAGAGTACGACCACACCGCCCGCGTGGCCGTCGCCCCCGGCGTGCTCGAGAACCGCACGGCCGCCGAGCTGTGCGAGCGCGCGATGAAAGAGGCGCACGACGCCGCGCCGGCGCCGTCCGGGTCCGTGGACCTGACCCTCGTCGCCTACCGCAGCGAAGGCGTGCTGACCGACGACGGCCGATGCCCGGACGGCTGGACGTTCTTTGCCGTCGACGGGCGCATCGGGATGGCGTGCACCGCGACGGCGACCCGCCACGAGATCGCGCTGCGCTACTCCACCTCGCCCACGCACTACGTACCTTCGGACGCGACCTTCGTGGACCCGGCGGACGCGCTCGCTGTGGTGCGCGAGAGCCTGCCCGAGCTGCTCGACGCCGGCCCGGTGCGGGTGCGGTTCAACCTGCCCGCCGATCTGCACGTGTTTCGCGAAGAGCCGATCATCGTCGCGACCGTCGATGTCGCCGGCGGCGGTGTGCGCAACGCGTCCGCCGTGCGCGAGCTGCTCGAGTCGGCGGCGGACGAGCCGCGGGGCGAGCGCTGGACGCTCGACGCGGTGCTCGCCTGGTGGCGCGGCGGCGAGGCCGAGCCCGGGTCCGAACTCGCGGATGCGCTGGCCGACGAGAGCTTCCGCACGGGGCTACGCACCTTCGACGCGGCGAGCGTCCGGCGCACCGCGGACGCCGTGGCGCGTGCCCATGGCGCCGACGCCACCGAGCGTGTGGTCGCCGAGATCCTCGCGGCGACGGACGGCGGTGAGCGCGAAGAGCTCCTGCACCTGCTGGCGCACATCCCCGGCGGACTCGCCGCCCCGGCTCTGCAGCGCCTCGCGGCCGGCGCGCTCGAAGGCGACGCCCGCGACCTCGCGGCGACGCTCTTCGGCAACCGCGTGCGCGGCGCGCTCGACGTCCCGGCCAACCCGCTCGACACCCTCGATTTCGAGGCGTTGCGGGCGCGGATGGGCAAGCGCGGGCTCGTGCCCGTGCCGCTGCTCTCGACCTACGATCCCGAAAGCGACCTGCTCGAGCCGCTCGAAGAGGTCGGCCTGCGCGTCACCCGCGCGCGCCGACTCTGCGGCGAATCCGACCTGCTGCTCGCCGCGTACCTGCGCCCGTCGCGCGGCGCCACCGAGGGGCTCATCACCTCGACGCCGCTGCCGGTGCCCTGCCACGTGCTGCACCTCGTCGGCAGCGCGGCGGAGTCGTTCGCCCAGCGCATCGAGCGCGCCGGGCTGACCTACAACGACGAGCAGATCCGCGCCGACGTCGCGTCGCGCAGCCCCTGGGACATCCACCGGGGCTCGCTGTACATGGCCGCCCTGCGCATGGACTTCGACGGCGCGGCGGATGCCCTCTTCGCCGGGCACGAGCGCGGGCGAACGGACGCCAACCTGTGCAAGGCGATCCTGCACGCGCTGGAGTTCGTCGACGACGCCCGCGTCGACGGCTTTCTCGCCGACCGCGCCCGGGTCGGCGAAGAGGACGAGCGCGCGCTGGCGAAGCGAGTGCTCGCACGTCGCAACCAGCGGGCGAGCGCCGAAGTCCCGGCGGAGCCGAGCGACGAAGAGACGCCGGCCTCGTAGCGCGCGATCGGGAGGTCGCGGCGCGGGGCGCTACGCGTCGACGCCGCTGTTCCAGACCCGCAGGCGATCCAGGTGCTGCTTGTGGCTGAACGCCACCATGCCGTCCGGATCCGGGTACCCGATCGCCATGAACATGATCGCACGCTGGTCCGGCTCGAGGTCGAGTAGCTTCGCCAGCTTCTTCTCGCGCGACGCGACGTCGGGCCAGTTCACCGGCACCGAGCTGAGGCCGACGGTCTCGAGGGCGAGCATCAGGCCCATCGCGGCGAGCGACCCGTCGATGTACGGCAGGTGCCGGTCTCGCGGGTCGAAGTACGCGCGCAGCTGGCCGACGAGCACGACGACGATCGGCGCGTTCGGGCCCCACCCCTTCGTGCCGGCGGGCAGGGCGATGAGCTTCTGCACCATCTCGGGGTCGTCGTAGAGCCGAAACTGAAACGGCTGCCGGTTGCACGCGCTCGGCGCCTCGACCGCCGCGAGGATCGCCTTGTCGACGAGCTCCCGCGGTACCGGCTTCGGCAAGAACCAGCGCACCGACCGGCGGCGCTTCGCCAGCTTGTAGAACGCGTCGTAGTCGACCGGCAGCGGCCCCTCGAGCTGTCGCTTGTACGGGATGCTCTTCGGCGACGGCTGCTCGGGGATGGCGGGCAGCGCGGCGAACCGCTCACGCATCCGATCCACCAGCTCGTTCGGTCCACACACGGCGAAGTACTCGGCGAGCACGTCGTGGGCCCACCGCAGCTCACCGTCGTCGCCGCGGCTCGCGAGCCACGACTCGAGGTACCGCTCGTACGCGTCGATCGTCTCTTCGATGTACTTCAGCGCGAACACCGGCCGCCGCGGGCGCATCAGCAGGCCCTTCTCGAGGCGGTGCGTGTTGCGGCGCAGCAGCCACCGGTTCGCCGCGCCGGCCAGCTCGAGGCGCTGGTACGTGTAGATCCCGTGCAGCACGGCGCGGTGCTCGCGCGAGAACGAGCGCTGCACGACGGCGTAGTACATGTCGCTCAGCAGCTCGGACTGCCGCGCCACCGAGCGCGCCGCCTGCTTCGGGCCGGCCAGCACGCGCTCGAGGCCGAGCTTCAACTTGCGGCCGAACGAGTCGTATCCGGCGTCGGGATCGCGAGGGGTGGGGGGCGTGTCGGCCATGAGCGGTTCAGCCACGACGGCGGGGCAGAAAGATGCGGATCGGCGCCACGAGCGAGCGGGTCATCTGCCCCATCGACTGGCGGGCGTCCGGGTGCACCACACAGATGAAGTAGGACGCCGCTGCGTACGACACCAGCGTCGCCCACGCCGCGCCGAGCGCGCCGTACCGTGGGATGAGCAGAAGGTTGAGCACGACGTTGACGACCGCACCCGCAGAGTGCCGCACGATCGAGAACCGGACGTAGCCCTCGGCGACGATCGCCTTCGACAGCACCTTCGCCATGAAGATGAACGGGCACGCCAGGATGTGCACCCGCAGCACCGCCGCCGCCCCCGCCGGATCCGGCGCGTACGCCAGCTGCATGAGCGGTTCGGCGCACACCCACACGACGACGACGATGCCCGCCGCCATCAGCACCATCAGGTCGTACAGGTCCTGCCGCTGGGCCTCGTACTTCTCTCGATCGTCCTTGAGGCGCGTCACCATGCCCGACAGCGCACTCGCGGCGATGGCGGTGGGGATGAAGTACCAGCGCTCGGACACGTCCGCGGCGGCGGCGTAGAGCCCGACGGTCGCTTCGTCGAGCATCTGGTCGATCATCACCTGGTCGAGCTTCAGGTAGATCCGCGCCGCGACGACGCTGAGCACGAGCGGCCAGGACTCCGACAGCAGGTACTTCGCTCGCGTCCACGAGAACGTCAGCTTGCTCGGCACGTCCTTGCGGAAGGCGCCGACGATCGCGAGGGCGATGCCCGACAGCACCATGTCCGACACGGCGACGGCGGCGAAGACCCAGACCGGCGCCTTCAGGAACGCCGCGACGAACATGCCGACCATCGAGCCGACCGACGCGACGCCCTTCGCGATCACCGCGACCTTCGAGCGGACCCGATACTGAAACCAGCGGTCGTAGACCCGCGCCGGGTGAAAGAACACGCCGAGCGTCAGGATCAGCACCAGCAGCAGCTTCGACAGGTCGTCCGCGTAGAGCCGGTACCCGAGCCCGGCGCACATCGCGATGCTCGAGAACGCGCCGGCGGCGTAGAGCACCGACGTCGTGCCGAGGATCTCGTTCGCGTCTTCGGGTGCGCGGGCGAGCTCGCGGACGAGGATGCCGGCGAGCCCGAGGTTCGAGAACGCGCTCGCCAGCCCGACGAACGCCATCGCCGTGCGCAGCGTGCCGAACTCGGTCGGGTCGAGGCTGCGCGTCATCGCCGCGTTCAGACCGACGACCAGCGCGATGCGCAGCAGGGTGTCGAGGATGAGCCACCCCGAGTTGGCGAACACCTTGTCGGCGTCGCCCCATGCATCGATGCGCTGGCGCAGGTGTCGGATCAAGCGGCGGTTCTCGGGCTTCGGTGCGGCGCACGGCGCCACGCGCTGCCGTACCACGGACGCGCCCGGCAGGGACAGTCCAAACCGCTCGGTCCGCGTGCGCTGCGCGTCGTCTTCGCACCGTCGGTCCGGCGACCTCGCTCGCGGCGGTCCCTCGACCCCCATTGCCCCGCCGCGGCAAACCGGTGCAGGCTGGCGCCGCCCCGCTCGCCGCGCGCCTCACGCCATGCCCCGCCTGCTCTACATCTCGCCGTACTTCCCCCCGCAGACCCGCGTCGGGGCGCTGCGTCCGCTGAAGTTCGTGCGCCACCTCGGCGACTTCGGCTGGGACGTCACCGTGCTGTGCGATCTCAAGCGCGGCGCCGCGGTGGACCCGGACCTGCTGCAGCACGTGCCCGAGAACGTCGAGGTCGTCGCCGACTACGCCCGGGGCGCCGCCGAGCGCTTCGCGGCGCTGCAGGGCGCCCCGCCGCCGCCGCCGAAGTCGCCCGCCGCGCCGCGCCCGCCCGGGCGGCTGAAGCGCTTCGCCCGCACCCTCGAGACCCGCCTGTGGTCCCCCGAGTACGTGCCCCTCGGCGAGCACTCGCTCGACATCCCCTGGGCCCGCAGCGCCGCGACCCGCCTGCTCGAACGCGGTGGCTACGACGCGATCCTCGTCAACGCCGACCCCTACGCGGCCATGCTCGTCGGCGACACGATGGGCGAGCGCTTCGGCGTACCGGTCGTGCACGACCTGCGCGACCCCTGGGCCACCTGCGACCTGCGACGCCCCCGCCGCCCGGCCCCCCAGCGCGCACTGATCGATCGGCTCGAGCGGCGCTGCGTCGCCGGCAGCCACGCCTTCGTGCTCAACACCGCGACCGCCCTCGATGTGGCGCGCGCGCACTACGCCGACGACCCGGCCCTCGTCGACCGGCTGCGCTTCGTCCGCAACCACGGCGACCCCGCGCTGGTCGACCACGGCGCGTGGGACACCCCCAACCGGTTCACGCTGCTCTTTCTCGGCACTTTTCGCCGCTTCGTGCAGGGCGAGGCGCTGTTGCGTGCCCTGGCGCTGCTCGCCGAGCGTGGGCGCACCCCCCGGGATCTCGCGCTGCGCATCACCGGCACGATCTCGCCCGAGGCGCAGGACACGATCCGCGCGCTCGGCGTGACGGACTTCGTCGAGACGCACCCCTTCGTGCCGTACCCCGAGGTCGGCCCGTTCATGCGCACCGCGGACCTGCTCATCGCCGTGACCCACGCCTCGACGATGCGCATCCCGGCGAAGTTCTACGACTACGCGACGTCGGACCGCCCCCTGCTGATGATCGGCGACCCTCGCCACACCGAGCTCGCTGGCCTCGTCGCCGACCTGCCCGGCGCGACCTGGGCCGACCTCACCGATCCCCTCGCCATCGCCGACGCGATCGAATCGGCGATGGGCGCCGGCCGCCAGCAGCACGTCGAGCGAAGCGCCGCAGGGCTCGACTCGCGCACCGCGACGGCCCGCCTCGTCGAGCTGCTGCCTCGCGTCTGAAGCGCCGGTCTGAGGCGCGGGTCTGCGTCGCGGGTCCGAGGGGGGGCTGAACGGCGGAGGCACCGGGGCCATTTGCCACGCCCACGCACAAAAGCTACGCCTCGACGCGCCACGTTTGCGTCCTCACGCTGCCCCGAGCTCTCATGCTGCCCGTCGCCCGCTGGATCCGCGCCTGGGTCGACTTCTCGATGGATCGCTATGGCGTCGTCCTGCTCGGACTCGCCCTCGTGACCGGCGTGCTCGCCTGGCGCGGCACGCAGATCGACATCGACCCCGACCTCAAGAGCCTGCTGCCCGAGGACGCGCCGAGCGTGATGGCCATCGAGGAGGCCAGCGATCGCCGAGGCGGCATCGACCTCTTCGTCGTCGCGATCCGGTCCCCTGAACCCGCCGAGACCGTCCGGTTCATGGACGATCTCGCCGCCGAGCTGGCGGACTGGGACGAGGCCGAGTGGATCGAGTACGCGAAGGACCGCGAGTTCTTCCGCGAGCACGCACTGCTCTTTCTGCCGGTGCACGAGCTCGAGCGGGTGCTCGAGAACCTGCAGCGGATGCGCCGGCAGCGCACGGGCGACGCGAACCCCCTCTTCGTCGACCTCGAAGACACCCCCGACGAAGAGCCGTTCGACGAGCGCGACAGCCGCAACTGGGTGTCCGAAGCGACCCTCATGGAGCTGAACCTCACCCGGGACGAGGTCAGCACGATGTTCTCGTTCATGGACGGCGACACCGCCGTCGTGGACGACGCGCCCGAGGACGACGAACCCGCAGAGCTGACCCCCGAAGAAGCCGAAGAAGCCGCCGAGGAAGCACGCCTGCGCGCGGCCCGGCAGGCCCTGCCCGACCAGTATGACGACTACCAGCTCTCGCCGTCCGGCGGGGTCGGCGTCATCACCGCCAAGCTGCTCGGGCGCAGCACCGACATCGAGTACGCCGAAGCCGCGTACAACCACGTCATGGCCATCGTCGCCGAGCTCGACCCGGCCTCGTACCACCCCGAGATGCTCGTCGACATCGCCGGCGCGTACCGCTCGTTCGACGAGGTCGACGCGATCGGCGCCGACATGGTCACGGCCACGACGATCTCGATCGGTCTCGTCTTCGTGCTGCTGATCGGGTTCTTCCGCAGCTTCCGCAGCGTCGTGCTCGTGCTCACGCCGCTCCTGGTGGGCATCGCGTGGACGCTGGGCGCCATCGAGCTGATGTACGGGCACCTGAACACGCTGACCGCCTTCGTGTTCTCGATGCTCATCGGCATGGGCATCGACTTCGGCATCCACATCTACCGCCGTACCCTCGAAGAGTACGCCGCCGGCAAGGACTGGCGCGAGGCGATCTTCCTGTCGATCACGCTCACCGGCCGGGCGCTGCTATCGGCCACGATCACCACCGTCGCCGCCCTGCTCACGCTGACCCTCGCGCACTTCGACGGGTTCAACGAGTTCGGCATCGCGTGCGCTGTGGGTGTCGCGCTCTGCCTGCTGTCGACGGTCATCGTCGCCCCGCCCCTGATCGCCCTCGTCGAGTCGATCAAGCCGATGAAGCGCCCCGCGCACCTCGTCGGCTCCGATGCGCGCGCGACGGGTCGCGGCCTGATGCGGGTGCTCGTCGGGCTCACGGTGGTCGTGCTCGGCTACACCGCGTGGTCGGCGACGGTCGTGAGCAACGCCGAGTTCGAGCATGACTTCCGCAACCTCGAGGCGCCGGAGTCCCGCGAGAAGACCGGGTACAGCCGGGCCCTCGGGCGCAACCGCAGCTCGGCGCCGGCGATCATCCTCGGCGACAGCGAAGAGCAGATGCGCGAGGTGCACCGCCAGCTGCGCGAACGCTTCGAGGCGGGCGACGAGATGCTGCGCGGGTTCCAGACGATCGAGTCGATCGTGCCGGGCGACCAGGACGCCCGAATGGAGATCATCGACGAGATCTACGAGGAGCTCGACCGCCGCGCCTGGCGCAACGCCGAGGGCGACGACGGCGAGATGGTCGACGCGCTCGTCGAGCTCACCGAGGTGGAGCCGTTCACCCTCGCCGACCTGCCCGACTGGTCCCGCCGCAGCCTCATCGAGAAGGACGGCAGCATCGGCGCCATGGGCCTGCTCTACGGCAACTACGACCGCCGCAACGCCCACGAGGTCATCGCGTTCCAGGAGCAGTTCGGCGAGATCACCGTCGACGGCGAGGTCGTCCCCATCTCGTCCAACGGCTTCATCATCGCCGACGTCGTCCGGTACGTGAAAGCGGACGCCGCCCAGCTCGGGCTCTACGTCGCGATCGCGCTGCTCGTCATCCTGATGCTCGACCTGCGCTCGCCCCTCGGCGTCGTGAGCTGCTTCGGCAGCCTCGCCGTCGCCGTGGTCATCGTCATCGGCACGATGGTCCTGCTCGACATCAAGGTCGGGCTCTACAACATGGTCGTCCTGCCGACCGTCCTCGGCGTCGGCATCGACGGCGCGATCCACATCTACCACCGCGCCACCGAAGAGGGCGCCGCCCGGATGGGCGAGGTCATGCGCACGACCGGCATGGCCGTCGCCGCCAGCTCGATCACCACCGCCGCGGGCTTCTTCGGCCTGCTGCTCGTCGAGCACCGCGGCGTCCAGACGATCGGCCAGCTCGCCGTCACCGGCATCATCGCCAGCTTCATCGCCGTGTGGACGGTGCTGCCGGTAATGCTGATGCTCTTCGGCAAGAAGGACGGCACGTCGCACGAGGCGTGAGCCTGAGGCGGATCGGCCGAAGGGGCGATCCACCGGCGTGCCGCGCTGAACACGCGAGCCGCCCGGCTTGACACACCGTCCCGCCTCGCCGACCGTCATGGCATCGTTCACAATCGATTCGGCGGCGTCCTCCTACGGGCGCCTCGGTGGGGTGTTGCATGCCTGAGTTTGACCGGTCGACGGGGCAGGGATCGAGTGCGCAGAAGGGCGCCGAATCGGGTGGCGAGGAGTCAACGACGCCTCCGACGCCCAACTACCTGATCCCAAAGATGGGCGAGCTCCCGGTCTCGTCCACCGTCCGGTATCAGACGGTCGTCATGGACGAGATGTCGGACCATGGCGACGCAGCGTCGATGTGGAAGGCGATTCGCGAGCCGGTGCTCCACGCAATCCGCGGGTACGGGAACGAACTGATCATTCTCCGTGCGATCGCCGGCGATGTTCCGGCGACCATGAATGACGCGCCCCTGACCGATCATCAGTCGCCAATCGATGTGACGGATCAGCTCGAGACGTTGTTCGCGGATCCGTTCGATGGCGTGGTGCACGAGAAGTCCATTCAGACACCACACCGGCGCGCGGGTGATCGGCTTCGGATCGAGTACGCACCGGCGGGCTCGGACGACGGGCGCATCATCACTCGGGACTACCGCGATGGCGATCGTGTAGCCGAGCCCGAATTCGAAGTGTTGCAGGCGGTGACATCCGGTGACGTGGCGTCCGCAACGGCCGACCAGTCGCTCGGCGACGCCACTGCGTTTGTCCGTTCGCTCGTCGAAAACGGGCGGCTCGAGTTCGTCGTCGGCGATGATCGCCTTCCCTTTGCGGAGGGAGTGTCGAACCCGAAAGTACGGATCGTGTGGACGTCCGGCGGCCGGAAGTTCGACGAGACCTTTCAGGAGGGGGAGTCGGTGTCCCTCGGATTGGCCGAGGAGATCGTTCGCGCGACCTTTGGCGCGCAGCCCCCGGTCGGGACGGTCGACCTCACGGATCATGTGCGAGGGCACGTCGGGATCGACCGACTCGATCTGAAGGTGAGCCCCGACCGGTTCCCGGCGCGGCCCGCGGGCTCCCCCGTGCCGTCGCAATTCCGCCTTCGCGTGGACTATCTCGCGTACGGGGCGCGCCACGTCGCGTACGTCGCGCCAGACGAACGGCTGTATCTGAATGTGTCCGAGATGCGTCCGACCGAACGAGCGATTCGGCGAAGCCTCTTCGAGCCGGTACCCGAGTCCGTGGTGGAGCTTGCGGCTCGGCTCTTCACGATGGGCGTGACGGCAAAGAAGGTCCGCAGTGCCGAACCTGCCGCAATCGAAGGGGAAGAAGCCCCCGTCATCGAAGACGACTCGGACTCGTTGGACCTCGCGGATTGGATTGCTGACCGAATGGAGTGGTCGAGCGACGGCCGCTTCGACCCCGTGGCGTCGGCATCCCACGATGCATTGTCCGAGCCGGCGTTCGGGGCCGTGCTCTATCACGAGCAGGGCTGGTACGTGCGCGGTCTGGCCCTCGGCAACCTGTTGCACTCCGTCGCTCTGGCGCCGGGTGAGGTGACCCAGATCGCCGTGTCGAACTGGTCGCATGCGACGCGCGCAACCGAGGACGAGCTGGTCACGCAGCTCGACTCGACGACGGCCGCGGACACACGCGCCCGGTCGATCACCGAGGTGCAGAACGCGTCCGTCCGCGAGCGCGCATGGGGGAACAGCAACGCCGAGACGACCGCGACGTCACGTGCGTCGGCGTCATCTTCATTCTCTGCGAAGGGTCGCCTCGGTTTCTTCGGTTCGGTGAAGGGGTCGGCAGAAGGGACCTCCAACAGCTTCGGGTCCGCCCACAATGTGTCGTCTGTGGTGACGCGGAGTGGAGGCGACAAGGACGTCGCCATGGCGGCCAACCAGTCCATCAATGACACCACGAATCGGCACGCCGAAGCGGTGCGATCGAAGCGAGCCGCCACGGTTCGCGAGGTGACGCAGACCGAGAACCAGCAGGTCACCACGCGCGTGATTGCCAACTACAATCACATGCACGCGTTGACGATGATGTACTTCGAGGTCATCGAGGTCTACAGCCTGCGAACCCGGGTCGTCGACGCCGAACGTGTCGTATTCATGCCCTTCGTCGTTCGCGACGTCGTCGACCTCGTCCCGCGATACGGGGCCGTTCTCATCGAGGCGGCGAACGCCGCAGAACGGCCCGACCTCGCAGAAGCGATCGCCTACTACCGCGAGGGGCTTCACGATGCTCAGATTCAGAGCAACGAAGATGGGACCCGGTCGGCCGAACCGCTCACCCTCGCTGCGGACATCCTCGACGCCGAAGAGAAGCTCAAGCAGGCAAGGGACAATCTGGAGAGCCGGGAAGCCGACCTCGCGAGTCAATCCGAGGTTCGCAAGGCGAAGCGCGACGCTGCACTCTCGAAGCTCGACGAGCTGCAGGGCAAGCGCGCCGACATCGTGTCGTCGATGTCGACCTTCGAGCGGATGAACCCTGTGTTTGCACGACTCGCGACGCAGGCGATCCGCGATCAGCTCAAGCCGCTCGAAGTGGCGATGCGCCGGGCCGAAGGCGATCTGAAGGCAATCTCCGACGCCGATCAGCGCGACCTCGAACGACTCCATGCGTCCGTTCGACGCGCCCGAAGGGCAGTGGCGCGTCGTCGCCAGCGGCTCGACGTTCTGTTGCAGACCCGCCGCACGGTTCGCGAGCTCGTCGAGCGCTCGAACCAGGGGCCCTTTCACGAGAACCGGCTCTTCTTCAATCAGGCAGTCTGGCTGACCCTGAGTCCATCCGAAGTCCTCGGCATGGCGCGCTCGTTCCGCCTGCGCACCGGCTTGAAGTTCGCGGACGAACTCGACCCGACACCCGTCTCGGTGAGCGGCAACTACATCGGCTATCGGTGGCCGCACTCCGACGCGACCGAGCGGCGCCGCTACAAGGCGCAGTGGGTGCAGCCGTGGACGCCGGACGCCGAGATGGATCCCGCGTCGATTCTGACCGACATCGCGGTGCCGACGGGCGGCGTCTTCGGTGAGGCCGTGCTCGGACAGGCCGTGTCGGCCGAGAAGATCGACCTCACCCGGTTCTGGAACTGGCAGGACTCGATGATCCCGATTCTGCCGACGGGCATCAATCCGGTCACGATGGCAACGCCGAAGATGCAGGATCTCGATCCGCGCGCGCAGGGTCTGGACGAGTCGTCGGCGAAGCTGCAGCCCATGCAGGATCTGCCAGCACCATCGGGGTTCGGCGCTCTTGCCGGCACCCTTCAGGCCCAGATGTTCCGCGATATGTCGGGTCAGAGCGTGCTCCAGACCCTCGCAGAGTCGGCGACGAAGGCCGCCGCGGAAAGCGAGCAGAATGCCGCGGACATCGCCTCCAACAACCTCGCTGCCGGCTTCGACTTCATGAAGGACATGGCCGGCAAGGCGCTCCAGGCCGCTGCCGCTTCGTCGACCGGGGGGGGCAGCATGCTGGGCTCCCTCGTCGCGAAGAAGTCTGGCGGCGGGGCGAGCGTCCTCGGCGGCGTCCTCAACGCGTCAGATGGCGCAGGCCGGGATCGCGTCCTCGATCATGTGGTCGGCAAGGGCGCAGACCTTGCCGTGGGCGCAGCGAGCCAGAAGCGGGATGGTGACGCACCCGCCTCCTCGTCGGATGGCGACGGCACAGGTGAAGGCGGCACCGAGACGGACGATGACGACGACGATCCGGGTCGAGCCGTGCGCCCGGGTCACGGCACGGACATCGTTGCCGAATCGGATCGAGAACCAGGGCTCGACGATGATTTCGAGCCCGTGTGACCCAACGCATCCGGTCCTTCCAGAAGCAGGTCCGGCCGCGATCCGGCGTACGGGTCACGCCCGCGTCCGGCGTCGAACTTCCCTCCGCTTCACCTCTGCCGAGCCCCGATGACACTCAGCTATGACATCGAACACTGGGCGGATACCGCACGCCCCGATGGTCGCCAGATGCGTGACCATATTCTCCAATGGGGGCCTCTTCGGTCTGTGGTCGAGTGCGCCGGTGACCTTGGCGTGATCTCGCCGCCGGCGCGCGAGGATCTCGTTGCGTGGATACCGACGGTCGATCCGACGCGGGGGACACGGCCGGACTACCGGGGCCGGTCGTTCGCATCGTTCGTCGGACCTGACGACCCATGGCTCGATGTGCGCGACGACATCGGCAACATCCCCCCCGGTGCCTTCATGGCCTGCATCGAGGTCGACCCGCCGGCGGACGGCAGGGATGTCGGTCGCCGACACCTCGTGCACCCGATGATCTCTCTGGGTGGCGGTCACGCGATGGGCGTGGGTCACGAGGTGTTGTTCGGTCAGCCACCGGGCGACACGTGGGACAAGCTCGCCCTTCGCGACCTTCATTGGGTCCCCGCGAATGCACCAAACCGGTGGGACCTCGTCGACATCGCAGCCAGTGCGACTGGACGAGCGAGGCGCGTTCGAATTCGGTATCGGGATCACGGGTCCGGCGCTGTTGTTTCGCCGCATCAGTGGGGACAGCCCGCGAACCCCGACGAGCTGGCCGAACGGGCGGCCCGAGACATTCTCGCATCGATCCGCGGATATCGAATTGCGTCGTGTCGTGCGATGCTCGCTGAGTCGCCGAGTCGTCAATGGTATCGAATCGAGGCGGTCGCGCGGCTCGAGCCACCTCTCTTTCGCGAGTTCTTCAACAGTCCGGATGGAATGCGCGGGCACTTCTACTCGTCCGTGGCGGACGGCGAAGCGTTCTTGCAGAGTGTCATGGACCGGGTGGCGCCGAACATCCCTCTCAATGCCATCCATCTCGACCTGGATGGAGCCTCGACGATGGGCTCCATGACGAATTTCTTCGAGTCGTTGCGTCACGCGCTCGTGTGGCCCATCGAGCCGGCACGCGATCCGAGAACGAATCAGCTTCCCCCTCGACGCGAGCGGCCGATGTGGATGGATCCGTGGACCGATCTGCAGCGTCAGGTCTATCCACCGAACGACCGGTGGAGCCTCGACCGACAACGGACGATCGACAACCTGAACGGCATGATTCTCGAGCACTGGAATCTGCTGCATCCGGCGAATCCGCTCGACGCGCTGCCGGCAGAAGGGACGACGGAGCGCCGCGCGATTGCGAGCCAGTACGGTCTGGTCACGCACTACCTCGTGCAGAGCGAGAACGCTCGATTTGGCGCGCAGTTCTGGCAGTGCAATCCGGATTTCAAGGGACCGAACGTTTTGATCAATGGGAAGTGGTGGGATGCCGAAGACGGCTCTCTTCACGATTTCGACCTCGGCAGGAAGAAAGGCTGGAAGTACCAGCTCAAGTGGGCCGGTTTTTCGTAGGTCGAGCTGGACCCAATTGCGTCTGGCAGCACCCGATCCGTGCGATGAATTGACCTGAATTCAGGACCATTGGCCGGTACCGACGTCGGGGTCGCGATCCTCTGCTCCCAAAATCGACACACTGCAGTCGATTTTCGTTTGCCCCCCGGACCGCCGCGCGCATCATCCGCCGCTCGCAGAGGATCGGCCGCCCGGCGGTCGATCCACCGGGTCCGCCTCACCCCATCGAGGCTGCCGGATCCGGTGCCCGACACGCCCGATTGCATGCGCCCGCGACTGGCTCGATCCCCGAGACCGGCGCGGGTGTTCTTCGCGACCTGGTCACCCTCGAGGGGACACTGTCATGCGCATCGCGTTCACGCACAACCTGAAGACGTCCGACGATGAGGCTCAGGCCGAATTCGACACCGCCGACACGGTCGCCGCCATCGCCGACGCCCTGCGTTCGCTCGGCCACGACGTGCACCCGATCGACGTCGGCGGTTCGACGTCGCGGCTCGTCGCGCGCCTCGAGACCTTGCGCCCCGACCTCGTGTTCAACACGGCCGAGGGCGACCGCGGGCGGTACCGCGAGGCGTTCTATCCGGCGCTCTTCGAGCAGCTCGGCCTCGCGTACACCGCGTCCGGGCCGCACGTGTGCGCGCTGACCCTCGACAAGCAGGCGACGAAGCTCATCGCCGACCGGGTGGGGCTGCCGACCCCGGCGTGGCGGTACTACGACGGCGACCGGCCGTGGGACCACTCGGACCATGGGCTGCGGTACCCGCTGATCGTGAAGCCGAACTTCGAGGGCAGCTCGAAGGGCGTCACGCCGCGCAGCATCGTCGATGACTACGCCGGGCTCGACGCGGTGGTCACCGAGTGGCTCGACCGGTACCCGGCCGGCGTGCTCGTCGAGGAGTTCGTGCTCGGGCGTGACGTCACCGTCCCGTGGATCGAGGGCATCGGGGTGCTCGCGCCCGCGGCCTACCGGTTCGGCGACGGGCCGACGAACCCGCGCGCGATCTACGACTACGCGCTCAAGAACGACGACAGCGACGCTGTGCACGTCGAGCTCGACACGGGCCTCGACGCCGCGGTGATCGAGACCCTGCAGGTGCTGACGGACCGTTTCGTGCGCGCCGCCGGACTCCGCGATCTGGGGCGCGTCGACTACCGGGTGACCGCGTCTGGAGCCGTCTTCTTCATCGAGGTGAACGCGCTGCCGAGCCTCGAGCCCGGCGCGTCGATCTACCTCGCCGCGGCCACGAAGGGGCTGCGCACCGAGGCCGACGTGCTCGCCGCGGTCGTCGATTCGGCGGCGCAGCGGCAGGGCGTCGCCGCCCGCGTGGCCCGCCCCATCGACGGCCTGCGGGTCGGACTGTGCCACAACCTGCGCCGGGTGGACCCGAGCACCGGCAACGACGCCGACGCCGAGTTCGACGCGCCGACCACCGTCGCCGCGATCGGCGCCGCCATCGAGCGGCTCGGCCACGAGGTGGTACCCATCGAGGCGACCCCCGAGCTGCCTCGCATCGTCGGCGACCTCGACCTCGACCTCGTGTTCAACATCGCCGAGGGCGTGCGCGGTCGCACCCGCGAGGCCCAGGTGCCGGCCCTGCTCGACCTGCTGGGCATCGAGTTCACCGGCAGCGACGCCGCGACCCTTGGGGTCGCCCACGACAAGGGGCTCGCCAAGCGGGTCGTGCGCGCCGCCGGGCTCGCCACCGCCGACTGGCACATCGTCGCGCCGGGCGCGCCGGTGCCGAGCGAGCTCACGTACCCGGTGATCGCCAAGCCGAACGCCGAAGGCAGCTCGAAGGGGGTCACCGCGTCGTCCGTGTGCCGCGACGCGCGCGAGCTCGCGCAGACGCTCGCCGCGCTGCACGACCGCTACGGCACGCCCGTGCTTGTCGAGCGCTTTCTCACCGGGCGGGAGTTCACCGTCGGCGTGCTCGGTGACCTGGCGCCGCGGGTGCTGCCGATCATGGAGGTCCGGTTCACCGACCCCGCCGACGCGCTGCCCGTGTACTCGTACGCCCACAAGGCGATCGACGACAGCGGCGTCGCGTTCGACGTACCGGCTCGGATCGACGTCGGCCTGCGCGCGGCGATCGAAGCCCTCGCCCTGGGCACATTCGAGGCGCTCGGCTGCCGCGACGTCGCCCGCGTCGATGTGCGCCTCGACGACGCAGGGGTCCCCCACTTCATCGAGTGCAACCCGCTGCCGGGCCTCAGCCCCGGGTTCTCGGACCTGTGCGTCATCGCCGAGTCCGAAGGCATGGACCACGCGGCGCTGGTGGCCGAGATCCTTGCTCCGGCGGTGCGTCGCCTCGCGGCGGCGCGGGCCCGCGGGGGTCGAGCATGAGGGGGCGCGCCCGCGATCACGGCGTTCGGATCGGTGTGCTGCCGACCGGCCCGCACAACGCGATCACCGATGTCGCCGGCGTGCTCGTCGGTCACGCGACGGTGGTGCACGACACCCCGACGGTCGCGCGCACCGGCGTGACGGTCGTGCTGCCCAACGACGGCCGCATCTTCCGCGAGCGGGTCCTCGGCAACGCCTTCGTGCTCAACGGCGCGGGCGAGCTCACCGGCATCACCCAGGTGTGCGAGTGGGGGCTGATCGAAACACCGATCGCGCTGACGAACACGATGTCGGTGGGCCCCGTGCACGACGGGCTCGTTCGGGCGATGCTGCGCGACCACCCGGGCATCGGCGACGAGCACGACGTGCTCATCCCCGTGGTCGGCGAGTGCGACGACAGCTGGTTGAACGACGTGACGGCGCGGCACGTGACGCCGGACCATGTCGACGCCGCGATGGCCGCGGCCCGGTCGGGTCCGGTGGCCGAGGGCAGCGTCGGCGCGGGCACGGGGATGATCACCTGTGACCTGAAGGCCGGCATCGGGACGTCGTCGCGCATCGTCGACGTGGCGGGCGATCCGGTCACCGTCGGCGTGCTCGTGCTCGCCAACTTCGGCACCCTCGACCAGCTGCGTGTGGACGGGTTTGCCTTCGGGCGACACCTCGAGCGCATCGGCTGGGCAGCCGAGCGGCGCATCAACAACTACGGCAGCATCGTCGTCGTCGTGGCCACCGACGCGCCGCTCACGCCGTCGCAGCTCGGCCGCGTCGCCCGTCGCGCCGCCCTCGGTGTCGGGCGATGCGGCAGCACCGCGAACCATGGCAGCGGCGAGATCGTGCTTGCGTTCTCGACCGGCAACGCCGTGCCGCGGGATCCGGACGCGACGCGGTGGACGTGGACGATCGTCCCCGACCGGCGCATCGACCCACTCTACGCCGCGACGATCGACGCGACCGAAGAGGCGATCCTCAACGCGCTCTTCGCCGCCGAACCGGTGGTCGGCCGCAACGGGCGCCGCATCGAGGCGCTGCCGGTCGACGTGTGGGACGACGTCCGGCGGCGGCTCGACCTCGGCGGCGCACCCGGCTGAGTCCTGCGTGCATCCCACGGGGGACCCTGTGGGAGCACGACGATGACCGGCGAGACCCCGACCGACACCCCGGCGACCGCAGATCCGGAGCGCCTGGAGATCACCGCGAGCGATCAGCTGCACACGTGGCTCGCCGAGCACCATGGCCGCGACCAGAGCGTGTGGCTGGTGACCTGGAAGGCGAAACACCGGGACCGCTACGTGAGCCGCGAACAGGTCCTCGACGAGCTCGTCGCCTGGGGCTGGATCGACGGCGCCCGCAAGAAGGTCGACGACGACCGCACGATGCAGCTCGTCTCGCCGCGGCGCACGCAGTACTGGGCTCGCTCGTACAAGGTCCGAGCGGCGCGACTCGAAGCCGAGGGCCGCATGCAGCCGCCGGGGCGAGCGAGCGTCGAAGCCGGTCGAGCCAACGGGCTGTGGACCTTCATCGACGATGTCGACGCGCTCATCGTCCCCGACGACCTCGCCGAAGCCCTGACGAGCGCCGGCGCCCACGAACGATTTGACGCACTCGCGCCATCGTACCGCCGCAACGTGTTGCGGTGGCTGAAGCTGGCGAAGACCGCACCGACGCGCGCGAAGCGCATTGCGAAGGTGCGCGACACCGTCCGCGACGGGCAGAAAATCCGGCACCTGTGAGGCTTCGGGCCGGTGCACGGCACGCTGGTCGTCCGGCCTGACGGTCACCTGCTCTCCCGAGGGCCTCTCGTGTGCCGGCGTCCCGTGGATCGCACGCCGGACCCGCACAGAACGCGTCGGCTCGGACCGGCGCAGGATGTCTCATCCGTGTCCTCCGTCGATGGAGACACAGACACCCCGGGTCGACAGGCTCCAGAAACTCAGCTTGTTCGTCCGAGCCCGATGCGAACAAATGAACCCTCACCCACATACCCGGGAGGGGTTATGCATCTGCTTCGGATCGCGGCGCCAGTGATGGCGCTCTGTGTTGTATTGCTTGCACCGCTCGCCGTCTCGGCGATTGGTGGCGCGTCGGCCGGCACAATCAGCGTCGATGAGGGTACGAACGCGGCGTCAGGGACCGACGAGATTGCCGAGCTGGATGCGCTCATGGCGCATAGCAATCAATGCGCGAACCTCCATGCGCGGGTGTTCAGCCTCAGTGCTCCGTCAGACCATTCCGATTCGCAGACCTTCGACTTCGGTTGGAACGTGAGCCAGACGCGGTTCACGAGCGAGTTCAACGGCGAACAGATCTACCGTGACAGGATCCATCCGGGCGTAGAAGGCGTCAGCGTCGGAAACGCGCTCGTTGTTCAATGGTTCGTCGGCGGGGAACCGGCCACCGCGGAGAACGCGCAGGTCCAGGCCGTCCGTCGGCTCATCGGTCGGACCGTGGACACAGAGTGGACAGATGTGCAGCCGCACATGCCGTACTTCCGCGCCGCGTTTACGCACATCGACGATCCGGAATTCGTCGACGCCAGCCACAACACAACGATCACCTACCAGGTCCAGTTGACCGAGGGTCGAATCTGCGAGTTCGTGTTCCTTCGCGACAACCGGTGGACGAACTACGGGATCGACCTCGGGGGCGACACGCTGGGGCTGTGGGCCCCCACGGGCATCTTCGCCACGGACTTCGAGCAGCAGTCCGATGGCATCCGGTTCGTCGCTGTGCCGGTCGGTTTCGCGCTGGGCGGGCAGCTCTGGTTGTCGAGTGACTGGTACCTCGGCTTCTCGGGATACATGGGGTGGGCGCTCGCGACGAACGAGCAGCCAGACGAGACTGACGATGCAGGCGACAGCGGATTCACGGTCCAGACCGCGGTGTTCGGCGGCATCCTCGATCTGGGGGGATACGTGACGGTGGCCCCTTCGTATCTGGTCGACTTCCGAAGCGACTACGACGACCCCGGGTTCATCATCGGCCTCGGGTTCGGTCCCCGGCTCACGTCCTTCCTGACCGGTGGCTCCGGGCGAGAGTGACCGGCGACGACAGCGGCGCGCTGCGCCGCTGGCTGTGCGCCGACGGCGACCTCGTCTGGTAGCGCGCGTCGGGGGCGCGTGGCGTTGACAGAATCCCGCGCTCGGTGCCTCCTGATCGGCATCCACACACCCGGGTGTCGTCATGCCCTGTCCCGTGTCGTCCCGCGTCGCTCGTGCGCTTGTTGTCACGTCGTTCACCTGCGCGGGATTCGCCGCAGGATGCGGCGCTGACGGCGGCCTGGACGACGGATCCACGTCGGTCGCCGTCGCTGCGCTGGTCACCCCGGACGGCCCGGCGCTGCCGGTCGTGCCTCGTGTCCAGCTGCCGACGCGTCCGTTCGACACGGTGGCGGATGCCGACGCGCTCGTTCGCCATGCGTCGCCGGAGCCCGGCGGACTGCTGTGGCCCGACGCGGCCTCGGCGGCGCCCGTTCGCGGTGCGTTCGACCCGGAGCAGCGGGCGAGGGACCTCATCGACAGCTGGGCGGCACGGCTCGGGGCGGACCCGGGCGCGGCCGATACCCTCGTGGTACGTGACGTGCTCGACACCGGGCGGGGCGGGATCGTCGTGACCTTCCAGCAGTGGGTCGACGGCGTCCCGGTCGATGCCCGCGGGCCCCGTGTGCTGCTGCGCCGTGACGGCGGCATGGTCGCAATGTCGGGTCGCGTACACCCGGTGGCCGACGTGCGCACCGCCCGCACCATCGCCCCGCAGGACGCGGCCCTTCGCGCGCTGCACACGACCGTCGGTACGGCACCGCTTCGGCCCGCGCAGGTCGATCGCGACGCCGCCGGAGCGATCCACGTCGCGGTCGCGCCGTGGACGATCGACGGCGAGGCCGCGCAGCTGCGCGTCCCGGCTCGGGTCCGTGAGGTGCTCGTGCCCCGCGGAGCGCGCCTGCACGCCGCGTGGGTCGTCGAGGTCGAGGTGGACCTCGTCGATACCCTCGAGCTCCGCACGGCGCGCGTCGTGATCGACGCCGCGACCGGCGAGGTGCTCGCGGCCCACGACATGAGCGCGGGCATCGACGGCACATACCGCGTGTACGCGGACGCCGAGACGCTGCGCCCCCTCGCCGGCCCGTTCGGGGACGTGTCGCCGCACCCCACCGGCCGGCCCGAGGGACTCGCGCCCGACGAGATTGCCGCTGCGCTCGTGACCGTCGACGGACTGAACACGAACCCCGACGGAGCCAGCGATCCGTGGCTGCCCGCGGGGGCCACCACCACGGCGGGCAACAACGTCGTGGCGTGGGCCGATCTCGATGGGGACCGCGAAACGGGGGGCGGTGACGTCGTCGTTTCGGTCGCGGGGCGGGTGTTCGACTTCCCGTTCGGCTTCGACGCCGAACCTGCAGACGACCAGCACCGGGCGGCCTCCGTCGCGATCTTCTACGTCACGAACTGGTTGCACGACTGGTACTACGACGCCGGCTTCGACGAGGCCGCCGGAAACGCGCAGAGCGACAACTTCGGTCGCGGCGGCGAGTCCGGCGACCCGTTGCTCGCCATGGTCAGCATGCCGGGGATGACGAACAACGCGGTGGCGACCACCCCGGACGACGGCGCATCGCCGAGCCTGCGGTTTGGCGTGTGGTCCGGCCGGGGGGAGGCGCGGGTCGAAGCGGACACGGTCGACGACATCGCCGAGCCCGGTCTGGCGTCGTTCGGCCCCGACAACTTCGACGTGTCCGCGCCGATCGTGGTGGCTCGCGACGCGGCCGGCGAACCCGGCGACGCGTGTGAGCCGATCACGAACGACGTGGCCGGCTCGATCGCCCTCGTCGATCGAGGCGGCTGCTCGTTCTGGATCAAGGTCGCCAACGCCCAGTCGGCTGGTGCGGTCGGTGTGATCATCGCGAACAACCGCGATGGCGTCGCGCCGGGCATGAGCGGCACGCCGGGCGTCGAGATCCTCATCCCTACCCTCTCGGTCACCGACGTGGACGGCGGTCGAATCGCGGCCGCGGTCGGGTCGCGTCCCCGCGTCGACGGTCGCCTCGTTCGCAGCCAGGAGCCCGCGTCCGCCGGGGCCTTCGACCACATGGTCGTCGCCCACGAGTGGGCACACATCCTCACGCGCCGGCTCGCCGTCTGGCGCACCGCGCAGGCCCGCGCCCTCGACGAGGGGTGGGCAGACCTCGTCGCGCTGCACATGGTCCGTGACGAAGGCGACGACCCTGCCGGGGCCTGGGCGATCGGCGTTCGCCTCGGGCACGTGCTGAGCACGGATCCGCTCTACTACGGCACCCGTCGGGTCCCGACGTCGACGTCGGACGACATCAACGCGCTGCGGTTCCGGCACATCGCGAACGGCGAGCCGCTGCCCGACACGCACCCGATCCTCGAGCGCGGCGACAACGCCCTCGCTGCGAATGCCGGCGAGGTCTGGGCGCGCATGCTCTGGGAGGCGTACGCCGCCCTCGTCGGCGAGGTCGAAGCCTCCGGTGGCTCGTTCGACGACGCGCGGCGCATGATGTCCGACCTCACCGTCGCCGCGCTCGTGATGTCCCCCGAGGATCCCACGTTCACCGAAGCCCGCGACGCGTTTCTCGCCGCGGCCCGGGCGTCCGACGAAGACATCGTCGTCGGCCTCGCCGAGGCCTTCGCCCGCATGGGGCTCGGCACGTGCGCGGAGGCTCCGGCGCGCGATAGCGTGGCTCTCGACGACCTCGTCGAGTCCTACGTCGACGCGCCGAACCTCGTCATCCAGGGCGTCGAGACCGACGACGGCCCGATTGCCTGTGACGACGACGGCATCATCGACGCGTTTGAGCCCGGTGTGCTGCGCGTGCACATCGCCAACATCGGATCCCGCCCGGCGACCGACGTCGCTGTCGATATCGTCGGTGTGCTCGAGACGCCGCAGATCATCGAAGAGATCCCGCCGCTGTCGACGTACGTCTACGAGCTCGCGATCGGTGTGGGCGAGACGGGCGACGTGCCGGGGCTGTCGATCGCAGACGTCAGCGTCGCGTGGGACGGCGGATGCGTCGATGCGGTCGAAGCGAGCCACTCGTTCATCGTGAACGCCGACGTCATCGAGGGAGCCACGGCACGCGACGACGTAGAGATCGAGCCGTCGCTGTGGACGATCGGCGGCCTCGACGGCGACGAGGTCTGGTCGATCGTCGAGCTCGAGGGCCCGAACCATCGATGGCGTGGCCTCGACTTCGGGGCGCCGTCCGACACGTGGCTGACCTCGCCGCAGATGTCCGCGGCGAGCGACGGGATCATCGGCGTGACGCTGCTGCACCGGTACCGCTTCGAAGCCGACGACGTGTTCTGGGACGGCGGTGTGATCGAGGTGTCATTCGACGAGGGTGGCACGTGGACCGACGTCGCGGAGTTCACGGACCCCGGATACGACGGGGTGTTGTCGGACGCCGCGGGCAACCCGCTCGCCGGTCGCTCGGCCTACTCGGGCGAGAGCGCGTCGTGGCCCGACATGCAGCTCCTCGAGCTTGCCATCGAGCCGCCGCGGGCCGAAGCGCCGTTCCAGCTGCGGTTCCGCATCGCGACAGACGCCGCCGTGGGCGATGAGGGGTGGGACATCGACGACATCGAGTTCTACGGGGTGGCCGAGACGCCGTTCCCGCGGCTGGTGGTCGACGACGGGCTGCCCACGTGCCCGCAGGAGCCCGACGCCATCGCCGGCCCCGATCAGACCGTCGACGCCGGCGACACCGTGGCCCTCGACGGCACGATGTCGAGCGACCCCGACGAGGGCACCGAGCTCGACTTCTCGTGGTCGCAGCTCGAGGGCACGCCGGTCGATCTGACCGGTGCCGATCTGCCGATCGCGACGTTCACGGCGCCGGACGTCAGCGAAGAGGAGCTGCTCCTGTTCGAACTCGCCGTGTCCGACGGTGTGTTCGAGGTGCGCGACTCGGTCGCGATCACCGTCCGGCCCGTCGAAGCGCCGGACGCGGGTGGCGAGGACACGGGCGGCGAAGATGCCGGCGGTCAGGACACGGGTGGCGAGGACGCAGGCGGCGAAGATACCGGCGGTGAAGACGCTGGCGGCACAGACACCGGCGCAGGCGCCGACGCGGGTGGGTCCGGCGATTCGGGCAGCGGCGGTGGGGGCGGCGCGGCCACCGGGGGTGGGTCCAGCGGCGGATGTGCCGCGGGCGGCTCGTCGCCGTGGCCGAGCGGTGCCGGGATGTGCATCGCGGGCCTCGCGCTCGTCACGCGCCGTCGCCGCTACGGCCGCTGATCTCGCACGTCGTGTCCGTGGTCGGACGGCATGTCGGATGCGCGCTCGTCGTGCGGCACCCGGTGGGCGTCAGTCGTCCAGCAGGTCGTCGAGCCACTCGCTGATGCGGTCCTCGATGTCCCACGCCAGCCGCGCGTGGTCGGCGAGGTAGCCGCGCAGGGTGTGCCACGCCGCTTCGACGTGCAGCGTGGACCACCGCTCGCGCGGTTCGCGCCACACACGGACGTCCCAGACGTCGGCCAGACGTTCGGCGAGCTCGATCGTCCACTCGTTGCGCTCGCGGAACACGTGCTCGACGACGTCGTGCTCGTCGAACGCGTCACGCTCGAACGGGTAGGGCCACGGGCCGCTGTCGTCGTCGAACGCTGCGTCGTCGGCAAGGCTCGCCCCTTCGTCGTCGTCGCTCGACGCGCCGGCGCCGACCCACGTCCATCCCGCCGACCCCGGGTCCCGCGTCGTCACGTGCGCTCGCGCCAGCGCCCGATGGCGCGCCCACCGTTCGTGGGCGTCGTCCGAGCTGCTCGGCGTGCCACTCGCCTTCGCGACGTCGTCCGACGCCTCGTCTGCGTCCCCGCCGTCGGCCGCGGTCTCGCCGTCGGACGCGGCCGTCGTCGCCGATGCCAGCGACGCCCGCAGTGCCTGCGCGCGCATCCACGAGTCCACGCTGCCCCCGTTCAGCACGTGGTCGATCATCTCTCGCGCGACCAGCATCGGCCAACCCGCACGAACCAGTCGGCGGTACACCTCGCGCAGCGACTCGGCCGCGGCCGTCTTCTCGCTGTGCGACTCGGCGGCACGGGCCGCCGGAGCAAGGGCTTCGAGGCGGGCGAGCAGGCTGTGGGTCGTATCGTCGGTCATGTTCGGAGTCTCCGGGGGCACTCGTACGGGGCCGCAGGTCGCGTATCCTACGCACAACGAGCACAGCGCGTCGGCACGTAGCGTGCCGTGCGGGTCGATTGTCGTCCTGCGAAGCTCCGCAGGCGGCGCAATCGCGCGACGAATGGTCTACGCGCCAGCCTCGGACGGCTGACGCTTTCACGGCTCCATCGCCGAGGTCGGGCCTCGGGCGCGAAGCCGTAGGGGCAGGCTCCCTGCTCGACAACCCCGGATGTCGCCCTGGGGGTCGTCCGGCCCGGGTCGATCAGTACAGAATCACCTGCGGATTCGCCCACTCGACCGACCCACTCGTCGCACGTACACGGAGGTTCCACGACGCAGTGGCCGGGTTGAACTCCTCACTCGTCGCGGTCCACGGTCGGCTGCCAGAGCTGCAGGTGATGTCCGCGAGTACGGTGCTGCAGCTGCTGACAAGCTCGAACGTGCCCGCTCCGCGGCAGGTCACCTGCAGGCGTGCGCGCGTGAAGTTCGTACGCATGCCGGTGTCCGAGTTGCCCTCGTTGTAGAATGTGTTGGCGACGTACTGATTGATCGTCGAACCGGTCGACCCGAAGGTCGATCCGCCGACCGGCGATCCCGTGCACGACGTCGTCGGCGCGTTGGGGAAGAGCGGCAGCGAAACGTTCGTGCCGAACTGCGTCATCGCAGGGGTCACCGAGTTGTTGCCGATCGAGAATGAGGAGCCGGACAACGTGAGACCGGCGCCGGCGGAGTACGTGCCGCCGTCGTCCGGCTCGCAGGTGACGGTGCCATCGGCCGCGATGGCGCGAATCGAGCTGCCGGCCGCGCACGTGCCCGCCACGCGGGACTGCACGATTGCGGAGTTCACGCCGAACGTGGTGCCCGACAGGGTCAACCCGGGGCCCGCGGAGTACGTGGTGTCGGTGTCGGTGTCGGTGTCGGCTTCGCAGGTGACGGTACCGTTGGCAGCGATCGCGCGGATCGAGCTGCCAGCGGGGCACGTGCCCGACACGCGGGACTGTACGCTCGCGGTGTTCACGCTGAACGTGGAGCCCGAGAGCGTCATGCCGGAGCCCGCCGTGTACGTCGTGTCGTCGTCGTTCTCGCAGGTGACGGTGCCGTCCGCTGCGATCGTGCGGATCGCGCTGCCCGCGGCACAGGCGCCGGTGACCCGGTTCTGCACAGCACCTGCGTCGACGCTGAACTCGGTGCCGGTGAGGGTCATGCCGGCGCCGGCGGTGTAGGTCGTGTCGGTGTCCGTGTCCTCTTCGCAGGTGACGGTGCCGTCGGCGGCGATGGCACGGATCGATGAGCCTTCGGGGCAGGTGGCCGCCACGCGTGCCTGGATCGCCGCGAGGTCGACGCTGAACAGGCCGCCGGACAGCGCGAGCCCTTCGCCAGCGTCGTACGTCGTGTCGGTGTCCGTGTCTTCTTCGCAGGTGACGGTGCCGTCGGCCGCGATGGCGCGGATCGAGCTGCCCTCGGCGCAGGTGCCGTCGACGCGCAGCTGCAGCCCGCTGATGTCGGACACGTCGTCGCCATCGGCGATGTCTTCGGGGATGCCGGTCAGGTCGGCCCAGTCGAGCGCGCCGACGTCGTCGCCGTCGGCGATGTCTTCGGGGATGCCCACGATCTCGTCCCAGGTCGGGGCCTCGGACAGGTCTTCGAGGGTCGCGCCGCCGACGGTCTGTGCGTCGCCGGCGTACTGGGCGAACGCGGCGTATGCTGTGGTGCCGAACGAGAGGCGCGGCTCGAGGGTCTCGCCGTCGACGGTCATCTCGAGCCACAGCTCGCTGTTGTCGCGAAAGATCGCGAGGTCGAGCAGGTCGCCCAGCCCCACTTCGGTGGCGAAGTAGCCGGTGTCGGCGTCCAGCACCTGCGATTCGGAGTGCAGCAGGTCGCCCCCGGACGCGGACGTGTAGATCGCGAGGTCGACCGTGATCTCACCATCCCGAGGCGTACCCTCGTCGTCGGTGAGGTAGCCCTGCACGGGCAGCAGCGCAGGGGCCTGGGCGACCGCCGGAGCGGCGGAGGCGAGCAGCGCGGCGAAGAGGGCGCGGGACAGAAGGCGGTTCATCGTCGGTGTCCGGTGCATCGAGTGGCGTAGCGGATCAGTCGTGAGGTGCTTCGAGTCAGGGGCGCGCGGCGGATGGGCCAGCGTTCACGGTCGTCTCGTCCGACGACGCGGTGCCCATCGGCTGCGGTGCGCCGATGCCGATCATGGCGCGCTGGGTCGCCGAGCGGACGAGCCCGCCGCCGCCCGTCGACACGACGATGCTGCGCGGTACCGGTGGCGGCGCGTCCGGACCGACGTCTTCGCCGCCGGTGTCTTCGCCGGTGTCGGGCTCGGTGACGTCTTCGCCGGTGTCCTCACCCGCGTCGGGTTCGATGACGTCCTCGCCGGCGTCGGGTTCGGTGATGTCTTCGCCGGCGTCGGGTTCGGTGACGTCTTCGCCGGCGTCGGGCTCGGTGGCGTCTTCGCCCGTGTCGGCGACGCCCGTGTCGCCGGTACTCGACGAGGTCCCCGAGCCGCCGCTGCACGCCGAAAGCACGAGCATCAAAAAAATGCAGAACGCCGACCGCAGTCCGCTCGCGCGGGCTCCATCAGATCGCATGAGAGTCTCCAGATTCAAAACCGTGACCGGTGGACCTTCGCGCGGTTCGACCGGTCGCGCAAGGCGCGGGCCGCCAGGCCGGCCACGTGTACCCGGGGCGACGTGTCGCCACCGATGTGGCAGGCTCGTCCCCGCCCGCTCGTGCCGGGTGGGGGTGTCGTCGACGGAGCAAGCGAAACACGATGGCCACACTGATCCCCGATACGCTGCCCGATCTCGTGTCCGAGCGCGCGCTCGTCGAAGCCCTGCGCGACCAGCTCGACGACGACTTCACTGTCTTCGTGAACCTCGAATACCTGCGTGGCGCCGACCTCGCGAACGGCGAGGTCGACCTGCTGATCGCGCATCGAACCCTCGGTCTGTGTTTCATCGAGGCCAAGGGGTTCGGCGTGACCTGCGATGCGCAGGGCCGGTGGTGGCGGCAACACCGCGGTCGCCGGCCCGAGCCGCTGAAGCGCTCACCGATGCAGCAGGTGAAGGCCCACGCGCGGGCCATCATCGACGCCGCGCTGCCCACGATGGCGTCCTCGGCGACCCACGCGGGCGCCGACTGGGACGGCGTGCCGTGGTGCTGGATGCTGGCGTTCCCGCTGACCCGGGTCGGCGAGGCGGTGCACCTGCCCCTCGACCTGCCTCGTGAGGTGGTGATCGACGCCGGCGACCTCGCGGAGGCCGGAGCGCGCGTCCGGGCGATGATGGGCCTCGCGGCGAGTCGACAGCGGTGTCGGCCGCTGCCCGAACCGGCGTGGCAGCGGGCGGTACGCGATGCGCTCCACCCCCGGCTCGATCTCGTCCCCGACCTCGGCGGGCAGCTCGACGCCGCGCGGCAGGCCATGGTGCGCCTCGACGCCCGGCAGCGGACGATTGTCGAATGCGTCGACGACAACGACCGGTTTCGCGTGTACGGGCCCGCGGGCACCGGCAAGTCCCTGCTGGCCCTCGAGACCGCTCGCCGCTGGGCCGCCCGACGAGGGCGCCACGTGCTGCTGCTCTGCTTCAACCGGATGCTTCGCGCGCGGCTCGAGCAGGCGGTCGAACGCCTGGATCCGTCCCCCGGACGCATCACGGTGAAGCACTTTCACGGGCTGGTGTTCGAAGCCCTGGCCGCGCTCGGGCGCGCCGACACCCTGCCGCCTCGGGATGCGTCGGGCGACGCGAAGCGAACGTTCTGGGAGCAGGCCGCGCCCCCGGCGCTCGCCGAAGCCTTCGACGAGGGGCTGCTCGACCGGTACGACGCGCTGGTGGTCGACGAGGCCCAGGACCTGCACGCCGAGTGGTGGTTCTACCTCGCCCACGCCCTGCCCGACCCCGACGACGACCCGCTCGTCGCGTTCTATGACCCGGCCCAGGCGGTGTTCGGCCGGCCACACGGCGTGCCCGACGAGCTGTTCACGCTGCGCCTGCACGAGAACTACCGCAACCCTCGGGCCGTCGTGGATACCCTCGACGAGCTCGTCGACACCTCGCTTCGCGCACACCCCGACGCGCACGAGGGAGAGCCGGTGCGAACCTACGAGCGGCTCTCGAAAACGAAACTCGCGCGCAAGCTCGCCGAGCTCGTCGCGAAGTACCGCGCCGACGGGCTCCGCCTCGACGAACTCGCGGTCCTCGGACCGCATCGCAAGCGAAACTCGAGCCTCGCCGATGTCGACGCGCTGGGGACGGTGCCGCTGACGACCGACCTGGCCGAGCGGTGCGAGAAGCTGCTCTACGCGACCGTCCCGGGGTTCAAGGGTCTCGAAGCCGCGGTCGTGTTCTTCATCGACGTCGACGCCAGCGATGACCGCTGTGGCGCAGGGATTCGCTACGTCGGCGCGTCCCGGGCCACCCACGCGTTGCACATCTTCACGCGCGGGGCCGGGTGGGGGTGCGCCTCTTCGTGACGGCGCGTTGTCACCCCGGGCGGCTGTCACCCGGCCGTGCCTCGTTCGAGGACGGTGGTCACCCACCTCACGAGGGATTCGACCTCGGCGCCGTCGACCGCGGCGTCCGGGCGGGCCGCCGCGCGAACGCGGGCGATGACCTCGATCGCGTCGAGGGGTTCGCGGTCGTCGATGTACCCCTCGTCGCGCAGGTACTCGTCGAGCCGGTCGGCGGTGGCCGAACGAAACCGGGGCAGGTCGCGGACGGCGGCCGCGAACGCCGCTGCGTCGTGGCCGTGGGTCTGCAGCAGCGCACGCACCCGATCGTCCCACGTGCTCGTGATGGTGTCGCTGGCCTCGATCACGGACGCGTCCACCGCGCGATGGCGTCCGATCGCCAGCGCCGTCAGGGCGGCGTCGAGGAGCTGTGCGCGTGCCACGAAGCGGTCGCGTGCGTTGTCGTCGAGGGGCAGCCACGATGCACCGGATTCGATCAGGCTGAGCGCCTGGCCGACCGTCCCGACACGCTCCCGCAGCAGGGCCGCGGCGGCGTCGAGCCGGTCGTAGAGCAGGGCGGCGGCCGGCCACGCCGACGCAGGGTCGTGCAGCGTGGGCAGCGCCACGCCCGCCCGGCCGAACCACGCCTCGGGGGCTTCATCTGCACCGGGATCGGGCACCGTATCCGGCGGCGCGGGCGCCCCGGGCAGGTCGCGCGGCCACGCTCGCTCGCTCGCGATCACCCCGGTCTCGACGATCGTCGGGGCGCCGCGCCCGCGTTCCCTGGCCCACGCGCGCCACGCATCGACCTCCGCAGGCGCGGCGGTGGCGTAGATCACCTGCCGCCCATCGTCTGCGAGGGTCGCGAGCGCGTCGGCCACCGCTGCGAAGCGCATGGGATCTGTCGTCGTCAGGGCCTCGTCGATGAAGAGGGGACGCGGCGCCCCGGTCTCGAGGGTCTCGATGCGCGCGATCCGCGTCGCGAGCAGCAGCTGCACGCGTGTGGCGTCCGAGAGCGCGTCGAGGCTGCGCACGGCACCGGTCGCTTCGTCACGCGCGCCGAGGGTGCGATCCGGTCGCAACACGAGCGTCCACGCGCCCCGCGTGAACGCGGCGAATCGGCGCTGCGCGCGTGCGAGGGCGTCGGGCACGGCGGTGCGATCCAGCGTGCGCGCGATGTGCTGCGCCATCGCCGCCGCTGTCGCGGCCACGAGCGCCTCGTCTCGCCGAGCGGCGAGCTCGGCACTGGCGTGCGCGACGGCGTCCGCCGCGTCGGCGCGCGCCGAGCCGCCGAGGGCCTGCTGGACCCTCTCGCGCAGGGCAGCCCGCTCGGCCATGAGCCCCTCGAGCTCGGCCGCCCGCGCAGCGAACACGTCGCGGCGCTGACGAAGCGCCTCGGCCGAGAGCACCGCGAGATCGTCGCGGGTGTCGATGGCGGCGCGCGCACGCGTCTCGGCGCGGCGCGCGTCATCGAGCGCCGTCGCCGCCTCGCGCCACGCGGCATGTGTGGCGAAGCAGTCGCGAACGGCCGACCGCTCGTCGTCGCCGAATCCGGCCCCGGCGAAGAGCCGATCCCGCGCCGCGATCGCCTGCTCGGCGGCCTGGTCTGCGGCGTCGGCCGCTTGCGCCGCAGTCTGCACGTCGCGCTCGACGCGGTCGCGGGTGTCGGCCGCGTCGCGCAGGCGAGCGGCGTGGGCGCGGGCATCGACGACGTCGCGCGCACCCGTCCACGTCGCGCCGGCCTGTTGGCAGGCCGTGGACCACGCGGTCCACGCGCGATCGAGGGCGCCCCGGGCTTCACGGGCAGCGGTCGTGGCGGCGGCGAGGTCCGCCGTGGCGTCGGCGATGGCACGCAGCCGGTGGGCCATCTCGACCGCTCCCGTGCGGGCCATCTCGGGGTCGAGCCCCAGCGCGATCAGCGCGCTCGACACGGCCCCGGTCGCCGTTCTCGCCTGCTGCTCCGCGTCCTCGAGCCGGTGCGTCGATCGTGTGCGCAGAGCGGCGACCTGTTCGGCGCGAGCACGTTTGACCTCTCGCTCGGCGACGACCGCGTGCAGGGCCAGCGCACGGTTCGAGACCGCCTCGATCGTCCATGCATCCGGCGGGTCGATGTCGAATGACCAGGTGGGCTGGTGCGGCCGCGAGGCGGTCTGGTGCACCCGTGGCCACGTCGCGACCGCGACGCCGACGAGGGCGACCGCGCCGACGAGCCCGGCGATCAGCCCGCCGGTGACGGCGCCGATCACGACGATCACGATGGCCGCCACCACCGCCGCGACGCTCACCCGTCGGTCGCCGCGGGGTGTCGGTTCGGACGCGGCGCCTGCGTTCGCCTGCAGCCACTGGCGCAGCACCACGATGGCGTCTCGCAGCGCGGCGAGGTCGCCGGGTGCCTCGAACGTCTCCAGGCCGTCGACCGTCGCGCGTGCCTCGGCGAGGCGCGCCCGAGCGTCGGCCTCGGCGCGCACGTGCGTCTCGATCGCCTCGAGAGCCGCCGCCGTCGGAGCCGTAGCTTCGGCGGACAGCCCGGCATGACCCCGCGCAGCATCGACCGCTGCTGCGGCGATGGCCTGCGCTTCGGCGCGTTGCTCGACCGCGGCGGTGGCGGCCTCGATCGCGCGCACCCGCTCGTCGAGCGCGTCGACAGCGGCCCGGTCGAGCTTCGACGCGCCGTCGCCGAGGGCGTCGAGCGCGGCGCGAGCGGCGTCGTGTGCGGCGCGCGCGCTGCGCGCGTGCGATGCGGTGCGCTCGACGGCGTCGTCATGGTCAGCGAGCCGCTCGTCGAACCCGTCCTGGATTCGGGCGTGCAGCGGGTCGAAGTCTGCAACGACGGCCGCGGCGATCTCGACCTCGTGCTGGGCGTCGCGCCACGCGAGCGCTGCGTCGATCGCCGCGATCTCGTTGGTCGCCCCGGCGGCGTGTTCGATCGCCGCATCGAGCTGCCCGAGGCGCTTCTCTTCACCGGCGAGCGCGCGCTGGGTCGCGGCCACCTGCTGCTCGTCGCGTCGCGCGTCATCGACACGCTTTCGCAGCGCGCGGGGGGTTCGCGTCGCGCCCTGGTACTGGTCGACCAGCGCCGGGACGTCGAAGCCAGCGTGCAGCTCCGTCGTCATCCGCTGTGCGAACCCGACGTCGTCGGCGGCGAGCAGGTCGCGCAGCGTCAGCGTCCAGGGGTTGGAGCCCGACGACGACGCATCCACACCGCCGAGCTCGCCGGCGACGCGACCGTCGAAGAGGGTGGCGGTGTGATCTTGGCCGTCGTCGTGCCAACGCAGCAATGCGTGCACGCCGGGATCCGGCGCGCCGAGCCCGAGCGACGCGAGCATCGCCCGCCCGGCGGTCGACTTGCCCGACGCGTTGGGGCCGACCAGCAGGTTCAGGCCCGGCGCGAAGCCGTCCAGGGTGGTGCCGTGCGGCAGCCCCGGCGCCGACAGAATGCGCAATTCGTTCAGGTGCATGGCGGCCTCACGAGCGCTGGGCGAGCAGGTCACGCACGAGGCGCCACGCCGCATCGCGGGCGAGCTGCGCGACGTCCGGTGCGGGCCACGCGTCGTCGTCGAGGTGCCACGTGCCGGTGGTCAGCCGTTCGCGGGTCCCCAGCACCGTGCGCACCAGATCGGCGTCGAGCGCGTCGGCCAGCGGCCGGCGGGCCGCGATCGCCGCGTCGATCCCTCGTGCCATGCGCGCGGCTTCGCCGAGCGCGGTCGGTTCGGCACAGAGGGCGTCGAGGTCGATCGCCGGTCGCAGCGCAGACGCGACGGCCACGACACCGACCACCGCGTCGTCGACGACCGTGTGTGGAGCGTCCTGCCTCATCGTCTCGTCGACGAGGGTGCCGACCCGCGCCGGATCATCGACCGAACCGATGACCCCGAGCTGGACGGCGATCGTCGTCCACGCCGGGTCGGGGTGGGCCGCGCGGACCTCGATGAGCACCTGCAGCACGCGCTCACGAAGCGCATCGACGTCCTTTGGCGGATCGGTGCTCACGTCGAGCACCGCGTCGACCCACAGGACCGGACCGACCGGCCGCGGTTCGGCCT
>Ga0070728_10001333_pt1 | contig 37973 bp, 27 predicted proteins | sample tdDd471_FD_66723 | JGI IMG/M metagenome (GOLD analysis project Ga0070728, IMG submission 66723) | Marine sediment microbial communities from the Atlantic coast under amendment with organic carbon and nitrate - tdDd47.1 | ecosystem: Environmental > Aquatic > Marine > Coastal > Sediment | place...
AAACACGGAGTGAATTGACAATGCCATCTCATTGAAAAACACTTTGTCGTCTTCTTCCAACGACGCAGAACTTAAATACTGAACCAACGGCGAAGTGCCGGTGGATGCCATAATCCGGTCAAAAAAGAACCATTCCAGAAACGCAGATATGCGCTCTTCAAATGTATCGTCCTGCTCGTAAAATTCCCCGACCAAAGCAGCATATTCCTTCCGCGCTTCAGTCAGCTCTTTTGGAAACTGCTCGGATACAACGCCGATAGCGCTTTCAAAACGCTCCTTAAACATCAGATTTCTTCATCTTCATCATCAACGAGATCTTCCGAAAAAGCTTCGTCAAGATACACCTCGTTTTCGCCCTTGTCCTGCGCATCAATGACGGTTTCTTCCTGTGGCTCAACCTTACGCGGTTTTGGAGCCGGTTTTGCTTTTTTGGCCGACTTTGCCGTCGTTTTCCGGGAAGGTTTCGCAGGCGCATCAGCCTGATCCGCTTCACACCGCGGACAAATGACCTTCTTCTTTTTCAAATCGTAAAATTTTGCACCGCAATTGAAACATACATGTTTGTCACCCAATTTATTTGCGGAACCGGAAGCCTTTTTGCTTTGGGCCATAATGCCTCCTTTATGTATCGGTAATACTCATTATTGAATGTTAGAGTAGATTCTCTCCTGCGGAGAGTACCTGACTATTGCATCGCCACCAGCGTCTATAGCATAGACGTATCCATCTTCCCAGGGATCAGCTGTTACCCCTACAAAACTCACGCCGCTGATGGTCTCAATATCAATTTCCGAAAGCGTTGAAAATTCATATTGAAAGAGCTCGGGCACGGGCAAAAGCCCCAAAGGACGCACCATGGGCTCCTCAGGATCATCCACAACTTTACATATCATAAAATTGAGGTAATCATTGGCAAAGCTCCATTGTTCTGCCAGATCATCCTTCTGGCAAACACCGTTCTCTTTAATGCGCTTGGGTATCGCACGGCCCTGATACACATTGTCGTCTTCATTCTGAACCGAGGCAAACACTACATATGATTCATTGGCACGGATTTCATATTCCACGCTGGTATTGAAACAGCGAGACAAATCGGGCAGGCCCTGCACATTAAAAGCTATGTAATCCGGGTCATCCGGCCTGCTGTTATCTTCGCCAACCGCAGTAATTTCGATGGACACAGCATAGCGTCCGATTTCGGAAACCGGGCATCTGCCAACGGTTGCAGTGGTAATCACCAGTCTGTCACCGAGATTATTGTCGCCGGGCAGCAGGATATCCAGTGCCCTGAAATCAACATTGGGATCGTACAGGCGACCATTTTCCGCATCCAAACGCCCACTTACGGAACTGGTCAGCCCCGGAATAGTGCCATTGAATACTGCAGTCCAGTCGGCATTTGGCGTCTGGAACCGCGAGAAATCAAAGCCTTCTTCCGACAATTCAGCTATAGGATCTTCGGGGCCAAGACGAATTTTTTCGATCACAGGATCATTCTGATAAAACAGATGCGGCGCATTGTCTTCGGTTTCATCCTGCCAGTCATAGGCATCAAACAATTCATGCACATCATCAGTCATGTCAACGGTATACAGGACGCCATTGTGGGTCACAATATAGCCATAGTCGCGCAGCCCGGGCTCTTCAGTTTCCTCGTAAATTACAGCATCCGGATCTTCGTCTTCACCCTGTTCGGTATCGGGGCGCCTTTTGGTGCCACGCTCTTTATGGGTCTGTGCAAAGGTAATCCCCTTGGGAGTACCGGAAACAGCAATATCATAGGAAATCAGGGAAGTACCAGGCACCGCGCCGTCATGGCTGGGCAGTTCTTCATTGGTGTCGGTATACACCATGGCCTGCAAATCAAACACTGCCACGCCAAACTGCCAGCGCTTGGCCAGATACAGCCATCTGCCATCCAACGATACTGCGCCGGTAGTGGTAGGACCAGCTACATCATAGCAGCTGAATTCACCGGAATCGGTATTCAGCATAAAAAAGCCGCGTCCGCTGTGGTTGGGAAGCGCCATCACGGTGCCACTGGCATCAACAACAACAGGGGCGCCGGGGATGGGATGGGCGTCAAGCTGGACATCCGCGATAACATCCGGGGCTACCGAATAGACGCCTTTGCAGGAGGCATCTTCAGCTGTAGGCAGAACCCATTGCGAACCTTTTTCCCACACCAGGGGATCCGATGTAGAGACTTCGTATGAGGCAACCATACGGGCGTTGGGAAACGTAACATACAGCTTGTTCCGGTTTTCACCGGTGATAATCATATCACCAACCTGCTCACTCACCTCAATGGGTTTCCCGATAACGATATCAAGTGTTGAATCGATAACGCTGAAGGTGTTTTCGTGGCTGTTGAGCACCAGCAGATAACGCCCGTCACCGAATGACTCGATGGCCGAAGGATATAGCCCAACGGGAATATGAGACACAATATATGGATTGGACTGCCAATGCTGGTTTACCGATACGCCATTGCACAGATCAAGTTTGGAAACCACATGCGTTGCCGGGCTGGGACTGTATCCCCAAGGTCGAATATAATGCGTTGCATCCTCTGTTTCCGGCCTGTAACAAACCTGGATAGCCGATGAAAGTCTGTTGTATTCGTCCGCAGTCAGACGCTGATAGGAGATGGCCATATCAACAGGACGCTCAATATTTGACTCGCTGACAGCCTCGGCATCATCTGTGCTGCATGCACTTATACATGCCCAGCAGGCGACCAGAGCAACTCCCACCAGCACCCGTAACCGGCGCGCCGGTTTAATATTCAATCGCATGATTATGAACCCTCAGCAACAGAGAATGGGGATCGGCACTACCATGGGGATAGGCTACATTCCACACCTGTATTTCATGACCGGAAAACAATGACACCATCAGTTTTATGTTCTGGCTTTGCGCAGATGCATTGCCCGTATCCGGGATTGCAATCAGATCATATGGCGCCATTTCAATATCTTTATTATCCACCGCCACAATAATCTGATCGACCAGCATGCCGGATTCCACGTCATACACTTCTATGGCATCACTGCCATAGCAGGCAACAAACAGCAACTTCCCGGCCCGTGCCGTTGAGGCGGGTGCGGTGCAGGTGGATATAAAATCAATCTGCCGGTTGTATTCAAGCCCGTGCTTGAGCCTGGCGTTATAGTCCTCCGGGTTTTCAGATACGTCAATTACCACCAGTCCGGGATACAGGTTGTTATTGCGGCTGGCAGCGTACAGTAACACTTCCGGTCCGCCTTCGCGCTCTTCCGCAATATAGAACTGCATACCGCGGATATCTTCGCCGTCTGCGGCGGAAAAGAGCCCGGTTAATGTTTCAATGACTACACCCTCACGGTAGAAGGGCCGTATTACACCAATTTTATTACTGAATTTGGCCGCAACATACACAGTGCCGGTTGTCGGATGAATGGCAATGCTGTTGCCACCGGCCTCAAACTTGCGCTCCGCAACCATAGAGGTTGGTCGCAGGGGGGTGCAGATAAAACCGTTGGCACACTCGGCATCCGAGGTACAGGGACTGGAGCAAAACTGAACATCCGCTTCGTGAACGCTGTCCAGACAAATACTTTCACCGGGACATTGCAGGCATTCGGTTCCGCTGCAGTCTGCCGGTTTTGTACAGGGGTCACAATTTACACCGGTGCATTTCCAGCTTTTCGGCAAACACCAGTTGTTGTTATATAACGCATCCCCTTCCCCATCACTGGAAACACCGCCGTAAAATCGCTCTTTTAATGCTGGATCGACAGGCACCCCGATCTCCGTCTGAACGATTGATACCTCGCCATTTGAGAGATGGCTGACATACAAAAAGCGGTCGTCGGCATCCATTGCCATACCAAAGGGATCTGCGGCAAGAGAAATGCTGCGCGGATTGCTCAGGAACTGAGACTCTCCGGGAACTGCTGCGGCATCTACATCATATATATAGAGCGAGTCGCCGGGAATGCTTGTCACATCTTCAAACTCTTTGCGCTCCCCGCGAACGGTTACATACAACCGGGTGCCGTTTGAGTTAAACCGTGCCATACCGCCAAAGGTGCCAATGGTTTTGGTCCACTGCTTAACAATGCGATCCGCACCGGCCTCAGTACCGTCAACAGGCAATTGGGACAAGTCAATTACAGAAAGAGTACCATTTCTGTAACTCAAATTGAAATTGGCATTCACTGCAACAGCATATCTTCCATCAGGATGCAATGCCATTCCAATGGGGAAAAATATAGCCTTATCCGGAGGTTCCACCCCCGGTTCATTCAGTGAACACGACACCGTGTTAACCATGCTGATGAGTATCAGACACAAAACCCACACAAAATGCCGATTTCCATACATGCTTTGCTTCATTCCGCTGCCACGCTAATCGTTCAAAGATTGAAAGTCAACTTCAAAACAACCTATCAAACCCAAGGGGTAATGTACAAAAAAAAGTGCATATATCAGCAGGAAAAATTGCATTTCAACCTAAATAAAAATCACGTACATAAAGTGTGAAAACTTTGCTTTTTTCAGGGTGTCATGTTACCCTTTATGGCATATTGTAGCAGAATTTTATCGGCCACAGGCCGCATATTGCATAGGAGTGAAACATGCCCGTATACAAATGGGAAGGCAGAACCCGTACAGGAGACACCAAGCGTGGCACCATGGAAGCGCCTAATGAGCAGGCGGTCATTCTCCGACTCAAACAGCAGCAGATCACTCCGGGAGATATCGGCGAAGTTCAGAATCTGATGGCTCGCCTTAACAGTATGAAAATTCCAGGAATGGAAGGTGGTATCAAATCCAAATCCCTGGTTGTGTTTACCCGCCAGTTTGCCACCATGATTGATGCTGGTCTGCCCCTGGTTCAGGGCCTGGACATCCTTGCCACACAGCAGGATGACAAAGTTATGCAGCGAATCCTGTTCCAGGTGAAAAATGACGTTGAAACCGGTTCAACCCTTTCCGGCGCCATGGCCAAACACCCCAAAGCATTTGATACGCTCTATGTTTCCCTGGTATCCGCTGGTGAGCTTGGTGGTATTCTTGACACCATTCTTGATCGACTTGCATCATATATCGAAAACAACAATGCTCTGATCGCAAAAGTCAAATCTGCAATGATTTATCCTACAGTGGTTTCTATTGTTGCAGTCGCCGTTGTGGCCATTTTGCTTATTTTCGTTATTCCCACCTTTGCAACCATGTTTGAGGATATGGGTGCAGAACTACCGGGACCAACACAAAATGTTCTTGATATCAGTGAATTCCTACAGAACTCATATGGAAAGGGCTTACTGGGAATTGCCGGTATCGTGGTTGGTTTTAAAATGATTATGAAGGTTCGTGCTATCCAGTATGGCAAGGACTACATGCTTTTGCGGCTCCCCGGAATCGGGACCCTGCTTCAGAAATCTGCCGTTGCCCGTTTCTCCCGTACCCTTGGAACCATGATTTCCTCAGGTATTCCCATCCTGCAGGCATTGGATGTTGTTGAAAAAACATCAGGTAATCTGGTGATCGAAAAAGGCATCGTCCATGTTAAGGACAGAATCTCTGAAGGTAAATCCATGGCCGAACCCCTGTCATCCACAGGTGTTTTCCCGCCCATGGTCGTTCAGATGATCGCTGTCGGTGAACAGACCGGTGCTCTGGATTCCATGCTTGGTAAAATTGCAGACTTCTATGATGGCGAGGTCTCCGTGGCTGTTGATGGCCTTACCACCCTTATCGAACCTCTTATGATGGTTGTTCTTGGTGGTGTTGTTGGTTACATTCTTGTGGCAATTTACCTGCCAATCTTCTCCATCGCAGGCCAGATGGAAACCGGCTAAAAAGGAGTGCGCACATGAAGAATCGTTTCAATACCAAAAATAAAGGTTTCACTCTCATGGAAATGATGATCGTCGTGGTCATCATCGGCATACTTGTAACCGCAGCAGTAACCGGATATGGAAAATACAGTTGCCGGTCTAATCAGGCCACCGCAAAACGGGCATTGGGAGAACTGCATCTGGCAATGGAAAAATTCAAAGCCCGCAACGGCAAGTATTTTTCAACCAGTGCAGACATCAACACCCTGCCCGGCATAGTATCTCCGGTAACCGGCGGTATCCCCTACACCCTGCATATTACATCAGCCACCGAGGATATTTATACTGCTCAGGCCCGTTGCAGCCCTCACGCTGCATCTCCCTGCGCCCTCGATGATGACCCAACGGTTGACATATGGGAAATCAATAATAATGGAGAAATGCGCCTGGTACAGGACGACTGCACCCTGTAAGTCATTCAGGGCCGCAACATGACGGGTGCTCTGGCAATGTGATGCAACAAAATGAAGTATCCTCACATTCAGGGCTAGACACATTTTCAAAATCAATCAAAGGGAGGCACAAATGCAACGCTATTTTTGTGCACTTTTACTTGTAGCATTCATTTTCATCCAAAGTTGTGACGATCAGAGCGAATGCCCCGCATGCACCGTGGATGGTGACACCGAATCCATTTCTGACGGCGACACGACCGATCTGGAGGGAATTCCCAAAATGCTCGTTGACCGGGAAGTGTCCTTCGGTGCGGTTGTCCTGGGAAGACGCGCTACAAGAGAGCTTACCATATATTCAATTGGCTCGGCCCCATTATCCGTTATCTCTGTGAAACTCAATACGACCACCGATGAAATTACCATTGACAATCCTATTGATGAAACGCTTGAAATTATACCTTCCGAGGACCACACAATCCTGATCTCGTACCTGCCTCAAGACCCCGGAACAGACTCCGCAATCCTGGACATATATACAAATGATCCGGAAAATCAGTTGATACAGGTCGAGATAACCAGCTCCTATAAGGGGAACGCCTCTCTCTCTGCATCGATAACAGGAGATGATTCCCTTGCCCATGTGCAAACTGACACAACAATCATGGATGTAACAGTCACGGCAACTCCGGAAAATGCAGAAGACAACCGCATCATTACGTTGTCTGCTGCAAGTCTCACAGCCTCGGAACATTTCAGTATTGTAAGCTCAACCAATCAAACGCCAATATATCTTGGCCCATTGATGCAACATACGTTTCAGGTTCGTTTCCAACCGCAATCTGCCGGTGTACAGGAAGCCGTTCTGAGCATTGCAAACGACTCTGATGATGCAGGACAGAGACCTCTGGAAATCACCCTTCATGGAACCGGGGGGCAGCGGTCTTTGGAAGTTGCACCGGAAAACATCGATTTCGGCACAATCCAAACACAGGAAACCGCCACTCAAAATCTCAACATTGCCATACCGGCCGAATCATATGCCATGCCGGTAATCATTTCCGAAATTTCCATTGTCAACGACTCTGAATCCGTGTTCGCTCCCGGGACACTTCCCCCACTGCCTTATACCGTAACCTCTGCTGACTCCATTGACCTCAATATCACCTATACGCCTTCTGCAGTGGAAGGAAATACAGCGGTACTCCGCATCGTAAGTGATGATCATTTTTACCCCACACTGGAAATTCCTCTTTCTGGAACAGGCGCCATAAAGGATCTGAGAATTGACTCGCCCAACATAACCTTTGATCCCGCTTGTATCGCATCGGCGACAACCGCTACCATCGGGCTGCGAAACAGCGGCGGCATTCCCGTTCAGATTGACGGCATATCATTTACACCGGAACTCTCCCCCATCACCACATCGGAGATATTCCCCATTGTATTGCCCCCAGAAGGAACCTATGACTTTTCGGTTTCTTTCTCCCCGTCCCAGGAAGGCGCATTCAATGCTTCGGCAACCGTGTTAAGCGACAGTGACACATCTGTTCCGGAAATCCTTCTTCAGGCAACCGGACATGCCCCCATTCTCAGCAGAACGCCTGAGAATATTGTGGAATTCGGCAGTATTCATGTTGCCGACACCGCAGAACAACGCCTCACTTTTGAAAACACCGGGGAATGCACGATCTCCATTTCCGACCTATTATTCAGTGAGGGCAGCAGCCCGGCCTTTACCCTTTCAGAGACAATCGAAACACCGCTGGAACTGCAACCGGAAGAAACGCTTGCTGTTGATATAGCCTTTGATGCGCTGGGCACTACCGGCGACACCTGGGGCACTTTGCAAATCACTACGAACCTTCCTGATCCGGCAATAAATGTCGGCATTCATGCCACCGCCATTCAGCCTATTATCGATATCTCCCCTGCCAATGGCATCGCTTTTGGCGAGTTGCACGAAGGCGCAACCTCAGACACTCAACCGGTAACAGTGCGCAATGCAGGCTTTGGTACGCTTACAATCACCAATATTGCCTTTACAGGTAATGACACTGATGCATTTGCCATCAGCGGCCTGCCCGAAACGATCCCCTTTGATATGCAGCCCGGAGATTCTCTGGCTCTTACCCTGATGTTCTCACCCGAGCAACAACAGGAATATAGTGCAACTCTCTCAATCGAAAGCAATGACCGCAGCGTCCCTGCCCTGCAATATTCCTTGACCGGTACCGGAGCACCTTGTCCGGAAAACTATATTGACTGTGATGACGACCCGCGGACCTGCGAAGTCTTTTGCATTCCCGGAGGCGATGAAGTCTGCGATGGCAGGGACAACAACTGCAATTGCGCCATTGATGAAACCTTTGAAGAGCTGGGCAACTCCTGCCCGGGCGTCGGTGTGTGCGCCGCCGGTGTAGTCGAATGCAATGCGACAAATCCTCTGGAAACAACCTGTTCCACATTGCCCGGTGGTAGCCTGTACGATCCGCTGGCCCCTCTCCATCAGGAAATCTGCGACACCCTGGACAACGACTGCAACGGCGTTACTGATGACGGCTTCGGCACCGGCACAAGCTGTGAAGGCGTTGGCATCTGCCCTGACGGGATTATGGAGTGTTTCTCGGAAACCGCCAGCGGCTGCTCCACCCTGCCAGGAGGAAGTCAGTACAACGCACTGGACCCGATTCACAACGAAATCTGCGACGAAGTGGACAACAACTGCAACGGAGAAACCGACGAACTCTTTGGCACAGGAATCCCCTGCGACGGTACCGGCACCTGCGGTATCGGCACTGTGGTGTGCTCCGGTGATTTCTCTGTGGTGTGCTCGACCGATATCGGAGGGCCTGAGTACGATCCGCTGGCCCCCCAACGGGAAGAGGTTTGCGACAATCAGGATAACGACTGCGATGGCGAGACTGACGAGAGCTTCAACATCGGGACCGGATGCGAAGGCATCGGCGAATGCGGTACCGGCATCATCGAATGCTCCGGCTTGCGCAAAGCCATCTGCTCCACAGATATAGGTGGCAGCGAATACGATTCTTCCTCACCGCTTCGGCAGGAAATCTGCGACAGCAAAGACAATGATTGCGATGGCAATATAGATGAAAACTGGGCCGTGAACGATCCCTGCGATGGTGTCGGAGAATGTGGCATCGGTATCATCGAATGCGCCACTGCAAATTCGGTACGCTGTTCCACCGATCCCGATGGCAGTCAGTTTGATCCGACCGATCCATCCCACACCGAGCGCTGCGACGATCTGGACAATGATTGCGACGGCAACGTAGACGAAGATTTTGCGATTGGCCTGGCCTGCAATGGTGTTGGACGTTGCGGTTCCGGAACATGGGAATGCCTCAGCGCATTTGAGCGTATCTGTTCATCCATGCCCGGAGGCAGCGAAAATCAGGCGCAGGCGGAAATCTGCAACAGCATTGACGACAACTGCAATGGCGTGATTGACGACGGCTACATGACCGATCCCGATGACGCCAACTTTTTCTGCCTTGCCCTTGGGGAATGCGGATGGGGACACATGGAATGCATCAGCACCAGTGAATCCGCATGCTCAACGGATATCGGCGGCTCCCAGTATGAGGTAAATGATCCCTTGCGTCAGGAAGTCTGCGATGGTCGGGACAACGACTGCGACGGATACTTTGACGAAGGATACGACGTGTACGATGCCTGCGACGGCACCGGCGAATGCGGCATCGGCGTATGGGAATGCGTGTGGCAGACCGGCGACCGCCGTTGCTCCACCGATCCCGGGGGCAGCGACGCAGCCTCGGACAGCGGACCCCGCAATGAAAACGACTTTGGCGTGGACGGTCTTGACAACGATTGCGACGGCATCCCCGATGATCCCTGGAAAGCATCCATCTATCGCTATCGCAATGATATTTCCGCAGAGGATATGGACAGCCGGATGTGGCAGCTTCCCATTCCACCGGCTGGCTATACCGCATGGGGAACACCACAATTCTCCCTGTACAACGATCCGCAGACAGGTTTTGACGAGGTTATGCGCTACGAAAACGCCGCAGCCACCGATCACCTGTACACCATTGATCTTACCGAAGCCGCGTCCCTGGACCCCTCATGGATATATCAGGGGGCTTTGGGCTATGCAGCGGCAAATCCCGGAGATCAAACCATTGCTGTGTATCGGCTCTACAATGCGGCTTTGACCGTCCACGTATACACTGCATCGGAAACCGAGAAAACCACCTTGCTGTCTGAAGGATATGAGGATCAGGGAATAGCGTTTTACGGCTGGTTGCCCTTGCCCTAGGGCTCGTTGGACCATTGCAGCACAAGGGGGAAAAGTGCGCTGAGAGAATGCAGGCGTTGCACTTCAGCATCATTGCGATATACCACGATATCGTTATCCTCGCGGCGCAACCGGTCGCCGGTATTGAAGGCCCGCACCATCGACTGAGCAAACAGACGGTACGCCCTGTTGGTCCACAGGGGATTTTCTGTTGATCCGTGATGCAATCGCAGCGGGCTGTGGGCTTGTCGGTAGACAATATCTGCATCAGATGATATGGGCGCTCCCTCCAGCATCACAAACCGGAAAAAGTCGAAGTACACAAGGGGCCACTGCAGCATGTCATTCAGCGCATCGAACTGCTGCTGTAGTCCCCGCTCCTTTGCCATGGAGTGCAGGCGCTCATATACCAACTGCGCCCGTTTCAGCGAATGCTCGCAGGCATAGGAATGGGGAGCATAATCAAGATAGCGATGCGAAAGTACATTGTTCAAAAGCCAGTGTCCCTGCGCAGGGCTCTTCAATGCGGTGAGGGGTTTTCCCCAGGCACCGGCCTGCACTTCAAAAGCAGCCCACAGGTTGTGCTCTATGCAGCAGGCAGGAATCCCCCGCAGTTCAAGCAACTCCCGGAACAACCGCCGTTGCAGGGGCAAATCCGTTGTGCTGGCCATCTGCTGGTCAATCTCAGCAGCTCTGTGTACTTGCTTCTCGTGTATCCCTATGAACAGGGATATAAAGCCCTGCCCGCCTGCGTGGCGCATGGTTGCGGTCTCCAAACCGTAGTCATGGCCGCTGCATGATACGATCCCGGCATCGGCCAGTGTACGGGAAGTATGCTCCACCGCATCTAATGCAACGTTTTCCACTATCCCAACATCGGCAAGATCTTCTGTCACCAGTATGCGGGGCAGCTCTTCAAACAATGCCATTGCCGCCGCCTCGTCTTCGGAAATGCGAGGCATGTGTTCATCCCCCAGCTCCGAAAGGCCGGGAAGCCGTACGGGTGCCGCGCTACGGCAGTTCAGCGACTGTTCCTGTATACGCAACGCCAATGACAAATCCTGGGCATCCACTGCATCAGCGATGGCATCCAGATGACGTAATCTGTCAGTCTCCTTCTGCAACGCAAAGGAAAGCCATCGGGCAACAGCGGTATCCAGGACTCTCAGGGCCCGGGATGCCACCTCCGCCGGAACAGCCCCCTGCGGTGCATGACCACGGACCATCAGGCTAAGATCATGTTCCAACCCGTCAAAGGCAGGCAGACGCAAGCGTTCGCCCTCTGTGTCTCCACTGCGTTTCAGCAGCAGTGTTCCCTCGCCGGTACCGGAAACATCAAGGGTCAATACCCCCTTTTCGCCGGTCAGAACCATACGCTCACGGTAAGCATCGCTGTCATTGAAAGCCAGATTCACCGCAACGGTCATATGACCGGCAGTGTAGTGAAGGTTCAGGTTCTCGTGACCAGAAGCACAGGAAGCGCTCTTTGGCCCGGCTATACGAATATCGCCCTCCGCAGGCCAGAGGTCTTCAAAGGCCATGATCCAGGGCAATAATGGAGCATACATCATGCGTATTGATGGATGCTCCAACATGTCCGCAGGAGTGTATTGAGGAACCAGCCGGTGTCCGGCAATGTTAAGATCAAGTTTCTTGAGGCTGCCAATGGCCTGCCGGTCCAGGAGTTCCTTAAAGCGCCTGAAGGGAGCATCAGAGAACACCGCGTGCCGCAGATACCAGTGCCGGGGCAACGAAGAAAGCGTTTCATGGCACCAATGATCCGCCACGCACTGCTGCATGCTCCACAAAACAGGCCTCGTGTCTTTGGCGGCAATTTTGCGCACCTCCGCTTCTGAAGCATTGGCGGCAATATATACCGGCGCATCGGATTCACCGTTTTGGACCAGCTTCACATCGGTGCTGTGTGCAGCACAATATGACACATCACCGCTTCCGATCCTGTGTATCTTTTCACGGATTATGCTGTCCATGGACTGAGAAAATCGCACCAAATATGAACCAACGCACAGGGCATCCAGCCCCATGCGCAATGCCGTATGCACAGCCTGGGCCGGGGTGCCCACCATGGGTTCTCCCGCATGGTTAAAGCTGGTGTTAAGCACCAGAGGAATACCGGTTAACGTCTGATACTGCGAAAGCATGGCATGGTACACGGGATTAACCGCTGCGGTCACCCCCTGAGGCCGGGCGGTTCCATCCACATGCACAATGGCCGGGACTTTGTTCCGCCATTCCTGCTGTACCGTAAATGCCATGAGCATAAAGGGTGAATGCGTATAGTTTTCAAATATCTCCCCGGCCTGTTCTTCAATCACCGAAGGCGCCAGAGGCCGCCATTGCTCGCGGCCTTTCAGCTCATTGACCCGATACCAGTTGTCAGCATGTCCGGCACTGGCAAGAATGCTCCGGGCTCCCAATGCCCGGGGCCCCCACTCCGCCCGTCCCTGAAACCATCCAAGAACTGCATTGTCTGCCAGCAGTTCAGCCGCAGCAGCAGCAATGTCGTCTGATTTTTCAACATCAAATGAAAACCGTTTGGATAACGATTCCAGGGCGTGAGCGATAGCCGTATCGTCAAACTGGGGCCCCCAGTAGGCATGACGAATCTCCTGCATACTTTCGCTGTAATCAGCCCAGGTTTCCATTGCCAGCCCAACAGCCGTACCGCCATCGGCGGCATTGGGATGCAAATAGAGCTGTTCCACTTCCGGCAACGCCCACAGCATGCCGTTCATGCTGCAATTGAGGGCGACACCACCGCCAAGACAGAGATTACCGGTGTTGCAACGCTTCAGCAGGTCACGCACCAGATTCGACACAGACACTTCCAAAGCCTTTTGCACCGAGGCAGCCAGGGCTTTGTGCTCTTCAGTAATTTCGCTCCCGGGCATGCGATACATACGCCAGAAGGGATGCTGCTTGTCTTCCAGAAAGCGCGAGCGGTAATGCTCAAAATCATCTATCTCCAGCAAATCGGACCAGTTTGGAAGCGGTTCTCCGTAGGGTGCAAGCCCCATAACCTTTCCCTGCCCGTGTTCGCCAAACCCCAGCAGTTCCGTAACCGCAGCATATAAGCGGCCTATGGACAACCTTCGCCAGGGAATATCCGCAATCCGGGTAACGTTACGCCCTTCAAAATGGAACCCTACCACGGAGTCATCATTGCCCATGGCGTCCAGCGTCAACACCGCAGCAGTATCAAAGCCGCTATGACGATAGGATGCAGCGGCATGGCTCAAGTGATGCAAGCCATGGCTGTCAGCTTTACGCCGTTGCAACGGCTCCGGCAACAAAAGATCCGGTCCCTGTGTCTCTGTCTCCCCCAGACGCATGGCAATGCTTTTACGGCTCAAGGGGCCAACAACAATATCTACATCCGCAAGGGCAATACCCGCTGAAGCCAGACAATAACGGATAGCATGGGCAGGAAACGCACCATCATGCTTTACCCGGCTGAAACGCTCCTCATCAACGGCTGCAACGAGGTGCCCGTCTTTCAGCAACGCCGCAGCGGAGTCCTTTTCAAACTGGTTTACCCCAAGAATATAGAATGGTTTGGCCATTACCGGCGCCCCAATGAGGATGATGAGCCGCTACTCTTCAGCGCCTTCTTCCTCTTCTTCATCAACCAATCCGGCGGGGCCCAGATACAACCCGCATTCCGGGCATTCTTCCGCATTGGCAGGCAAGGTGGATTCGCATGCCGGACAGATGATCTGCCCTGCTTCTTCCTGTACCAGTCCCAATGCGTTTTTATCTGCTTCTGCGGTTTCGGGATGGGATGCCAGCCACTGGTGTTCCATCAATGCAACTGCGTCCTGGGCAACATCTTCCGCCACAAGAATGTCATACATCTGGGTATAATGACCTGCGGGGCCATCATCCGGAGAGTACTCTGCAATAAGGTTGGCAATCTGGTTTTCCAAAAGGAGCAAGTGAAGCTCCCTGATATGATCAAAATTGCCGCGACGCAGGGTAAACAGTTCCTTGCCGCTAAGGGCTTCACGCAGCTCGTCGGAACTCATCTGACGCACATCGGCGGGCAGTTCCTGCTGTAACGGAACATCGCATACCGGACACATCGCCATGGAGTCTACATATTCTGAACGACATTCGGGGCAAAACGGCATTATGCACTCCTTACAAGCTCTTACCTGGATGTTAATTGTGATACGATTTTGGGCAGTTCTTCACCGGCTTTACCCAGTACGACTTCGTCAAATCCATCGGCATTTTGAGGGCGTTCCACACCAACATACAACGACGTTGCCGGTGTTTCGTACACAAACATGGAAACCGGATACACAATGCCGCTGGTGCCAATGGCGATATACAGATCTGCTTCCGCCAGGGCAGAAAAGGCCCTGGTCAAACTCTGGGCGTGCAGGCTTTCGCCAAACCACACCACATCGGGCCGCAACATTGATTTACAATGGGGACAGGTGGGCGGAACATCTTCATACAGTTCATTGGTCTCCACCCGGTATTTACATTTTGTGCAACGGTCCCGAAACAACGATCCGTGAACTTCTATCATACTGCCGCTTCCGGCACGTCGGTGAAGTCCATCAACGTTTTGGGTGACAAGAAGAAAATTCCCCTCGTCCACATAGTTTTCCAAATCTGCCAAAGCACGATGGGCGGGATTGGGAGTTGCGGCAAGTACCTGACTTCGCCGCTCAACATAAAAGCGCCACACGGTTGCGGGATCACGAAAAAAGCCCTCGGGAGTGGCCATATCCTCTACCCGGTGATTTTCCCACAGACCATTGGCTTCCCTGAAGGTGGCGATACCACTTTCAGAGCTGATACCCGCCCCGGTTAAAACCACAATCTTGGAGCGTGGTGTAATGACCGGTAAATCCATGCTGACAGCCTTCCTCAATCGATACAACCATATGAAGCTGTAGAAAAAAGAAGCCCTCATACAACATGAGGGCTTCTTCCGTGGAATACGTTTCGGTTACGGAGTATCGGGGGTGCAATCCTTGGTGGAGCCGTCTCCGGAATCCTTGATAATACCGATGGGTATAATCTCGATATCCGCAGCGGAATGCACCTTAAGCCAGCACACATTCCAGTGATGATGCGTAGACGGAATTGTCACATTGCTGAAGGTTGCCTGCAATACACCGAAGAGCCAGATTTTAACCGTCAGTTCCGGGCTACTGCTTCCACTGTACCGCTCTACAGCGACAAAGTAGTCGCCAGTGGCGGGCAGCGAAAGGTTAATATTTTCAGGACCGGTGCCCGGGATATCATCGATATCAAGGGTCGGATCATCTGCACGGTCTCCGATAACACCCCAATCCGGTGCGTCACTGGGACCAGGACAACCACGGGCAGGACAGGGGAACGCGGTTTCGTTTCTGGTATTGGCGTTTGTCCAGTGGCAATCATTGGTGTTGGCTGAATCCGAGTGTGCAAAACAACCCGGGGCATCTGTCTGACCTTCAACGTTGTGACGAATCAAATGCAAATCGTGGTCATTGCTGCCAGCGCTCCAGCGAAGCTGAATATGCATGGTTTCATCGGGGACAGCCATGATATTGACGGTATCGATGGGGTTACAGCCCGGATCATCCTGCTGGTTGATACGCAGCTGCACCACATACAGGCCGGCCAGCTCGGCGTAGAAGGTAGGACGGGCTTCAGTGGTCCACACGCCCTGAATGGAAGCGCCGCTGGCATCCACGATGGTGGCACGGAAGGCGCCCTGGGGTTTCTGGGCAAAGTTCCACTGGTACCACTGCTCGCCGGGGGCAGGCACATCGTTGGGGTCAACGGAAAGGGAACCGTCAAGCTGGACAGTGGCCAGCGGAGCAACGGTTTGGTCAGGACCGGCATCGGGCACGGCACAAACACCAGCGCCGCCGACCTGCAGGGAAACCGGGGTTTCGATCTGTGCCTCACCGTTAAACCAGACAATAATAAGTTCGGTATCCGTGGCAGTGGCCACGCCATCAAAGGTGATGGACACATTCATAAAGTCGGCGGGACGCATGGCCCAGGGGCCGGTCATGCCACCGGGTTCAACTGCGGTAACAGAGAAGTGAGATGCATCGGCAACCTGCATGGAGATGATGGAAACATCTGCCACACCAACGTTGTCCAGGGCCACGATCTTGGTTCCACCCTGGTTTTGGAACTGCAGCACCTGGGGACGAATCTGCAACTGACCAAGGGGCTTCACGCGACCGGTCAGGGATACATCCACCTGCTGCCGGTTGGAGTCGGAAAGAATCTCCACAGAACCATTGTCATCAGCATAATCACGGGGCTGATAAATAACCGCCACAACAGTACCTTCGCCGGAGGCAAGGGTCATGGGCGTGGTATCGTTCTGAAGCTGGAATTCGGTAGAGGTGCCATGCTGCAATTTAACGTTGGTAACGGAGAATGTCTCTGTACCGGAGTTGCAGATGGTCAGGAATTCGATTTTGTACAGACCAACCTGCACCGCGCCAAAGTCAATGGCTTCGGCAGAGGGCTGAATGGAAATCTGCTTGCCGGTGCCGGTGACATCGCACTGGGCCTCGGGCAGCTCAACATCGCCGATATCAGTATCGATATCAGGAACATCTATTTCATCCACTGCATCGTCGTCATCGCCGTCTACGGGGAGATCATCGTCACCGTCGGGCAGTACATTGTCCTCGCAGACGCCGCTGCGGCAAACTTTACCGGAATCGGCACAGTTTTCCTGAAGCTGCCACTGATCGGATGTGCAGACATATACGAGATCGCCCTGGCACTGGGTCTCACCCTCGGAGCAGGTGGGAGGAAGCTCCTCAACGAGGTCGGTGACATCGCCGTCGGCCGGTTCATCGCCGTCAACGGTTCCGGCGGGTTCGCAACGCTGGAGAGCCTGATTGCAGACTTCTCCGGGGCCGCATTCGGCATCAATATCGCACACGGTACAATCGGGTTCCTGCAGACATGTTCCCTGGTTACAGAACTCACAGGGTCCACAGTCCGAAATGGTTTCACAGGATGTTCCGCCGTCTTCGGCACAACCTGCGCCCAGCAACCCAATCACCATGATGGCAGCCAGAAGGTTGAAAGATAAAGCTTGTATTTTTTGCATCACGACCTCCAGTTACGATACGCGGCCAAAGTTTCCATCAACCTACATTATAAATGAAGTAAGCCGTATGTGTCAATGATATTTATTTTGTGAAATACAATTTAGGGATGAATTGCCATTACGGGAAAAATATCCTCATTAAAGTTCGCCGCATCGCGTCATTTCAGGCTTTTAAATGGCTAAATACTAACCAGAACATCGTAATCGGAAATATTTCCTCGGGCCGCAATTGGAAAAACCCGGGACGCGCCCCTCCCTTCCACGGGCCGCTCTCGGGAAAATGACGCGCAAAAACGGGCTAAAAACAATATAAAAACGATATATAGCAAAAATATCGGTTTTTTGTCCCGTAGTTTTGGCTTCGCGGCCCGGGAAACCCACTTTCCCGTCCCGAGAGATTCCCGAGCGCATTTTATCTTATTGATGCCAAAGTAGCCTTTTAGCCACCAACCGGGCAGTAATATGCAATGCATCGTATGTATTTATAACAAAATATTACATGAATGCTATGAGCCTTGATAGCTGTACATATGTACAGCTATCCCCGGTTGCCGAAACCAATGAAAGCTAGTTAACAGCCCGCCGTCTCCTTAGACCCATCAGCGCCAATCCCATAAGTCCAACCCACAAACCAATACCCGTAGACGCGCAACCATCTGATTTTTCTACCATTTTAATCTCAGAATCAAAAGTTTCAACTTCGGATTCCGCCGGTAGTTCCTCTTCAGATGGTATGTCTTCTTCCAGTTCCTCTTCCATATCGGCGTCACCGTCTTCCTCAGACGGCCAGGGCATTTCGCCCACAACCTCGATATGCATGGTGGTTGAACCGGTATTCAGGCCAGCGGCGGAAACGTTTAACGTTACCACATACACACCGGGCAAATCCGCCTCCAGCGTGGTTTTTGCGCCATGGTTCTCGCTAAAGGCAGCCAGGGACAACTCCGGCTTGTCGGTAAGAATCCACTCATACGAAAGCTCTTCAGTATTAGCAGCACAACTGCGAGACCCGCTAAACATCATTGTCTCCCCAAGTTCAACCATGGGCGGACTGCCCGCAGGAACGCCTGCAACATCCATAAGGGCAACTGCGGTCGCCTCTACGCTGTCCGTTACCATGACATCCATACCGGCGGTAACAGCAATATTCAGAGCTTCATTTCCGTCCGCGATTTCACAGGCCCCTGATACGCTTTTACCCGGCACATAGGGGAATGCAACAGTACCGTTGCCCCGGTGAATACGGGCGGACCAATTGGTAACGGTTCCCTGAGCATCGTATTCAAACTGTGCGGTGATCAGCAGATCCCCTGCACTGCCGACCCCGTGGAACATACCGGCGAAACGCTCAGCTGAACGACAATACGCGCCCTTCTGCACAGACCATGTAATTTCAGGGTTTAATGCAATATCCGTGGGCTCGTCAAACCATGCGGCGCATTCCACACCGCTGTCCTGCCAGGTAATACGATTGCCGCTGGTCTGCATCTGAAATTCTTCAAAGGAATCGTCTTCCTTCAGCTTTTCCGGTAACAGGGCCGCCATGAAGCGGCCTGTAGCTGATTCAGTGGTAGAAATATCCGCGTTCAAAGCCGTATGGGTGAGCTCCTCCCAGTGACCGGCATCATGAATGGCCTCGGATGTGGTAAAGGTGATGGCGGAATCCGAAATCACCTGAGCCCGCAGACGTGCATTTTCCCGGGACCACAGGCCGCCGCCTTCAAGTATCATAAAATCGCCGCCGCTGGTCGCTCCCCCATTGCCGTGCAACTGGAAAGTGTAGGTATGCTCCGCGCCGGCATCACCGGTATTGGTTTTCATGGTATCAAAGAGCACCAGAAATCTGTCAGCCAGAAATACTGCTTTGCGCCGCAATTCCGTCAGGGGGGCATCCACGCTGTATTCCGTGAACACTTCCGTAAAATGAACACCGGGGGTTGTCACATCGGCATGCACCATCCATGCTTCGCCGTCGGCTCCCGGCGCCCAGCCGCCTTCCATTTCCGGGCGGAGGAACACCATCTCCCCTTCATCATCAAGGGTAAAATCGGGAATCGTAAATTTGGGCATCTGAGGCCCCTCGCCGTCCACCAGAATAATGTTGTGATTCAGCGGCGTGTTGACTTTGGTATGATCGTTCCAGCCCAGATATCCGGCGTCAAGGGCCAGCGGCTCACCATATGCATCCAGCAAAAACGATCCGGGATCAGGATGCTCGTGCCCCGCCGCACCATCAAAGTAATCGCCCCATCGTGTCTGGATATGGGCGGAGGCCTTGCCATGTTCGCAGGAGATAATGCCAAAGACCGCGTCTTGGGACCAGTCGCTTCTGAACACCACCCGTCCCGCATGTGGCAACGCTACCGAAGGTGACATCCCCATATCTTCCGGGCTTTGTGCAGCAATGGAATCGTCGTAGGTCACAAGCAACAGAGGTTCCGTCAGCACAGAGCCACCCGCAGCATAGTCAACACGCTCCCATGCCCACCGAAACAGGGGTGCAAGCTCAAAGGACTGATTCACCAGTATGCCGTAATGATATGAAGAGCCGGGGGTGGAATCGTCCAGCGGCGGCATGGTGCCATCGGGACGGCTGTCCAGAATGGTGGCAAGAAGCTGCCTTTGATGCCATTCATCAGTCCACAGATCCGGCAACCGGTAGGTCTCCGAAGCGTGAAGCACATAATACGGAGCTATGGTTTCGTCCCAATGCAAATCATATGAAGCGCCACCGGTATACCGATGCCAGGAATACATAAACGCATCATGGTCAATCCCGCTGTATCGTATATACGTTGGCCCTTCCTGAAATCCGCCGTCGTAATCAAGCAGGGTATCCCGCAGAGTCAGATCGCTGTAACGCAGGGCAAAGTCAATCCACAGCGCCGGGTCATATCTGCCGTCATCATTCTTTGCTTCAAAATCGACGCCATTGAGCACAATCGCAGCAATACCAAGGGCTGCAGCGGATTTGGAACGATGGTTCGCTACCTCTGCACGCAAAATCCACCAGTTTGAAATATTGTAATCCGCATAAAAATCCGCTGCCAGATCCGCCACATTCTGAATGGCAAGGGCTGTATCATCCCCTAGAACATCAACATCCGCCCCAAGCAACAACTCCAGGGTCTCTGCCCACAGGTGCAGTTCCTGGGCAGTGTGAATGTCCTTAATTGAATCAAACACTCCCTTGGCCCGGCTGTCGGTTTTCATGTGCAAAAGATACTGCTTTGCCCGCTGCCCGTATGCCACGCGATCAACTTCCGATTCAAAGGCTACCGGCGCGGAATCCTGGCTCAGCGTTCTGTTGAGATAAAACAGGTAAGCTGCGGCCCGTGCCGCATTGGCCCGCTTTTGCTCGGTAGGATAATCATGATCATCGTTGAGTTCATATTCCCGTCCTGCCCAATCATGCAGTACCCTGAAAAATCTGCCGTAGGGCTCGCGGGTGATGCGCTCCTGTACCGTTTCAACATCACCAGGCCGGATGACCGAACGGGGATGTTCACCCGGGGCCGTCATTCCCTCTGCCAGCCAGTGCGGCTCGGCAGCATAGCCGGGAGTCCATGCAATGCACATAATCAGACCGATGAACAGAAGCGAAGCAATCCGTTTGATCATTTCATTTCCCACTACAGGTTGTAGAGTTTGGTACGGCGGTCACCAAGCAAATGATTTTCCGGGGTCATCCATTTATCACGGCTTGCGGACATGTCAATTTCAGCCGAAATCACACAAGGAGCATCAACAGCGGCTTCCGCCAGTACCGTTGCCCGGGGACCAACGATGATGCTTCCACCGGTAAAGTTCAGTTCCTGTTCGCCGGTTCCCTCTGTCCCGATACGATTGGCTGTCACGGTATAGACCCGGTTTTCCAATGCCCTGGTGGGCATGGACTGCTGGCAGTAGGGCAACACCAGATTTGAGGGATGAGCTATGACATCGGCATCCAGCAGAGCAAGACTGCGGGCGGATTCGGGAAACACCCAGTCAAAGCAGATCATCATGCCGATGCGAAGCCCGCGGTTGGTTTCATGCACGGAAAAACCGGTATCACCTGCATCGAAGAGATTCTTTTCATTATAGAACAGATGAGTTTTTCGGTACACCGAAACAATGCCCTCGGGCCCCAGCAATGCGGCGGAATTGTATATGTTGTCACCGTCCGCTTCAGCAAAACCAAGGACCAGATAGCTGTCTTTTTGTTTCAACACCGTTATGAAACGCTGGAAGTATTCGTTGTCCGCTTTTAGCGCCAGGGGTCTCAGATGCTCACGGGACGCAAATACATATCCGCTCAGCGCCAGTTCCGGGGCAACTATACAATGAGCATCGGTTTGGGAAATTACGGTCAGAAGCCTGTCCGCATTTTCAGCCACATCCCCATGCACCGGACATGTCTGCAAAGCTGCAATACGCAAATGTTCCATGGTACACATTTGAACCTTGTTACGGAATTTATCGTCCCATTTTATTCAGGGGCCACAGGGCAAGACCGGTTTCTTCGTTATGAATACGGGCAATGGAGTTGCCGTCATAGACATGAATCACCGCCTCGGCAATGTAAATAGTGCTGCCTTCAAACAAATGACCGCCAAAGGCCCGACCGTCCTTGCCCGCAAGCATAATATGCAAATGCGGGAAGGGCTTGCCTTCCTTTGAGGAAATATTGCCGGTGCAATGAAGAATCTCGAAGTCGCCTTCTCCCCTGAATTTTACATACTCACGTTTACTCTGATCGTAATAGCCGATATTGAATCGGGTCAGTGCGCCGATGATATTCACCTGGGCGGTAATAACCCGCTCCGCTCTGGCCCATTTGGTTATCGTTTCAAGCAGCCCCTCGCCCGGGGCAAACCGTTTCACATACACATTTTTCAGAGCAAAAGGTCGTTCCATGATTTCCTCCGCAATGTAACAATACAGCGTTTCTCATTATGAAAGAATTGTGTCAGATGAATTTTGACTACCTGAATATTCGGCCAAAGCAACGCCGGAGTCTGCAAACGCCAGCGCCGCTGACCCGATAATACCCGCATTATCACCAAGTGTACATGGAGAAATGAGGGCGCGCCGGGCGATGGCCTTGAAACAATGCTGGTTCATTTGCGCCACCAGAGATTTTCTGAAATGCGGCAATGCACGCCCTACTCCCCCACCGATCAGCACCCGCTCGATATCAAGTACATTGAGCAGGGAACCAATGGTGATTCCCAGGTACAGCCCCCATTGCCTGAATATTTTCTCCGCATCTTCATTTCCCTCACCGGCCAGTTCACTGAGTTTTTCCGGCCACTGTGTTGGGGGAAGACGCCGGAACATCTGGCGGAACTCTTCACGCGGATGTTTTTCTATGGTTTGTTTCAATCCAACCTGCGAGACATATGCCTCCAGGCAACCGGATGCTCCGCAGTTACAGGGCCGACCGTTAAAGGGCACCACATTGGTATGACCTATTTCACCAGCCATGCCGTGCATGCCTGTCCACAGTGCGCCGTTGAGAAACACCGCACCGCCCAGTCCCGTACCAATGGCCAGCATGATAAAATTTTTCTCACCGGCGGCAGCACCGGTCCAGTGCTCACCCAGAGCAATGGCATTCACATCGTTTTCGATTGCAATACTTTTTCCCGGCAGGGCTTCCTGCAATTGCTGCTTAATGGGAAAATCATGCCACAGCGGAAAATTGGGAGACTGTCTCATAAGACCGTCGGGCTGATCAATCACCCCGGCAATGCCAATCCCCATACCTGCAAAATGCTCACTGCCATGAGCGTCTCGCTGCTCCTGCACAATATCCAGCAACAAGCCCAGCATGCCTTCCTGGGTTTTATGCTCTTCCTGCACAACGGCGCGTCCGGTTTCACTCAGTGTGCCGTCTTCAAACACCCGGGCATACTTTACGCTGGTGCCACCAATGTCGCATCCCAATACCCATTTTTTTGTCATGCTGGTACTCCTTTAGGCAGTTGCCTTGTCGCGGGCAATAAGCGCCGCTCCACAGGCACAGGTAATCTGGGGGATCTGGGGAGTGAGTATTTCAGTAATGTTCATTTCATCAGTTAAAAACTGTTTCACCGCCGGGTTACGGGCCACACCACCGGTAAGCACCACATCGGGGGTAATACCAACCCGATTGGCCAGAGCCACAAAACGCTTTGCAATGCTTCGGTGCAAACCCCGGGCAATAGCGTCTGTGGCAGAACCCCGCGCCACCTGCCCCACCACTTCCGATTCCGCAAACACGGTACAGGTGGAAGACACCGCAGCCTCTTCAGTTGTTGACAGGGCCAGGTTTCCCAGCTCGTCAAGCGGCACCTGCAGTGCACCGGCCATGACTTCCAGAAATCGTCCGGTACCGGCAGCGCATTTGTCGTTCATGGCAAAATCCATGACCCGCCCGGTATCCTGCAGCCTGATAACTTTGGCATCCTGACCACCGATATCCAAAACGGTTCTTGCCTTTGGAAACTGGTGATGAATACCCCGGGCCTGACACGTAATCTCGGTAACCGTTGTGTTTGCAAGGGGAAAGGCAATACGTCCATATCCGGTGCCAACAATAAACGCCACATCATCCATGGTGATGCCAGCCTTTTGCAAGGCCTGCTCAAGGCATGCTCCGGCGGTGTCTGCGCTGCGGGCGCCGGTGCGTTCAACCGCATGACCGATAAGGTGCCCATCGTGGTCGATAACCGCAGCCCCCACTGTGACAGATCCCATATCAACCCCAGCAAAACATTTTTTATTGCCCGTCATGCCTGTACTTTCCAATGCCTAAGAAAAAAGGACACACCCAAAGGTGTATCCTTGTTTTTCATAAAGTATCACGTTTAAGAACGGTGCAGCCTTCAGAGAAACCGCGAAGTGTAACCGTATACCCGGTATACACTCACCACTGTCCATGGGAGCCGTGGGAACCATGGGAACCATGGGAACCATGGGAACCATGGGAGCCGTGGGAACCATGAGAACCGTGGGAACCGTGGGACCCGTGGGAACCATGAGAGCAATGACCAGCGATCAGGCCAAGGGTCTGGTTGGCTGCCATCAGCTGCGGATCACCGGAAATGGGGTTGTCCCCGGAAGCCTGGGTGGCGTCACCGGTTGCGGCTCCGGCTGTATCAAAGGTTGATCCCAGCAGCAACAGGGTGGTAGATACGCTCAGGGCCTGCTGTTTGGTAATTTTACCTTCTTCACTTACAAGAAAATTCTTAACGCGTTTTTTGATGTCCGGCAGTTTTTTCTTGGCATTCATGAGGTTTCTCCAATCCTGAGTCCGTTACCGTCTTTGTTACCATTGACCATGAGAGCCATGGGATGCATGAGAAGCATGAGAAGCATGGGAACCATGAGATCCGTGGGATCCATGAGATCCGTGAGAGCCATGGGAGCCGTGGGATCCATGGGAGCAGTGCCCGGCAATCAAACCCAGGGTCTGATTGGCAGCCATCAGCTGCGGATCGCCCGCAATAGGATTATCTCCGCTAGCCTGGGTGGCGTCACCACCTGCCGCAGCGGCTGTATCAAACGTAGATCCCAGCAGCAGCAGGGTTGTGGATACCGTAAGGGCCTGCTGTTTGGTGATTTTACCTTCTTCACTCACCAAAAAGTTCTTCACCCTTTTTTTGATATCCGGCAGCTTCTTTTTTGCGTTCATAGGGGCCTCCGGCTCCACCACACTCAAATATAATCAGCTCTTGTCTTTATCACTGTCAGCGGTTTTTTCCGCTGTATCAGCCTTCTTCTCATCGCCGTATTTTTCGTCCCAGGGAGTTGCAATGCCCATGGGATCATCGGCGAAATCGGCCTCAATCTCGGCCAGCAGGCGATCAAGTTCTTCCTGCTCCGCCTTCAGTGCATCATCGCCCAAATCCTGCAGTCCGGCGTCTTCGCGCCCTTCAGCTGCGCCCAACGCCTGATTCAAAGCCTGATCTCCCAGTGCGCCGAAAATAGCGCGGGATACGATCAGCTCTCGCAGTTTTCCGCTCTGCCGGTTTACCTGACGCCGGACAACCTGGTTAAGCAGTTCGTTACGGAACTCGCCTTCCCAAGTGCCCAGATCTTCGTCACTGCCATTTTTGGCACGAAGTTCAACAGTGATTATACCGTTTTCGGGGCGATCAAGATACACATAAAAATTATCAATAAACAGATACGATGCCTGGTAAACAGCCTCAAGCGGGTACATCTTAGTACTCAACTCGAATCGGATGCCATTATCAAAAAACGTACCTATTGCAGACTCAGTACCTTTGGATATCATAATTTCCTCGAGTTGACCAATGCTGTGCAAGTTATCTTTTTGCTAGTATATCGAAAAGCACCGGCCTTTTCAAGAAATTAATATGATTTTTCCTGATCATTTACAATAAAATAGTTATTAATTTTCACTCACCACCCTTTTTGTTTTCGCGCCGGTACACGCGATCACTTTCGGGCATATAGTCCCGCTGCTTTTCTGTATACAGCATAAGCTCAAAAAATGGATGACTGTTCTCACAGACACGCTTGTCTGATGTCCGGACCTCCACACCTGCCAGGGCGGGATGACGCTGTAAAACTTCATCAACGATTTGTTCGAGTAGCGCTCTTAATTCAATCTGGGTCATGGCTACCACTCCTTTCACAACAAAATTCTGTCAAAGCCACGATGTTTACAACTTCTAATACATGCAATCGATATGCCAAATACCACAGTTTTGCGAATATCCCTCCTTTACCCTGTATTTTCAAAGGGTTTCGCATTCAGTAAATCATATTGTCTGCACGCCATATTTTACATCATCAACATTTTGCGTCATACCTACGCAATTTTTTCGTACATTCCGACATACCTGTAAATCCCCTGCGGTTTTCCGATGATTAAGCAGCTTAGTCGCCAGTTGGCATCCTCAGTTGACCGAAAGCATGGCATCCGTTAGCATGGTGATTGACACATTGTACATGCCATCACACGAGGAAAGCAGACTCATACATGGAAGAACGCAGACTACATCGACGAATCCCCCGGGAGGTTTCCCTGAGCGTATCCGGGATCGAAACAACCTTACACACCGTCAACGTAAGTCTGCGGGGTATGTTTATAGCCGCATTTAGCCTTCCATCAATCGGAAGCGAGCAGGAAATCCAGATATCCATTGCCAATGAGTCGGCACCGCTTCGCATGCGGGGCATGGTTACATGGACATCATCAGGTGAAAACCGTGATGACTTCCCCAAGGGGTTTGGCGTGAGAATTACCTGGATGACAGCCGGGGACTGGGACCGCTGGATAGCCTTTGTCAACGAATGCATGAACTCCGCGTAAGCGCAATAACCGTATTACACTGAAAATCGTATAGAAAAAACGGGACACCCCATCGGGTGTCCCGTTTTTCTTTGGATAGTATAAGCAGTGCTCTTGCGGATTAACGCTTGGAGAACTGGAAGCGACGGCGTGCACCGGCCAGACCGTATTTCTTACGCTCTTTCACACGTGCGTCACGGGTGATCATGCCTGCGCGTTTCAGCGCGGGGCGAAGATCGATATTGGAAGTCATCAGGGCTTTGGCGATACCATGACGAATCGCACCGGCCTGCCCGGCAATGCCGCCACCGGCGACGTTGACGTAAATGTCAAATGCTTCCTGATTGCTGGTCAGAACCAGAGGCTGGTTCAGCAGCATTTTAAGGCTGTCGTGCCCACCAAAGTAATCGTCCATGGAACGTTTATTGATGACGACTTTGCCTGAGCCTTTGCGCATCCATACACGGGCGATGGAGGTTTTGCGCTTACCGACTGCGTGCCATTGGAATCCGTAACCCATTATTTCCTCCAATTACAACTCAAGCAGTTCCGGTTTCTGAGCTTCGTGGGGATGCTCAGCACCGGCATAGATCTTCAGTTTCTTCAGCTGATGACGTCCCAGTGTGGTACCGGGAATCATGCCTTTAACCGCATGGCGAATGATGCGGTCCGGATGCTTTGCGAGCACATCCTGGGCCACAAATTCACGCAGGCCACCAAAGTAACCGGAATGCCGGTAGTACTTTTTCTGCTCAAGTTTTCTACCAGTAAGATTTACCTTCTCGGCATTGATAACAATCACAAAGTCACCGGTATCCACATGGGGAGTGAAAATGGGCTTGTGCTTGCCACGAAGGATGCGTGCAATCTCAGTAGAAATGCGACCCAGGGTCTTACCCTCGGCGTCTACCAAGAACCAACGGCGCTCAAAGTCGCCTTCTTTTGCGGAATATGTACGTTTACCTATCATTGGTTGACCTCTTCAACACGGTATTCAACACGGACTGAATTGTTTTACACAAATCAATTTGCAAGTCAAGGGAATTATGACTAAAAAATAAAAAAGTTAATGCTTAAACATAGAGAAACCCGATAACGAAAACATGCAAATCGGTATTCAGTTCTTGCCCAGTATACCTCTTATGATGTATAGTCCAAACACGAATCATTGTTAATAACGGAGTGAACCAGTAACATTTAACCCAGTCAGCGGGCATGGCAATAATCAGCCGTTTTTTTAAGGTTCGAAGGGGCGAAGGCGCTAAAGTAGCACTGATGTTCCTGTATTGCTTCTTTACGGTGTCGGCATTTATCGTTGGCCGTATCATCTCAGGCACCCTGTTTCTGGCCCGATCCGGAGTCGAAAACCTACCTGTCCTCTATATTCTTGTAGCTCTTGTCGTTGCCGTTGCAACCTGGATATATGAAAGAAAAGGAGGCAAACTGCGCCTTGACAAGGCCATACTTTTTGTCACGGCGCTGTTTCTTGTGGCCATCATCGGATTATGGCTGCTTTTGGGCATGCATATCAGCTGGGCCCCCGGCGTCCTGTATGTATTTGTAGAGGTAATGGGCGGTCTTCTGATCATCCAGTTTGCGACATTCCTTAATGAATTGTTCAACAGCCGCGAGATCAAGCGCCTTTCAGGTTTTGTGTGGGCTGGCGGCAATATGGCCAATCTCGTCAGTTTTCCCATGCGGGAACTCAGCGCCCACATTGCCCCGGAGCATTTTCTCCTGATTATCGCCGGAGCCCTGTTTGCCAACATTATCATCGTGTACTTTCTTTCCCAGGGAAACAAGGGACTTTTGGAGTATGCCCATTCCACCCGCCACCTTCTCAAGCCCTCCCCTGCGAAAAACCTGAAACAAAAAACGGTTGCCCGCGGCGCATCGGATGGTCTTGGAGGCACCTTCAAGAATCTGCGCTGGTATATTTCCGCCCTGGTTGCCATCTCCATCCTTACGGTCACGGTCATTGATTTTCAGTTTAAAAATGCCGCAGGCCTCATGTATACCGATGAAGCCGCCCTGGCGGACTTCTTCTTTGCGGTATTTGCCTGGGCCGGACTTGCCGCCCTGGCAGTGCAGGTATTTTTCGTCAGCCGGATTCTGGAACGCTTTGGCATCCTTACAACCCTGCTGACACTCCCCGTACTGCTCATGCTTGGCGCCACCAGTATTTTGATTTTTGCCAACATTGTCTTTATATGGCTCTCAAAGGCAGCGGAAATCATTTTGCGCTACACCATTGGCGATCCAACCATCAAACTGATGTACCAGCCCCTGCCCCCCTCTATCCGCCGCCGGGCACAGGCCATTGACGGCGGTATAGTGCGCCCCTTTGCACAGGGAGGCGCGGGTCTGCTTATCATATTAATATCTGCGGTTTGGCCATTGAAAACCGTTGAATCAACTTTCGGGCTTAGTCTTCTGGTGGGATTTTTGCTGATAGGCTGGATCATTGCCGCCGTACCTTCATACAGAGCCTATGTTCAGGCCTTACTGGTCAGCGGAACCAGAAAACGAAACCGTAAGGGGCTGGATGCCTGGGAAGAAATCCCGGACGCCATCATCCGCCGCTCGCTTTCTTCCGGCGATCCCATCACCGTTGTCAACACTATCGATATCATCGCCGATGCACGAAACGGACAGTGGTTTCATCTTTTACACGATATGCTACAGGCCTATAACAGCTCCCACTCGCCGGATACGCCTTCAGTCCTGGAGCACGCCCCGGTGCGCACCCGCATTGTCGCCTACCTTGGGAAAAGCGGAAACCGCAGCTATGCCGGTGAAATCCTGAAACTGTTTATTGACCCGGATGAAGAAGTGGTTGCCGAGGCGATTCAGGCATACTGTTCTCTGGAGCATGAACGGGCAGTCCGGGCCATATCCGCATTTCTTGAACACCCCCATCCGAGGGTCAAGGCTGCATCCATAGCCGGTCTCATCCAATACGGCGGACTTGAAGGCATTCTGCATTCCGCTGCTCAACTGAAAAACATGATTGAATCCGAGGATAACCATGAACGCCGGAGTGCATCGGTGGTTCTGGGACTCATCAGAATTCACAGTTTCTACCCATCCCTTTTCAAACTGATAAACGACAAAGATCCCCAGGTGAGACGGGAAGCTGTTATTGCCGCAGGGCACATGCAGAGCCCGGAACTGATCCCGGCCATTATCCACGCACTGAAACACCCCACAAACCATGTGGCCGCCTCAGGCGCTTTGGCAGAATACGGCCCCTCCATTGCCCCGGTGCTTGTCTCCGTGTTGCATGATCCCTATACCCATGTGCGGATAAAGACAGGCACCGTCCATGTCCTTCAGCAAATTGCGACCCAAAAAGCTCTGGATGCGCTGTTGGACATGTTGCCCACACAAAGTGAACAGCTGGGAGTAACCGTTATATCCGCTTTGGCAAACATACATCAAAGAAATCCGGATCTGCACATAGATGTACGCGCTATCCGGGATGTGCTGCATGCCGAAGTTGAACGGTATTACCAGAAACTCATGGACGAACAACAGGTTACCGAAACCACGCCATCGGAATTGCTGCTGTCGGCGCTTCAGGACAAGCAAAAACTTACATTAAAACGCATCTTCGGGCTTCTGTCCCTCATATATCCCCCACGGCTTGTGGATATTATCATTCATGACCTTTCAAGCTCCAACAAGCAGGCCCGGGCAAATGCCATGGAAATCATCGACAATGTGTTCGATGCCGAAACCCGCAGCTACCTGATTCCGGCGCTGGATTCGATTCCACTTAAGGAAAAAATCGAACGCGGTCAAAAATTCTTCAAATTGAGGGTTCGCCGGCAGCGCGATTTGATTGAATCTTTCCTTGAAAGTGACGATCCCTGGCTTATTGCCTGCACCCTGCATGCCCTTGGTGAAAACAAACTTCACTTTATGGTTCAAAGGACACGGTTCTTCCTGGATCATGAAGATCCCCTACTGCGTGAGACAGCCATGTATGTGTTGGCAAAACTATTGCCCACTGACAGCCTCCGGCAAATGCTTCCGAGATCATTTGATAACGAAGAGCGAACCGTCAAGCGCTATGGGGAATACCTTTTGCAGGCATCCTGAGCAATACTTAATTCCCACCTAACTTTTAATTATCATACAACCAGACAGGTCTTCGCATCTCAGAAAAATCTCGCGCAAATTCTTCTTTGAAACGACCAGTAAAGGCTTGACATTTCAACGGCCCATGGTATCTTTAGCCCTAAGCTGGTCAATATTGCAGGTAGAGTATATTCAATTGATATGTTAGTGAGTATAAAAACAGTACTCACAGTGGAGCTGACCAGTGACCGGACATACGAAACTCACAGAAATCAAAAGGGGCGCTAACGCCGCTGATCTTCGCATTTTATGGAGTTGACCAGTGACTGAGAAAAAACAAGGAAATGCAGCCGGGAAAAACAAAACAAACGATCCACTGGAAGATCTGATGAAACTTGCCCTGGATGCTGTCGGTGGTGATGAAGATGAAACCACCGGCGGGCTGGCTGAAGTGGAAGAAGAAGAAATCGAAGAAGAAATAGATGTCGAAGAGGATGAGGAATCCCCTGCCCCGAAGCAACCGGCTGCAGCAAAGCCCTCCAGCGTTGTTCCGTTGCAGCAGGAACTCATGAAATACAAGGCCAAGTCTGACACCTATTATAAGCAACTGCTTCAAATGGCAGCGGATTTCGACAATTTCCGCAAGCGGGCCGCAGCTGACCGGCAGCGCATCACAGAAACCGCAAACGAGAAAATGTTTTCGGAATTACTGCCTATTCTTGATGATTTTGACCGGGCGGTTTTGCACGTCTCGGATAAATATAAAGAGGATCCCACATTCAAAGGTGTGGAAATGATCCATCACCGTCTTTTTGAGTTGGTGCAGCGCTTTGGATTAAAGCGTTTTTCTGCAGTCGGAAAAACCTTTGACCCCAACTATCATCAGGCAGTGAGTGTTAAGGAAACCAGTGAGACCCCACCTGATACGGTCATTGAAGAATATCAACCGGGGTATTTATATAACACAAACCTGATTCGCCCCGCAATGGTAATAGTGGCCCGGGCACTTAGCAATCAAAAGTCCTCTGATAATAACAACAAAGAAGAATTGACAGATAGTACGTCAGAGGACTAATATCCATGCAGGACGAAGGCATCTTATAAGCAGGGACGGAAGGAGTTGTAACTCATGAGCGAGAAGGTTATCGGAATTGATTTGGGGACGACCAATTCCTGTGTTGCCGTTTTTGAAGGTGGAGAGCCGGTGGTTATTCCGAATAGCGAAGGATCGCGTACCACACCTTCCATTATTGCATTTACCAGCCATAACGAACGTTTGGTTGGGCAGATTGCGAAACGTCAGGCCATTACCAATCCTGAAAATACCGTATATGCCGCCAAACGGCTTATCGGTCGCCGATACGACTCTCCGGAAGTCGCAAAGGCCATCGCAACAGTGCCATTCAATATTGTAAGGGCTCAAAACAACGATGCATGGATCCGGGTTCTTGAAAAAGATTATTCTCCTTCCGAGCTTCTGGCCCTGGTACTGCAACGTATGAAGCAAACAGCGGAAGATTACCTTGGCGCCGAAGTCAAGGATGCCGTTGTTACGGTTCCTGCATATTTTGACGATGCCCAACGCCAGGCAACAAAAGACGCCGGCACCATTGCCGGGCTGAACGTCCTGCGTATCATCAACGAACCCACTGCGGCGGCTCTGGCCTACGGACTGGACAAACATACCACCGGCGAAATTATCGCGGTATACGATCTTGGTGGCGGCACCTTTGATATTTCCGTTCTGGAAATCGGTGAAGGCGTTTTTGAAGTCAAATCCACCAATGGCGACACCTTCCTTGGTGGTGAGGATTTCGATCTTCGCATCATCGACTTCTTTGCCGACGAATTCCAGCGGGAATTCGGCATTGACCTTCGTAGCGACCGTATGGCGCTACAACGTTTGAAAGAAGCGGCAGAACGTGCAAAGCATGAGCTTTCCACCGCTTTGGAGACAGAGGTCAACCTGCCCTTTATCACCGCAGATGCCACCGGTCCCAAGCACTTCCAGACCATCCTCACCCGGGCCAAACTCGAAAGCCTGGTTGGAGACCTCATTGACCAGACCATCGAATCCTGCCGCCTGGCCCTGGCCGACGCTGGCATGAATCCCGATGAAATCTCCAATATCGTCCTGGTCGGCGGCATGACCCGTATGCCCAAAGTCCAGGAAAAGGTTACAGAATTCTTTGGCAAGCCCCCCTTCAAAGGCGTCAACCCGGATGAAGTTGTAGCCATCGGCGCATCTGTTCAGGGTGGCGTGCTCAAGGGTGAACTGGAAGATATTCTGCTTCTCGATGTTATTCCTCTGAGCCTTGGTATTGAAACCCTTGGCGGCGTGTTTACCCAGGTTATCGAACGAAACACCACGATTCCCACCACGCGATCCCAGGTATTTTCCACAGCAGCTGATAACCAGCCTGCGGTTAGCGTCCATGTCCTGCAGGGTGAACGCCCTCTGGCAAAAGACAACAAATCCCTGGCCCGCTTTGAGTTGATCGGTATTCCGCCCGCTCCCCGTGGGGTTCCTCAGATCGAGGTTACCTTTAGTGTAGATGCCAACGGCATCCTCAATGTTTCGGCAAAAGATCTTGGCACCGGCAAAGAGCAGGCCATCCGCGTTACCGTAACCGGCGGTCTGAATGAAAACCAGATCAACCGCATCGTTAAAGAAGCAGATCGCTACAAAGAAGACGATGAGCGCAAACGCCTCATAGCGGAAATGCGCAACGAAGCAGATACACTTATTTACACAACAGAAAAGGCGTTGCAGGAATATTCCGATTCCATCACCGAGTCGGATGCCCGCGAGATCCAGCATCACCTTAACGAATTGAAACGTATGCTGAAAAGCAACGATTCAAATGCAATGAAAGCAGCCCTTGACAAAGCCAATGAAGCTGCACATCGTATAGCTGAGGCTATGTACGCAGAGGCCTTTGAAGCCTCTCAGTCATTTGAGGAAGCCCCTGCTGTGGAAGCCGAAGAAAGCGAAGAAACCGAGTAATTGCTAAAAAGGCATCGTTAATCACCAATGTACCAGCACGCGAACAAAAATGACGACTATTACGAGGCTTTAGGCGTTTCCCGGGATGCCTCCGAGGAAGATATCAAAAAGGCATTCCGCAAACTTGCGGTGAAGTATCACCCGGACCGGAATCCGGGCGATAAAGCGGCCGAAGATAAATTCAAGGAAATTGCGGAAGCATACGAAGTGCTTTCCGATGCGGAAAAGCGGCAACGCTATAATCTCTACGGCAAACGGGGTATGCGCGAAGAGGACTTTGCGTGGGGCGGTTCTGTCAATGATATCTTTGAAGATCTCTTTGACGGCATCTTTGGCGGAAATCCCTTTGGCCGTGGTCGCCGTGGCGGACAGCGCAGCACCGTGGTTCAGGGTGAAGATGTTCATATGCAGATTGAAATCGATCTGCACGCGGCAGCGGAAGGCCTCACGGAAAACCTTTCCGTCAGTCGTATGGATCACTGCGAAACCTGTAATGGATCCGGCCTGGCCGCCGGAGCCACTGAGGAACAATGTTCCACCTGTAACGGTGTCGGCCAGGTTCGCATGCAGCAGGGATGGTTTGTCATTAGCCGCACCTGCCCGGATTGTAACGGAGCCGGAACCATCGTCTCCAATCCCTGTCCGGACTGCAAAGGCGCAGGAACAAACATTACCACAACGGACATCAGCGTAGATATTCCCAAGGGCATCCATAGCGGACAAAGCCTGCGGCTTGCCCAAAAAGGACATGCCGGACCAAAGGGCGGCCCCCGGGGCGACCTGTATGTCAAGGTTCTGATAAAAGAGCACCCCTTCTTTACCCGGGATGGCGATGATCTGCATTGCGCGGTCCCCGTTACCTATCCCCAGGCGGTGCTGGGCGATACCATGGATGTCCCTACCCTTCAGGGTTGCAAGGAAATCAATATTCCTTCAGGAACCACCCCCGGCAATACCTTTACCCTTAAAAATGAAGGTATGCCCAACCTCCGCAGCCCGCGGCACCGGGGCAACATCATCATTCATTTCGATCTGGAAGTCCCCAAAAAGGTTTCCGGCAGGGAAAAGGAACTCATCAACGAACTCAGAGACCTGTATGCCAATGGCAAACCCAAGGGCAAACAGAAATCTTTTTCCCAGCGTCTTAAAGAATTTTTGGATGATCTGACCGGATAAGAAACGCTACATCCATAGCATTTGGGGAGACAATCAGTTTTCGCGCCAGCGGCGAACTGCAAGCATTCCGCCCATAAAGCTCAATAGCAACCCTCCCACAGCAGTCATCATGGCCGGACCAACGATATCAGTGTAGGCAATGCCCACCGATGCAGCCACAGCGGTCGCCACCAGAAGAACAATACCAACGCCAAGAATACTGCCCAAGCCGCCGATTACTCCACCGCACAACACAAAGGGCAATACCGCATAACTCCAGGAAGCCCCCAAAAACCGCAGAAGCTCCATTTCCCGCCGGTACAGTGACAACAGCAGACGAACCGTATTCATAATAATCAGGACCACCGCAAGGGCCACGCTGGCGGTAAGCAACAAACCTCCGGCCTCGATAAGCCCTAACAGCATTTCCACCCTGTCGGCCCAGTATTCGCCGCTGTTGATCTGTTCTATCCACTTATAGCGCTGTTGCAGCCGCAGTTTAACCTCCCCCATTGTCTGACGCCCCAACCCCGGCTTTGGCAGCACCTGAATAATGGCAGGCAGGGGATTTTCCCCCAGTTCGTGAACCAGAACCGCTTCGTCGGGAAAATCCTTAAGGAAACGCTGCAGGGAATCCTGGGAACTCAGGTACTCGACCTTGCGCACCTCGGGCCAGGACCGGATTGATTCCATGACCGGCTGTAGTTCTTCCGGGCTCAGGTCGCGACTAAGAAATGCCACCAGAGACAACTGCTCTTTCATGTGCATCTGCAACTCAAGCAGTCCCTGCCAGGTCCCCACCGAAGCCGATGCCAGAAATACCGAAAGCGCCAGAGCAATGACCGAGAGCATGGTTGCCCTGGGATGAAAGCCGAGAATTTCCCTGGTTCGCCGTGCAACGGCCCGAATATTCAACGATGATACCTGTCTGCGAGCAACAATGTTCAGCTCAGATGAGTAGCCGAAACATTAAGAAATGCGACATAGGACTCGGGCTTCAGGGATGTATGCAAGCCCTGTAGCCGGGTGATATCAATGCCATCAACAAGGATCGTTGCATTCTCAACGGCAGTATCGAAATCCGAACCAAAACGTTTGCGCACTTCATCAATAAGCTCGCCAACGCTTTTGGCCTCGATCATCAGGTTATGTCCCACCTTTTCGGATAAACCATAGGGCAATACCAGTCGTGCCATGGGAAACCTCCAGGTCTACACGCGAATGTTAAGGCGTTTGAGAGTTTTGGCCGTGGGAATACCGTCGTTATCCCAACCACGAACCTTGTAATACTTGCCGATCATGTCGTCCAGCGGCACGCCTGCGGTCTGGGATTCGAAACGGGGCTCATTCAAGAACCGCTTGGGCAGGGTATCGTCTTTGGCGCTGATCCCCTGACGAATGTTGAACATGCGCTCCATGGTAAAGGAACGCTCACCCATCTGCATGATGTCACCCAGGGTATGTCTTTTGCCGGTTACATGGCGCAGGAAGCGCTCGTACCACATCACCGCCAGCGGCGCTTTGTGCTTCAACAGACCGCGCAGCACAGGACCGGAGTTATGGAAGGTTTCGCTCACAACCTTGTACAGGATGCCGTTGGGCTCCAGCTTGCACACCAGCGACGGCAGAACCGCGTAGGCAGAGAATGTGCAGGTTATCAGGCAATTGATCATGGCCATGAAATTCTGCTGGAACGCCACCAGCTCGGCCTTGGATTTGGTGGAAAGCGGATTCACCGACAGCGGGCCGGTGGTTTCCCAGAACATGGTTGCGCCGTTGATGTGGTCGCCGCCACGGCTTGCGGTGGCATACTCCAAACCCTGGGCATATGACCCACGGGGATCGTAGGCCGCCACTTCCATGCCTTTGACATGGATGGCAAACTCGGTGCCGCCATAGGTTTCGCTCAAGCGTTTGGAACCAAGAGCCAGTTCCTTGCCAAGGCCCTGTCCGGTGCCGATATCGTTGATCATCTGCAGAACCGCATCGGCATCGCCAAATTCAAGGCCGTTTTTCCATATGCCGCGCTCGTTGGCTTCCATAGCCCAGGCAATGGTGCCACCGGCGGAAATGGTATCAATACCCACTTCATCGGCGCGGTTGGAAAGCTCGATAACCTTGCCCATATCAAAGATGCCAAGGTTGGAGCCCAACAGGCCGACACTCTCGTATTCCGGTCCCTTGATAAGCTTTTTAAAGGCCCGCACTTCCCGCCCGCAGTGAATGGGACAGGCGGTACAGCCTGCGTTTTTATGCAGATGATTTGTGGTCATCTCCTGACCGGAAATCTTATGCGCATCGGGATGATTGCCGTATTTGAAGTTCCTGACCGGCATCATATTGCGGGAGTTCGTGACCATCACCAGGTTGGCGGTTCCCAGTTTTGGCAGGACTTCACCGGTAAGGGGATGATCCTTGAAATACTTGGTAAGCCACTTGGTAAGGGCTTTGTGATTTTCCTTGTCCGCAACTTCAACCTTCTGCTTGCCGGTTGCAGTGATGGCCTTGATGTTCTTGGAGCCCATAACCGCACCAACACCGGCACGGCCCGCCATGCGGTCACCGCTTACGATACACGCGTATTTGACCAGATGCTCGCCCGCAGGACCGATAACCGCCTTTGTGGTGCGTTTGGGCAGTTCTTCCTGCACCGGCGTGGCCTCCATGCCCCACAGCGCCGTGGCGTCATGGAACTGGACGTTATCCTCGTTGATTTCGATCCAGATCCTGGAATCCGATACACCTTTGACAATAATAATATCGAAC
>Ga0070728_10001334_pt1 | contig 37958 bp, 37 predicted proteins | sample tdDd471_FD_66723 | JGI IMG/M metagenome (GOLD analysis project Ga0070728, IMG submission 66723) | Marine sediment microbial communities from the Atlantic coast under amendment with organic carbon and nitrate - tdDd47.1 | ecosystem: Environmental > Aquatic > Marine > Coastal > Sediment | place...
CATCCTGGCGCAGGACGACGTCGGCGGGCTGCAGATCCGGCGGGTCGACGGCAGCTGGATCGACGCGCCCTACGTGCCTGACAGCTTCGTCCTGAACATCGGCGACGGCCTCGCGCGTTGGACCAACGACCGCTTCAACTCGACCCCGCACCGGGTCATCAACCGCTCGGCCGGGCGCGACCGCTATTCGATCGGCATGTTCTTCGACCCGGGTCTCGACACGGTGATCGAGCCCCTGCCCCGCTTCACGGCCGACGAGCCGGCGCGATACCCGCCGATCCGCTACGGCGACTACTTCACCATGCGGCTCGATGCCAACTACCCCGACCGTGTCGGCGTCGCGGCAATGGGCTGAGTGATCTCAAGCTTGCCAACCCCTTCCCGGCGACCAAGCCCGCGAGCTTAACTCGAGCTCCAGGCGGGAGCTGAAGTCGCGTCGGCCAGTTGCTTCCAGGCGGCATAGAATTCCTGGAGCTCCGCAGGAACGGCCGCCTCGAAGGCCTCGTCGAGAGTGTATTGGGGCATCCGACCCCGGACCGCATCGAGAAGTGCTGTGACCTGGATCTCGTCCTTGCGGCGCTTGAGCGGGTTCCGCTCCTCCTGGGCAGCCATCCAGAGCTTCTGCAGCGCGAACCAGCGGGGATCCGGACGACAATGCCGGCCGGCGACGCATCCCGGCCCGTCACGACGTGCGACACTCGCGCGCCCGGCAACAACCACTCCTGCTCGGGCAGCGGGATTGGCTTCGGACGGTCGGCGGAGCCCATGGTGGAGATCGTCGAGGCGGCGCTCAGCAGCTTGACCTCGTACGCCTTGGCTTTGCGGGCCTGGAACGGCCGTTCCGTGTTGACGGTGTAGGTCGTATCGACGGCCTTCAACATGGCCCATACAGGAGCCGACCGCTCCCCGGCCGGCCGGTTCTTCCCGGCGTATGTCCATGCCATGTCGAAGTCGTCCGTCTCGTCGGGTACGCCCTCCAGGCGCCCGCCAGCCTCCAACGCATAGGCAGGAGTCGCATTGGTGCCGATCACGAGGAGATGCGAGCCGATGAGCCGGCGGCGGTCGGCTTCTCGCAGGATGCTTGCCGCTTCGCTCGTGATCGTCGGCAGGCGCAGTGCGCGGTACAGGCGGCACGTCTCGTCGAGCCGCGAAGCGCTCGACGCGGCCCGCTCCTGGAGCTTTGCCTTCTCGCTCCGATACCGTCTGATTCGTGCCTCGGTCGCGGGCGACCGGGTCCCCAGGCTGCGTCCGTTGCCGCGCCGATCTGCGATCTCTTACAGGTAGGCACGATAGGACACGGTCTTCCACTGCATGCCGTACGGCAGATCGAGGAGCCCGCGCTGCGTTTCGCGCGCACCCACAGGAAGCGGCCCGGTCCGCGGCCCGTCAGGCGTCTGCGGGGGTCAGGTAGGGATAGCTGCCTCCGCTCGGGGGCAGCAACGAGACGAAGCTTCCGTCAGGTCGTGGTCGTCCATTTCTTCGTCGCCGCGTGGGGTCGGTTCGTCGGTTTCGGGGTCTTGGAGCCGCGGCGGTTCGATTTGCAGATCCCCATGGTCGAGCCGACTGACCCTCTAAGGCACTGAAATCACAATGATGATATCAAGATAGCTAGCGCTATCATTAGCGGTAGGGATAGCTATCTATAGCGATATAGATAGCCGTCAATAGCGATAGCTTGCGCTATCGATAGACGGCGCTATCTTTAGCCCGTGCTATTGCTAGCCCTCGTTAACGCTAGACGGTGCTAGTACCAATCGGGAGATGATCATGCCCACTATCGCATTCGCGAGCTCGAAGGGCGGGGTCGGCAAGACCACAGCCACGCTCCTGCTCGCCGGGGAGCTCGTTCATGCAGGGGCGCAGGTCTCTATCGTCGACGCCGATCCCAATCAGCCGATGCAGCGCTGGGCGCAGCTTGGCGAGATGCCGGCCGGGCTCCACCTCGTCACGGACGTAGCCGAGACGAACATCCTCGATATCATCGACGAGATGGAGCAACGCTTCGCGTTCGTCCTGGTCGACCTCGAGGGATCGGCCAACATGCTGGTGAGCTACGCCATCAGCCGTTGCGATCTCGTGATCATTCCCCTGCAGGGCAGCCAGCTTGATCTCAACGAGGCAGGCAAGGCTATCGGCCTCGTAAAGCGCCAGGAGCAGGCGTTCCGCCGCTCAATTCCGTACCGGGTTCTCCTGACCCGGACCAGCCCGGCGATCCGGCCCGCCACCTTGCGGCATATCGAGGGCGAACTGGAGCGCAACAGCATCCCGGTCTTCCGGACCATGCTGATGGAGCGAGACGCCTTCCGGGCCCCCTTCAGCTTCGGGGGAACCCTGCGGTCGCTTCCCGACGGCGCCGTTCGCCGCCCGGAGGCTGCGTTCGAGAACGCCCAAGCCTACGCCCAGGAAGTCGCCGACGTCCTCAAGACCACTGGCAACGCTGGAGAGGCGGCATGAGCAACGACAGGCCCGTCCCGCCGCGCCGCGCGGGACTTGAGATCCCCCAGGTCGCTTCGCCGGGAGGGCAAGCTTCCGCAGATAAGGCGCCGACCCGGACAGCGCTCGACCTGAGCGGAATAGCTCCCCGCACCAAGCCCAGGCCAGACACCGGCGCTCTGGAAACCCTGACGCGCGCTGCCGGCTTCACGTCCAGGACCGGTGCACCGGAGACCGAAACGGACGAGCTTCCGCCGCCTCGGCGACGTCAAGCACGCGCGCGACCCAAGGTCCAGTTCAACGGGCGGGTTCCGCCGAACGTGCTTAGCCGCATCGTGCGCTACTGCGACGCGCATCGGCTCAGCAACGGGGAGTTTCTCGAGCAGGCAATCGATCGCCTCGAAGCGCTGTCGCAGGACCGGCAACCGTAATCCACTGGAAACTCACATGGTCTAGCTTGATAGCTAGCATCATCTTGGAGTCGCATGGCTTACGACAAAGACCTCGAATCACGAAGCGTCGGCTGTCATTTCACGATCGTCGAGGCCTTCGACGCGGTGGAGAAGCTGCCGGCGGGCCCCGGCCGGGAAGGGTAAGGGCCTGGCCAGGAAGACGACCAAGGATCTCAAATCACGAATCCATCGCCGCTGGTTAGAGTCGTGTTAGAGGAATTAGAAGGTTATAGGCGCCAGAGCCCGATGCCGCTCAAGGCGTTATGTGCGATGAAGGTGCTCAAGGCACGAGGCTTGGGCCTCCAGATCACGAATCCCGGGCCTTCAAGGCACGAGCGCCAAGGACCTCATTGCACGAACGCGGAGCCCGCAAGGCCGTCAAGGCATGAACTTCCCCCGTCGCGCGAGAGGTCTGGGATTTCGCGCAGCCGGGTCGCAGGCTCGCAATCCCTGGTGCACAAGGCCCTCAGGACACGAGGCGCCAGCCTAGCTAAGGCTTTCAACGCATGAATGGCTGGCGGGCTGACGTCCGGAACAAGGCGGTCAAAACACGAATTGATCGCCACACGCTAGCCAGCGCCGTTAGAACCGGCTCCGGCGGGACCGATTCGGAGCCGTCCGGATGTTCGGGAAGGGGGACTGGACCGACTTAAGGCTCTCAAGACACGAACCCGTTCGTGTTTTGTCTGCACCGCCAGGTCAATTCGACTGCGCCAGAGCACCAATTCGTGTCTTGAGAGCCTTAGCGGATGCTGGAGAGGGCGATCCGCCGAGTCGGGCGCTCGACCTTGCGCGCCAACCGGCTGCTCCGCTCGTGCCTTGAAAGCCTTAGCATGCGGTTTCCATGCCCCTAGGCGGTCAAAGCACGAAGATCATTGATTGCACCGGTCGCATATCTTGTCGAAGCTTCCAGCGCGAACTACAGGATCTGCGATGTCCCGGGCCCTCCAGCTCCCTCTCCAGCTCGATGGCCCCTTGATCGGATCGATCAAGGGCGAGCGGAGCATCATGGCCTATCCATTCTTCGACCTCGACAAGCGGGCCCTGAAGTCGCGGATCGAGTTCGAGGACGCGGATGTCGGGGTGCGGATCGCGGTCAGGGCGGCCGACGGATCCGGTGTGCCGACGATCTATGACAAGGATCTCGTGCTCTATGTCGCGACGGTGATCGCCCGTCGGATGGACGACAACCGATTGACAGGCAGCGACGAGGACCGGGTTGTCAATTTCAGCGTGCATGACTTCTTCCGGGTCGCCGGGCGATCGACGGACGCACGCTCCTATGAGCGCTTCAAGGCGATGCTCGATCGCCTGACCTCGGCGACCATCTCGACGAACATCGAGGTCTCGTTCGACGACGAGACGTTGGGTGCCGACGGCTGGTTCGAGTGGTTCGAGCGGACTGGGACTGGCATCCAGTACCGCAAGGCCAAGGATGGGAAGAAGCGAATCAGCCACGTGCGGATCGTGGTGGGGCGCTGGCTGTTCAACGCCATCGTCAAGGACCGTAGGATCCTGACCTACGCCAAGCGCTACTTCGATCTAGAGCCGGTCCCGCGGCGTCTCTACGACCTGGCCCGAGTCCATGTCGGACATCAGGAGCGCTGGCAGATCCGGTTGCCGAAGTTGCAGAGCCGGATTGGTGACAACTCTCGAATCTCGCAGTTCCTCTCCGCGCTGAAGAAGCTGGAGGAGCGCGATCCGTTACCGGAGTACCGGTTCCGGATCGTCGAGCCGTTGCGCCCCGGCCGCCAGCGGCGAACCGCCAGCGACTTCGAGCGGATCATGGTGGTGTTCACCGCCCGCAGCGACGCCGAGCCCCAGGTAGCGGCGAAGCCGGCGATCGAACTGCAGGTAAGGCCGCGAGAGATCCGTCACCCAAACTTGGTCCGCCACCTCGAGGGGCTCGGCTACGTAGGCTGCCTCGGCAAGGCCAAGACGGTGAACCGGCTGCTGAAGGCAGCAGACCGCGACACGATTCCCGAGCGAGAGCTGGCCCAGGACCTGACCCGGCTCGCCGATCTGCTCGTCGAACTGGGGGAGGAGAGGGCAGGGTAGGTTACTCGTCGCGCGCGACGCGACCCGGATCCTGCGATGAACGCGGATCCCGTTGCCGCAGCCAACGGGCTGCCGGCCCATAGTTCAGGAATGCATGCTCCGCCCTACACGCAAGCTCCTGTCAACGTCGCTGCCTACCGTGAACCGCCGCACAACCTGGTGTAGCCGAGCCCGATCGGCTCGTTCAGTGCCCGTGGGAGCGGAAGCTCGACCTCGACGTGTCGGGTGGCCTCCATCGGATTCATCGGTCACCTCCGTTCTGACGACCGCCTGCGTGGCGGCGACGGAGACATTGTCGGCGATCGGGAAGGGGGCTGCGGCGAGGGGGCTCGCGCTATGATCCGCGGCAGTCTCGGGGATCGCCGACTGCGCAGGGCCTGATGCAATGACGGACAAGCCGATCACTCTCCTGGAAGCCGAACGCGCGCTGATCGCCCGCTACGACCGGCTCGTCGAGCAGGACGGGAACTGGGACCAGCCGTTCCTCGCCGGCGTCGGCCCGGAGTACTTCCTGGCCTCGCCGCGGCTGCTGGTGGTCGGCAAGGCGACGGCGGGCTGGTCGGATGTCGAGGAGCCGGTAACGGCCGAGGCCACGAGCGCCCATTCCGCGGCGTTCCTGCAGGAGCCGACCGCCGGGGCCTTCTTCCGCCACGTGCAGCAGCTGGCGCTGAGCGTCGCCAGCGGCGTCGATCCGGTCGCCGCGGCTTGCCGCATCGCCTGGACCAATCTCGCGCGCATCGGCTACGCCGGCGGCAATCCCGCCGGCCGGGCGTTCGACGCCCAGGAGACGCTCTGCCGCTGGCTGCTCGCCGCCGAGCTCGACTGGCTGCGGCCCGACCTGGTGATCCTGCTGACCGGCGACTACCGCCACGACCTGGTGTCGGACTTCTTCGACGGCATCGTCTGGGAGTACCTGCCGGACGCAGGCCACGACGCGGCCTGGTGCGGCTGTTGGCACGGCATCCGGGTCGTGTGGACCATGCACCCCCAGGGCAAGAGCCTCGAGCGACTGGAGCGGGAACGCCGGGCGATCGCCGCGTGGTTCGCCGGAACGCGCAACAGCTGACTTTCAGGCCCCGGCGATAGCTCCATCCTCAGGCTGAATTGCCACGCGATATATTTTTTGCGTGGCAGCCCAGGTGTGACGTATCTTGCCACGCATAAGATTTAATGCGTGGCAAGGAGATTGGCATGCCAGAGCCCTTCAGGCGTCATTCGCCGACCGCGGTCGCCGCGTACCACGACCTCGTGTCGCTTCTGCTCGACGAGGCGGCATCGGAGATCCGCGGGGCACCGACGCTGCGCGTCCGCGGGAACCGGACCTACTGGTACGACCGGTATCGCGTCGGAACCGAGACCAAGGAGCGCTACCTCGGCGAAGACTCCGAGGCACTCAGGCGGCGGATCGACAATCACGAGAGGCTGAAGCAGGAGAGGGAAGGCCGACGCCGGGAGCGGACCAGGCTGGTCCGGCTGCTGCGCAGCGAGCGCCTGCTGGGCATGGACGGAGCCACCGGCAGCCTACTGGCCGCTCTCGCCCGCGCCGGCACATTCCGGCTCGGTGGCGTGCTCGTCGGAACCAACGCCTTCCGCGTCTACGAAGGCGAGCTCGGCCTGCGCCTCACCCTGGACCAGTCGGCAATGACCAACGACGTCGACATTGCCAGCTTCGAGCGGCTGTCGCTTGCGCTGGGTGAAACGGTCCTGCCCTCCGTCGAGGAGATTCTCGCCGACTTCGCCTTCGACCCGGTTCCGAGCCTCGATGCCGGGAGGGTGTGGCGCTGGCGGCAGGGCAGCAGTCAGACGCTCGTCGAGTTTCTCACCCCGTCCTTCGACCGGGAGGAAGGTCTGCGCGAGCTGGCGGCTCTCGGGGTCGCCGCACAGTCGCTCCACTTCCTGAACTACGTGCTGTCCGAGCCAATCCAGGCCGCTGCGGTGTACCGGGACGGGATCCTGGTGCAGGTGCCCCGGCCGGAGCGCTTCGCGATCCACAAGCTGATCGTCTCGGACCGGCGGGCCGATGGTCCGGACAGCCTCAAGTCGCGCAAGGACCGCCTGCAGGCGGAGCTTCTGATCGCCATCCTGTCCGAGGATCGCCCCGGCGAGTTGAAGGAGGCGTACGAGGACGCCCTGTCCCGCGGGAGCCGGTGGCGCGAGCGCCTCGAACGGGCCCTCGAGCGAGCCCCGGGCGCTCTACAGTGCCTGCAGCAGGCGGCCGGCTGATGGCGGCGCCCGGCACGGCTTTCGGAGCCTCGGTTCGGTATAGCTTTTCGATATAAAAGCGGGCCGACAATTCATTTTCGATATTTGGGTCAACCGGCTTTGATCGCTCACGGAGGTTCCCGGTGAGCGATCGCAGCTGTCTTTCGAACGATCTGAGGACGAAGCCGTACTGGTGGGAAGCGGCCGCTCCGGCGGCGGCGGCCGCGCCGGTGGCCGGCCTGCCCCGCGTTGATGTCGCGATCGTCGGCGGCGGCTACACGGGCCTTTCGGCAGCACTCGAACTGGGCCGCAACGGTGCGACAGTGGCGGTCCTGGACAGCCTGCCGATCGGCGCTGGCGCCAGCAGCCGCAACGGCGGCTCGGTCGGGGGCGGCCTGAAGCTCGCGGGCTTTGACCTGCAGAAGCGCCTGGGCGCGGACAAGGCCGGGCGGGTGCTCACCGAGGCGATGGGAACCCTCGACTTTCTCGAGGGACTCATCGAGCGGGAACGCATCGACTGCAGCTTCTGCCGCTCGGGCCGCTACATCGCCGCTTGGAGCCGGGGGCATCTCGATCTCCTCAAACGGCGCGCCGAGGCGATGCGGGGGCTCGGCCAGGACGCAGTGATCCTGGAGCCCGGCGAGCAGGGCCGGGAACTCGGGTCGACCCGCTATCATGGCGGCATGCTGGTGGCGTCGGGCGCAAGAATCCATCCCGGCCGCTACGTGCAGGGGCTCGCCCGCGCGGCCGCGGCTGTTGGCGCATCGCTGCTCGGCGGTTGCGAAGTGACGGCTTGCGAGCGCAACGGCTCGGATGACTTCCGCTTGAGATGGCGCGGTCCTGGGGCCGGCACGGGAGAAGTTCTTGCCGAGCGGGTGATCGTCGCCACCAACGCCTACACCGGCCGGCTCACGCCGTGGCTGCAGCGGCGCATAGTCCCGGTAAACAGCTACATGATCGCGACCGAGCCGTTCCCGCACGACCTGCGGCGGCGGCTCGACCCGAACGGCCGCATGTTCTCCGATTCCAAACGGCTGCTCAGCTACTTCCGGATGGCGCCGGATGAGGACAGGGCGCTGATCGGCGGCCGGGTCAGCTTCGGCGAGATCTCCGAGGACGTGGCAGCGGTCCGACTGCACCGCGAGCTCGCGGCCATCTGGCCGGAACTGAGTGGGGTGAAGGTGAGCCATGCCTGGAAGGGGCGGGTGGCTTTCACCTTCGACTTCATGCCGCATCTCGGAGAGCAGGACGGGCTGCTCTACGCGGCCGGCTGCCAGGGCGCCGGCGTGGCCATGTGCAGCTACCTTGGCACCAAGCTGGCGCGCCGAGCCCTCGGCGCCCCGGATGCGGCCACGGCGTTCGCCGACAACAGCTTCCCGACGCGCCCGCTCTATTCCGGAAACCCCTGGTTCCTGCCGGTGGTCGGGGCCGGGTACCGGGCGCTCGACATCTTCGACCGACAGTTCCGCTGAGGAGGCGACATGGCCCCGTCCAACAACAAGTCCGTCATCGTCTCGTGCGCGGTTACCGGCGGCTCGGACACCGTGTCGAAGAACCCGGCTGTTCCGGTCACGCCACGGCAGATCGCCGACCAGTGCATCGAGGCGGCCGAGGCCGGGGCGGCGATCGTCCATATCCACGTGCGCGACCCGCAGACCACCGGGCCGAGCATGGACGTTGCGCTGTACGCCGAGGTCGTCGAGTACCTGCGCGCCAGCGCGACCGACGTCCTGATCAACCTGACGACCGGCATCGGCGCCCGCTTCGACCCGGGCGACGACGACCCCGCAGTCGCCGGGGCGGGATCGAACTTCAAGCGGCCGGACGAGCGCGTCGCCCATGTCTTGGCGCTGCGACCCGACCTATGCAGCCTGGACATGGGGACGCTCAACTTCGGCGACCGGGCTTTCATCAACACGGCCGCCCATCTCCGGGAAATGGCCAGGCTGGTCACGGCGGTCGGGGTGCTGCCCGAACTGGAGATCTTCGAGCCCGGCCACCTGCGGCTGGCGCTCGACATGATGACCAGAGACCTGCTGCCGCGGAACGCCTTCTTTCAACTCTGCCTCGGCATCCCGTGGGGATCGCCGGCCGATCCCGAGACCATGCTGTATCTGCGTAACAGCCTGCCGCCCGCCGCCGAGTGGTCGGCCTTCGGAGTCGGGCCGAAGCAGTTTCCGATGGCGGCCCAGGCGATGCTGCTCGGCGGCAACCTGCGGGTCGGCCTCGAGGACAATCTGTACCTGGAGCGCGGCGTGCTCGCGCCGGGCAACGGCGCACTGGTCGAGAAGGCCGTGCGCATCCTGGGCGAACTCGGCGCGAGCCCGGCGAGCCCGGCCGAGGCTCGGAAGCGTCTGGGCCTCTCCTGATCCGACTTCCCGAAACGCCAGACCAGACGAGGTTGACCATGCACCATAGACGCTTCCTGTCCCTGCTGCTCGCAGTTCCACTACTGCTTCTGGCGAACGCCGATGCCGTTGCCGAGACCTGGCGGCTCGCGCACCAGATGCCACCGGACAGTCCCGAGGGCCGGGTCTGGCAGGCGTTTGCCGACCGGGCCGCCGAGTACACCGGGGGTGAGGTCGAGACCCGGATCTTCCCGAGCAGTCAGCTCGGCAAACCGCAGGCGGTGATCGAGCAGCTCCAGGCCGGGACCGTGCAGGTGTTCGCGGAAGGCATCGGGTTCCTCGAGGCCCAGGTGCCGGAACTGCGCTGGGTGGCAGCGCCGTTCCTTTTCGACGACCGTGCCCACTGGCGCCGGTTCATGGCCTCCGAACTGGTCGCGGGGTGGCTGGCCGAGGTGAAGGCCAAGGCGGGCATCGCCCTGATCGGCGACCCGAGTGCAATTCAGCGCGGCCCCTACCGCGTGATCGTCTCCAAGACCCCGATCCTCAAGATCGAGGACCTGCAGGGCGTCAAGCTGCGCATGTACAGCACCAAGATCGCCGTGGAGACCTGGAACCACCTGGGCGCCGAAGTCATCGTGATGGGCTGGAGCGACGTCTACGAGGGCCTGCGTCGAGGCGTGGTCAGCGCTGTCACCGGTCCGATCTCGCTGATCGAGAGCATGCGATTCTACGAGGTTGCCCAGCACATCGGCCGGACCGACGAGTTCCCGCAGGGCCTCGCGCTGATGGCCAACGCAAAGGCCTGGGACGGCCTCTCCGAGCATGCCCGCAAGGGCCTGCTGCGGGCGCAGACCGAGGCGGCGGAGCTTGCCGAGCGGATCAACGGGGAGATCGCGTCCACCACGATCGAGAGCATGAAGGGCAAGGGGGCATCGTTCGCCAAGGTCGACACCAGCGGTTTCGTGGCCAGGATGCAGGAGTACTACCGGTCGCTCGACGCCAAGGGCGAGCTTCCCGCCGGCCTGCTCGCCGCCGTCGCGGCGACGCGAGGCTGAGCATGCTGCGAGGCGTGGACGTGTTCCTCTCGGCCTGCGATCGCGTCGCTATCGTCGCGGCGAACGCCGTCCTGATCGTCATGGTGGCCGCCAACCTAGTCACGATGCTGGTCCGCGAAGTGGCGGGGAAAGGCATCGTCCACGTCTATCCGATGACCATGGTCGGCTTCGCCTGGCTGGTTTTCATCGGGTTCTACATCGTCTACCGCCGCCGCGCCGACGTGGTGATGGCGGTGCTGACCTCGCGGTTCCGCGGGCTGGCCGAGCGTCTCGTGCGAACCGCTGCGGCGCTGGCCGGCCTGCTGCTCCTCGCCGTGATCCTGCGGGAGGCCCCGCGGGTGATGGATTTGAGCCGCGGGATCGTCGAGATCGTCGAGTTTCCGAAGCGCTGGGTGATCGCGCCACTGTTCGTGTCGTGTGCGCTGCTGATGCTCGACGGTCTGACCGGCTTGCTGCGGATCTGGGTTGGCGGCGGGGCCGATCGGTCGAAAGGAGCCCAGCCGTGATCCTGGCTATGTTCGGCGTATTCCTGGCGGCATTGCTGATCGGCGTGCCGATTGCGTTGTCCGTCGGCCTCTCGGTCGTGGCGGCGATGGGGGCGGCCGACTTCGGCGACAGCCTCTACATCATTCCGCAGCAGATCCTCGAAGGAATCGACAACGTCTCGCTGCTGGCGATCCCATTCTTCATCCTCGCCGGCAACCTGATGAACGCGGTCGGGATTACCGACCGGATCTTCAACTTTGCCGAAGCGGTCGCCGGCCACTTCAAGGCAGGTCTGGCACAGGTCAACGTGCTGGCCTCGATGATCTTCGCCGGGGTCAACGGAGCGGCAGTGGCCGACTGCGCCGGCCTCGGCAAGATCGAGATCGGCGCGATGAAGCAGCGGGGCTACCCACCGGAGTTCGCGGCCGCCGTCACGGTCGCGTCCTCGGTGATCGGGCCACTGATCCCGCCGTCGATCGGCCTCCTGGTGTACGCCTACCTGTCACAGACATCGGTCGCGCGGCTATTCCTCGCCGGCCTGGTGCCCGGGGTCCTGGTCGGACTCGCCCTGATGGCGACCAACCGCATCTATGCTTCGTTGCGCGACTTCCCGTCGAATCCGCGCGCCAGTCTGCGCGAGGTCGTCCACACCGGCCGGCTGGCGTTGCCCGCGATGGTGGCGCCCGGATTCATCGTGGTGGCGATCGTATGGGGCTTCGCGACCGCGCACGAGGCCGGCGTGATTGCCTGCGCCTACGCGCTCGGCCTCGGCGCCCTGACGGGGCGACTGCGGGCCCGCGAGCTCTGGTCGGCCTTATCGGACACCGTGATCGTGACCTCCGTGATCATGATGATCATCGGCTTCACGACGGTGATGGGCTGGCTGATTGCGATCGAGCAGGTGCCGCAGGCGCTTGCCGCCAGCGTCCTCGCCGCCACCGACGATCGTAATGTCTTCCTGCTGATCACCGTGGTGTTCCTGGTCCTTATCGGCTGCTTCATCGAGGGTGTTCCGGCGAAGCTGATCCTGGTGCCGATCTTCCTGCCGATCGTCGACCGGTTCGGCATAGACCGCGTCCACTTCGGCCTCATCGTGCAGTTGGCCTTGCTGATCGGCATCGCGACGCCGCCGATGGGCGTCGGCCTGTTCATCGTCGCGGAGATTGCCCGGGTGCCGTTCGAGCGGGTGACCCTGGCCACGATCCCGTTCCTGGTGCCGCTGGTGCTGGTGTTGCTGCTCATCACCTTCGTGCCGGAATTCAGCTTGTGGCTTCCCGACCTGGTTCTGGGTCCGGAGCATTGACCGTAGCGTCCTCATCAGGAGAGCATTCATGGGTTGGCAAGTCGGCGTCGACACGGGCGGAACGCACACCGACGTCGTGCTCAGGAACCGTGAGACGGGACATCTTTCGACCTGGAAGGTGCCGACGACTCCGGATGACCTGAGCGACGGCATTCTGCGTGGCGTTCTCGAGCTGATGGAGCGCGAGGGCGTTCCCGCCGGGGAGGTTGAGACCTTCGCCTACGGCACGACGATGGTGACCAACCTGATCGTCGAGGAGCAGCCGGTACCGGTTGGCCTGCTCACCACCGCGGGATTCCGGGACGTCCTGGAGATCGGCCGGGCATCGCGGAAGCCGAACATCTATGACATCCACTGGCGGCCGCAGCCGCCGCTGGTGCCGCGCCATCTGCGGCTCGAGGTCACCGAGCGGCTGATGTACGACGGCAGCGTCCACACACCGCTCGATTCGGCGAGCGTGACCGCGGCGGTCGCCGCCCTCGCCCGGGAAGGCGTGCGCTCGATCGCCGTCTGCCTCATGCACGCCTACGCCAATCCGGCCCATGAACGCACGGTTCGCGACATCATCCGGGAGGGCTGGCCGGACATGCTGGTGTCGCTGTCGTCCGACATCGTCCGCGAATTCCGCGAGTACGAGCGGACCTCCACGACCGCCCTGAACGCCTACGTGAAAGGGCCGATGGCCGACCATCTCGATCGCCTGAAGGCGGTTCTCGCCGAGAACGGGTTGCGGCCGAACTGCTTCATCATGCGCGGCAACGGCGGCGTCATGGGGTTCGAGAACGGCAAGTCCACGCCGGTCGCCATCACCCACTCCGGCCCGGTCGCCGGCATCATCGGCGGTCGTGAAGTGGGGCGCGCCGCCGGGACAAGCGACGTGATCACGTTCGACATGGGCGGGACGAGTTCGGACATCGCCGTCGTCACCGGCGGGCGGCCGGGATTCACCAATCGCGGCCGGCTGGCGAACTACCCGGTGCTGCTGCCGATGCTCGATCTCGTGACCATCGGCGCTGGCGGCGGGTCGATTGCCCATGTCGATCACGGCGGTGCGCTCAAGGTCGGCCCGCGCAGCGCCGGTTCCGTGCCGGGGCCGATGTGCTACGGCCAGGGCGGGGAGAACCCGACCGTCACCGACGCCAACATGGTCTGCGGCCGGCTCAATCCGGACTACTTCCTGGCCGGGACGCGGTCGATCGATCCGGAGCTGTCGCACCGCGGCATCGCCGATCGCATCGCCGGCCCGCTCGGCCTGACCGTCGAGGAGGCGGCGCTCGGCATCCTGGCGATCGCAGAGGCGCATATGGTCAACGCTATCAAGTTGGCCACCGTGCAGCGCGGCCTCGATCCGCGAGCCTCGGCTCTGGTCGGGTTCGGCGGGGCCGGGCCGCTGCACGCGGTCGCCCTCGCGGACGCGCTCGGGATGTCGAAGGTCGTCATCCCGCCGGCTCCCGGCAACGTCTCGGCCAGCGGCCTGCTTTCGGCGCCGGTGATCCACGATGCCGTGATGACGGCGATCCAGCCGGTCGACGGCCTGGACCTGGACGAACTGGCGGCCCGATTTTCGGCGCTCGAGGAAGTCGTCGGGGCCGGGTTCGCGACCGACGGCGTCGACGCGGCGTCGGTGGCGCTGCTCAGGTCGCTCGATCTCCGCTATGTCGGGCAGTCGTTCGAGATGCCGGTCGACGTCTCCGACCTGCTCGGTTCGCCGGATGCCCACGACCGGGTGCGCGAACGCTTCCACGAGCTGCACCGGCAGCAGTACGGGTACGCCCTGCCGTCGAAGGCGATCGAGCTGGTCAACATCCGGGTGCAGGGGGCCAGCGCCGCCCCTGAGGGGTTCTGGCCGCGCCGGTCGGTGGAGCGGGCAGCGAGCCCGGCCGACCGGCGACGGGTGCTGTTCGCCGGTGCAGAGCCGGCCGAGTGGCCGGTGTGGCGGCACGCCGACCTGCCCGCCGGCCAGGTGCTGAGCGGCCCGGCGATCGTCGAGTACCCGGGCTCGACCTTCGTCCTTCCACCGTCGTGGACCGGCCGGGTCGGCGCTGTCGGCGACATCCTCGCCGAGAAGAACTGACACCTTCCGCAGACAAGGATGACGCGACCATGACCGTCAACCCGATCACCCTCGAGATCGTCCGCAACAGCCTGGTGATGGCGGCCGAGCAGATCGCCGCGCGCATGATCCGCTCGGCGACGTCCATGATCGTGAAGGAGATGGAGGACTGCTCCGCGGCGATCTTCGACGGCGACGGCCGCCTGCTGTCGGAATCGGCAAGCATCCCGATCCACCTGAACTGCATCGGGTTGTGTCTGCGCACGATCCTCGACCACTACATCCCGCTGGATGAGTGGGAGGAGGGCGATGTGGTGCTGACCAACGACCCGTACGCGGGCGGCGGGTCGCTGTCTTCGCATCACACCAACGATGTGATCGCCTACACGCCGGTGTTCTGGAACGGGCGGCGGGTGGCGTTCGCCGCACTCAACGTCCACCACATGGACGTCGGGGCCACCTGGATGGGAACCCGGGGCTGGAACCTCGACATCGAGCAGGAGGGGCTGCGAGTCCCGCCATGCAAGATCGTGCGTCGGGGCGAGCTGGATCTCCAGCTGTTTCGCGTGATGCTCGCCAACACCCGGGTGCCCGAGAACTTCGAGAACGACCTAGTCTCGCAGTTCGCGAGCATCCGCCTGGCGACCGACGAGGTGACCGGCCTATTCGACCGCTACGGGGTGGCCGAGGTTCTCGCCATCTTCGACGAACTCGTGGACTACTCGGAGCGCAGGACACGGCAGGAGATCGCGCGGATCCCCGACGGTGTCTACCGGCACGAGGAACCGGTGCTCGACGACGGCGCCAAGGGCGGCCCGTTCTGGCTCCGCCTGCAGCTGACCGTGTCCGGCGACGAGCTGACCTTCGACTTCACGGGCACCGACCCGCAGATCAAGGGGCCGATCAACGCACCGCTTTCGGCCACCCACGCCGCGGTGTTCTACGTCATGCGCTGCATCACCGACCCCTCGATCCCGAACACCGAAGGCTGCAAGAAGCCGGTCCGGATCGTGGCTCCCGCCGGAAGCCTGGTGAATGCGCAATGGCCGGCGGCGTGCTTCCAGCGCATGGTGGTCTGCCATTCGATCGTCGATCTCGTCATGGGGGCTCTTGCGGAGGCGGTTCCCGGGCGGGTGATGGGCGATTCCTGCGGCTGCCTCTACAACAACACCATGCTGCTCAACCCGCGCTCAGGTCGGCGCACCAGCTTTGGCGAGGTCGTGCCCGGCGGCATCGGCGCGACCGCGCGGGGCGACGGTGCCAGCGCGCTGTCCGCCCACGTCACGAACTGTCCGATTCCGCCGATCGAGGCGCTGGAGATCGACAATCCGGTCCTCTATGTCGAGCGCCGGCTGTCAACCGATTCCGGCGGCCCGGGCCGGTGGCGCGGCGGCCTCGGTCAGGTGCTCGGCTATCGCATACTCGGGGACGATCCGCAGTTCCACCACACCTCCCAGAAGACCGTTTCGCTGCCGCAGGGGGTTGCCGGCGGGCAACCGGGCGACGGCGGCCGATGGGTCGTCAACGAGGGTAGTCCCAGGGAACGGACGTTGCGCTACGCCATCGGCGACATCGAGTTCCTGGAGAACGGCGACGTCGTCACGCACTACAGCCCGGGCGGCGGCGGATACGGCGATCCGGCAGAGCGGCCGCTCGACCTGATCGAGCGCGACCTGCGTCTCGGCTACGAAACCATCGCGCATGTCGAGGCGCACTACGGCGTGCGGGTCTGTCCGGACACCTTGCAGGTGACGCGCCGGCCATGACGACATGTCCCGTCGAGCCGCCGCCCGGCTTCCAGACCCTGATGGGATTCGAGCTGGTGCGCTGGAATCCCGGAGAGGCCGAGGTCGTGCTGCGGACTGCCGAAAAGCACCTCAATCGGGGCGGCACGCCGCATGGCGGCGTACTCGCTACGCTCATCGACGTCGCCGGAGGATATGCAGGGTGCTACTGCGCGACCGCGGGGCTTGCAATGAGCGCTCAGACCATCTCGATGTCCGTTTCCTTCGTCGGACGCACGAAGGGCCCGGCGCTGCGGGCGCGTGGGCGGGTTATCGGTGGGGGGCGGCGGATCTTCTTCGCGGGGGTCGAAATCGAAGGTGACGACGGCACGCTGGTCGCATCGGGGCAGGCAAGCTATGCATACCGTCGAGGCTTCGGGCCGCCAGACGGCGGCTTGCTGTCCGACCTGTTGGCGTCGCGAGGTACCTAGCGTCACGATCATGTCCCGAGCGTTTCCGTCGGCCGACCCGTGAAGATCCGCTATCTGGAGATCTTCGACACCATCATGCGGACCCACTCGCTTACCGAGGCGGCGCGCGTGCTGAACATGTCTCAGCCGGCATTGAGCAAGATGCTCACCCATGCCGAGGACCAGATCGGCGTTCCGTTGTTCAACCGTCGACGCGGGAGAATCAGCCCGACGACCGAGGCACTGCAACTGTTCAAAGAGACAGAGGCACTCTTCGATCGCCTGCACGACGTGCAACGCATGGCCTCGGAGATCCGGGACAGCCGGGTGGCGACTGTCCGGGTCGCCGCGATCCAGACACTTGGCACCAGTGTCCTTCCGCGGCTGATCCGAGAGTTCCGCGAGGCGCATCCACGAGTCCGGTTTTCCATTCAATTGATGCCACCGAGACAGGTGATCGAGAGTACGAGCAAGGGCGATGTCGACCTGGGCCTGATGCTCTCGCCGATACAGGGTGCCGACATTCGCAAGGTCGAGCTCGGACGCTCTGAGCTGTTCTGCGCCGTTCGCCGGGAACACAGGCTCGCAAGTCTCGAGCGGATACCGCTCAGTCAGTTGCTCGGGGAGACTCTGATCACCGGGAATCGCAACTATCTGTTCGGCCTCCATCTCGAGAACCTGTTCGGTGCGATCGGCGCAATCCCGGAGATCGCCTGTCAGGTCAGCACGTCATTCGTCGCCTGCGCTCTCGTCGAGGAGGGGGTCGGCATCGGCCTGGTCGACGGGTTCGCGGTCGACCGGTATTTCCCTGCGCTCGTGGCGCGCCCTCTGGACCCGACGATGGCCCTGGACCCGCACCTCATCTTCTCGAGCAGGCAAGAACTCGCCCGCCCCGTCGAACGGTTCATGGCCCATGTCCGGGAGCGGTTTCTCCGGTGCGTCGGCGAGATCTCGCCGACCAGCCAGTCTCTCGATGATGACGGCCGGCCCGCGATCAAGGGCGCGCGAGAGCACTCCGGGTGATCAGTTCAACGACAACCGAGCCACAGTGTGCTTTTATGGAGTGGCCGGTCACCATCTAGGCCACGAGCAGCCATTCCGCGGCGTTCCTGCTGGAGCCGACTACCGGGGCATCTTCCGCTACCTGCGGCAGCTGGCGCTGGGCGTTGCCGGCGGCGGTGATCGGGCCGGTCGGGCATTCGACGCCCAGGAGACGATCTGCTGCTGGCTGCGGCCGACCTGATCTCCGACTTCTTCGACGGCATCGTCTGGGAGAACCTGCCCGACGCCGGCCACGACGCGGCAAGGTGTGGGTGATTGCCGGTCCGATCTATGTGGGCGGAGTGACGACCTACGCGATCGGCACCGATGACGAGTTCCGCGTGGCGGTGCCGCCGGCGCTGTTGAAGGTAGTCGTCAGGGAAGGGGACACGCCGACCAGGCCCGAGGTACTCGCCTTCATCTACCCGCAGGTTGGCCCGGGTTACCGGAAGTCCTCGAATACCCCCTACGACCACACGAGGTTCCTGACGTCCGTCGACGAGATCGAAGAGCTGACCGGCCTCGACTTCTTCCCGAACCTCAGCCGGACCGAGCAGGACGCGATTGAGAAGATGCCTGCCTGCCAGCTCTGGGACGAGGGGCCGCACGTGAAGGCCTGCAGACGGCAGTGAGGAGCGGGTGCCGCTGGTGGTCACGGCACTCGGCACCCCGGCCGGGATAGCAGCCAGGCTAGGCACATCTAGCCCTTCCGCATTTGACCGGACCCGTAATGACGACGAGAGGAGACACCCGACCGATCCCCGAGCTGCCGCCGGAGGCGGTGTCCAGGCTCTATGACGGTAGCAATCGCGTCGCCTACGCGATCGCCATCGAGATCGTGGAGGGCCTGCGACGGGATCCGGCGCCGATGCTCGAGCATGCACGCCATTGGCTCGAAAGGCACTCCTCGGCCTATCCGCCCGATCGGATGATGTGGGTGGAGCTGCTGAACGGGCCCGTCGAGGATCTTTGCCGGCAGCTGCTCCGCCTCGACGACCGCGGCGAGCTGCTGCGCGACACCATGCCGAGCTTCGGAGCGATGGACGAGGATCGCCGCATGGCGATCGCGCGGGCGACCTGGTCCGCGGCAAGGGGGCCAGGCGACACTCGCTGAGACCGCCGCTGCCGGACGGCGTTCACCGGCCGCGATCGCGCGCCGGGTCGCGTTGGGGTGTCCTGTCCGACGCCGGCAACCAGGTAGGCCGCTGAAGGCCGCGGCGCTCCAGCTCGTCCCGCCCGACCGCGACACTGAACTCCAGCCGCAGCCGTTCCCTGCGGTCGGTGCCGACCGATGCGATCGCGTCCACGGTCGCGCGCAGGCGCTCGAGCAGCTCCGCGTCCGACAGCGGCTTCAGCTCGGCCTGGGCGCGTCTCCGGTCGGCCGAGCCCGCTCCGTCGGCCCGCAGCGGGATCGGTGCGTTGCCGGGCACAGCTTTGACAGCGTATTGCCGCCGGTCGGCCAGGGCCTCGCGCAGGTCTGCGTGCTCGAAGGCCGACTCCATCCGCCGGATCTCGGCGGCGGGAGCACCGCGCCGGGCGGCGGCTTCGCGCCAGTCCGCGACGGCCCCGGCGACGTCGGAGACGGTCGAGCGGGCCTCGGCCGCCGACAGCCCGAAGTACCCGGCGCTGCCGCGCAGCAGGTCGAGCGAGCACGTGCCTTCGTCAAGGTCGATGTTGGTTGAGAGGATCCGTGCCTTAACGTCCTGCGGCACCGGGTTCAGGTCGTAGGCCGGCGAGAGGCGCCAGCCGTCGGCACCCCGCCAGAGAAAGCCGTGGTTGCGCAGGTGGTCGTCGACGTTCGAGACCAGCACGTTGAAGGCCACCCGGCGGAACAGTTCGCCGGCGTCGCCGCCGGCCGTGTTCCCCTGGGCCCGCATCGCGTCGACGATCTCCGGATAGCTGGCGCGGTCGCCGTCCTCGAGGCCGAGCATGGCGAGGGCCGAGAGGAACGGCACGCGATCGCCGCCTTCGCGGTCGAACCGGCGGGTGACCAGCGCCGGCCTCCCCGAGACCTCGAGCAGCTCGTGCTCGGGCACGCGGATGCCCGCCGCGGAGGCCAGGTCCATGGCGACCGCCTCCCAGCGCTCGACGCTGTAGTCGTCGTCCGGCTTCGGCAGCTTGGCGATCCAGAGCCCGTCGTCGCGGCCGCGCACCGACGCCTTCGGCCTGGCCCCCCCGAGGGACGAGCCCGGGGCGAACAGCAGCCGCACGTCCTCGTCGGTCTCCTCGTTGCGGTGCAGTCGGTCGGTGACGCCGAGCAGGCGGGGCAGCTCGACCAGGGGAGGGACCGAAGCGGAGTCGGAAGCGGCGAGGAACGGGCCGTCGCCGGCCTCGCGGAACCGCAGGGCACCCAGGCGGGACACATCGGACACGCCGAGCAGGTAGTCGCTCTCGGTCAGAGTGCAGACGGTGCGATGCTCGCGGGCCGCCGCGCGGCGCTCCGCGCGCTGCATCAGGCGGCGGCCCCAGGTGTCCGGGGCGGAGTCGCCGAGCGACCCGAACATCGCTCGCCGGCCGCCCGGCACGAAGCTCCCGGTCCCGGCCGGCAAGGCCGGCTCGAGCGCGAAGCGGTCGGGGGCCGCGAGCCAGTTTGGGTGGTACTGGAAGGTGGCCGTCTCGCGACCCCGGGCCGTCTCGGTCCAGAGCGTGCCCACCCGTCGCGGTCGACCCTCGAGGTCGACGTGAACCTCGATCTCACGCGCGGTCATCGTCGTCTCTCCCGGTCCGCGGATAGCGGATCCGCTTCGGCAGCCGCTGCTCCTCGAGGAGCCGTCCGACCTCGTCCGTGCCCGGGTCGGCGATCGCCGCCAAGCCGTCGAGGGCACCGAGCGCCAGCATGACGGCGGCGTAATTGCCCATGGACACGCCCGGGTCGCCGCGCTCGATCTTGCGCAGGGTCTCGCGGCTGATGAAGGCGCGCTCGGCCACCGTCGCCGTCTGCAGGCGGCGGCGCAGGCGCGCGGTGCGCAGGTTCCGCCCGAGCGTGCGCATGGCACGGCCCGTGGCGACCGACGGTGTGTATCGTAGTGACATAATGCAAACTAATCTAGTCAATTGCTCTCTAAACACCAAGACAAGATGTCGTAGTCCGGGGCGCTCCCGGCAGCGGCCGGTCGCTTGTCCGATCGTAAATGTTCCTGATATGTTCCGGCGATGCGGCGAGGCTGGATCTATGCGGACGACGCTCTCGGGACGTTTGCCCGGCAGGGTGCGACGCATCTGCAGCTGTGGTGCGTCGGGCCGGGTTGCCTCAATCGCGACCAGGTGCCGATCGACCGCCTCGTCGGCCGCTACGGCCCGGAGATGTCCCTGGTGATGATCGCCAGGAAGGCGCGCTGCCGGCATTGCGGGCGCCGCGGTTGCCACGTGCAGCCGGCCCCGCCGCCGGTCCAGGGACAACCCGGTCACCAGCAGTGGGCGGCCCGGCACGGCGCGCGATAGTCGGGGTCGCGGTCGGCATCGGCTTCCCGGCCTTCATCCCCGCTTGCGTTCCTCGCTGCCCGGCCTAGCATCGGGACCTCTCTACCCGCCGGTCCGTGCGCGACACCCCCGTTGTTTGACCCCGTCGTGCCCGGGCCGGCGGTTTTCGCGGCGGGATGGTGCCGTATGTGCAACCTCTACTCCATGACCCGGGATCAGCAGTCCGTGCGGGATCTGGCGCGCGCCATGGTCGACCGCACCGGCAACCTGCCGCCGCTGCCCGGGATCTTCCCGGACTATTCGGCCCCGATCGTGCGTAACGGTGTGGAGGGCAGGGAGCTGGCGATGGCGCGCTGGGGCATGCCGTCCCCGGCCTTCGCCCTCAAGGGCAAGGCGACCGACAAGGGCGTGACCAACGTGCGCAACGTCAAGTCGCCGCACTGGCGACGGTGGCTCGGCGTCGAGAACCGCTGCCTGGTGCCCTGGACGTCCTTCTCCGAGCCGGACCCGCAACCCAACGGATCTCGGCCGCCGGCCTGGTTCGCATTCGACGACTCCCGCCCGCTGGCCTTCTTCCCCGGGATCTGGACCACGTGGACCTCGGTCCGGAAGGTCAAGGAAGGCGAGGTGACCTGCGACCTGTTCGCGTTCCTCACCTGCGAGCCGAATGCCGAGGTCGGCGCGATCCACCCCAAGGCCATGCCGGTGATCCTCACCGATCCGGACGAGATCGAGACCTGGATGACCGCTCCGCCGGAGGAGGCCCTGAAGCTGCAGCGCCCGCTGCCGGACGGCTCGCTGACGGTCGTCGCGCGCGGTTCCAGGCAGGATGGGATCGCCGGCGGAGGCGAGGCGTAGACCGCGCCCCCGGCGGGTTCATCCCAGACCTGAGCGCGGTCCCGGCGTCAGCTCTCGCCATGGCAGTAGCGCAGGTACAGGGCGGCGGCGAGGAAGCAACCGGTATCCGGTCCGCCGCGCGCGGCCTGACGCCCACCGAGCGCCATGCCGTCGACAAGGGCATTGCTGGCGGTGCAGGCCTGGCGCACCGCGGCGGCCATCTCCTCGGCCGGACCGACCCCGAGGCCGTGGCGCCGCCGGATGTAGGCGGCGAACTCTTCCTGGATCCGGCCGGCGTCGTCGCCCAGGAGCTCGGCGAGGGCGCCCCACACGAACCACAGTTCCACCGGCCTCATTCCCAGGGCGCCGACCATGTCCGGGAACTTCGCCGCCAGGGCCGCGCGCTGCCGGTCGACCAGCGCCGCGGCGACGGAACCGGCGTTGCGGGAATGAGCTGCACCGGGATGGGGCTTTTCGATCGCCATCGACTGCGCTGCCATGGCCGGGCGCTCCCTTGTCGCGATTGTTCCTGTTTTGTTCTAATGCGAGATGGGAGTCAAGACGGCGGCAGCAGGGCGATCCGGAGCTCATTCTCGGGCCGGCCGGTCGCCTGGAGTCGACCCATAGCAGTCATCGGCCCGGTCAGAATCCAACGGTTAAGCATGACACGAGCGGACGTTCACGACAGCCGCATCGCTATCCGCCTTGGCCCGAGTGTGGCCGGTCGGCGTTGTAGTAGCTGACCCAATTGGTGAGCCCGGCCCGCAATTCTGACCGGACTTGAAGGCGTGCAGGTGGACGCATTCGTACTTCATCTAACGCCATAGCCGCTCGATGAACACGTTGTCCATCCAGCGCCCGCGCCCATCCATGGAGATCCGTACGCCAGCGTCTTTCAGCACATCGGTGAAGCGTGGGCTGGTGAACTACTACCCTGGTCGGTGTTGAAGATTTCCGGCGCGCCGAACTGCGCCAACGCATCCTCCAGAGCCTGGATGCAGAACTCGGTATCCATGGTGTTCGACAGCCGGTACGCCAGGACCTTGCGCGTGGCCCAGTCCATGACGGCCACCAGGTACAGGACGCCGCGGCGTATCGGGATGTAGGTGATGTCCGCACACCCACTGCCCGGCAGGCGATGCTCGCATCGCCGAGAAGGGGCTTGGTTTGGCCGGTCGATCGTGAGGTGCCGCAACAGGTCCTTGTAGGTCCGATGTTCCGGATGCGGTTCGCTCGTCCCGGGCTTCTGGTAGATCGCCGTCGGGCCCATCTTCGCCATCAGGCGCGGAACCCGCTTGCGGCCGACGACATGGCCCCGGCACCGCAGGTGCCGCGCAATCTGACGGGGGCCATAGAACGGCGTCTCCAGGAACTGCTCGTCGATCAGCCGCATCAACGCGAGGTTCAGCGGCGTCTCGCCGGTCGGCGCGTAGTAGAACGCCGACCGGCTGATCGAGACCAACGCGCATTGCCGCACGATCGACAGATGCGGATGCGGCAGGTCGATCATCAGGCGCCTCCGGTCGATGCTCATCGACTCAAGGTCTTCGATAAGAAGTTCTTCTCGATCACCAGTTGGCCGATCTTGGCGTGCAGCTTCGTCAGCTCCGCCTCGCTTGTCGCCTGCACGGCCTCCGCCTTGCCGGAGAACGACGCGGTCATGCCCGCGACTGCCTGCTTCTTCCAAGCCGCGATCATCGTCTGATGGATGCCGTGCTTCGCCGCCAAGTCGGCCAACGTCAGCTCCCCCCGGATCGCCTCCGCATGACCTTGCCCATCCAATCCCGTCCTTCTCATCGACGGGAACAGCTTGACGGGCTGTCCGGATTTCAGGGGCTACCTCTACGAACCGCGGTCATCGTCGAGGGCAGGCCTTTGATACGAGTTGATGTCACAGTGTCTCATCGGATTCCTGGCATCGAAGAGTTGCTGCCAACGGGAACTGATCGAATCGATCGAGAACCGTTGTTCGATGTACGTCTGCCCCTGCCGGACTCGGTCCACTGCGGCCTCGCGATTCGCCAGGGTCCAGGTGAGCCCGGCATGCAGATCGCCCCCGCACCAGCAGAATTCGGACAACTCCCGATAGGCCGGCAAGGAATAGGCGAGCGCGAAGACACCGGCTCGAATCGATTCGACAAGCCGATTGTGGCCTTTGACCCGCTTGTCCTGACGGTCGAGGCTGGGAATGACAACCACGTCAGCCCGCCCGAGCGCCTCTCCTTGAGCGGCGAGCGACCAACGACGCAGCTCAATGCCGGCCCCTTCCCGACCACGGATCTGTCGAACCAGCGCCGCAAGTTGCTCCGTCACCCTGTCCGTGACGACAGTCAGCCTGAAAGCCAAGGCCGGATCGTTGACAAGGGGGAGAATGCCGGCACCGAGGGTGTCGTGATTGGTGAAACGCCCATACCACAACAGATCCAAGGTCTCGCCGGGATTGAAGCGCGGGATGCCCGCCGGCATTTCATACGGTTCTTCAATAATAGTGCATTCGCGTCCGAAAATCTTACTGACATGCTCGGCCATCGCCACCGTCTGAACGACGATGTCATCCGCCAGATCCGCCAAGGCCAAGTCGAGCTCATGGAACTGAGGGCGATCCGTTCGGTCGTCGCAAAGCACGACCACGATCGGGATCGACCGTTGGCGGGCAGCCCGGGCCAGAGCGACGACCGACGGATCGAACGCCTTGGTCAGGACGAGCGTGGTCGGGCAATATTGGTTCAGAACCGACGTCGCGCTCATCCCCGGCAGGAAAGGCACAACGGTCTCCCGACGCGCCTGTGCCGGAAGGAACGCCATATAGCGCAGACTGGCAATTTGCTCCGGTGATTCGCTGTTCACGACCCACAATGGGTACCCGGAGCGTATATTGGAAGGAGTTGCATGAATGTCATCCATAAGACCGGCTTTATCTACCCGATTTCAAATTATGATTGTTACGATTGGAGCAGACCCCTCCAGAACCCCTCAATATTGTTTTCACGCTAATTAACTCCGAGAAGATAATAAACCCCAGATATCACCTGATCGGGTTGCCACAATCGGCCATGGAAGGCGTCGTCGCAAGACGTCAACCGGCATTTCCCGTATCATCGAGTTGGACACCCCCAAGAACTTCGAGAATTTCGGTTGCGACTCTGGTTTCTGAAGACCTCGACGCGCCTTCCAACGCGGATCTGGCCGACCCGGCTCGATTTTGGTGATTTTGGGCAGCTTTGGTGATTTTGGGCAGCCTCGATCCATGGCGGCGCAGCGCTCATGGAGATCGCGCCCCTCCCTTATACGGCTACCGAGCCCGTGACCGACGCATCCGGGCCGGGATCGTGGAGCCGCGGCTCCCCAGGCTGCGGACCGGGGTCGTCCTTCCCCGGCTTCCTGGAACCGCCGCGGATGACCGAGAAGGCGCTGACGGCCGACATCCAGGGGAACTCCACGCGTTCGGTCGACGATCTGGTCCAGGCACTCGGCACGACCGGGATCTCCAAGAGCCAGGTCATGCCGACTGTGCGAGGAGATCGACGCGCGGGTGCAGGCATTCAAGACGCAACTGCCGATCGCCATCGCTCGTCCGTGTCCGCGCCTGGGGCCGCTTCTCCACCGTCGTCGACCTGGTGAACCGCCTCGAGGCCGAAGCCCGGGCCGGCCGACAGGGCCGTATTGCCGACCTGTTCAAGCGTCCACTTCGTTGCAGGCCGGACCGCGGCGATCGTGGCGGCGATCGCGGCGGCGATCGTGGCGGCGGTCATGCTGCGATGGCAGCTACCGTCGCGCCCATTCCGCCTTCCGGGTGCGCCGGAGCCTTGCTATTCTGCCCTCGATGGCTGGCGGATTGCCGACCATATTGGACATGACGGCCTAAGCAGTACCGCCCTCAATTTCCTTAAACGAGATATGAAAAGATGAAATACTCATCTGTATATTGAGTTAAGTTAGGATAAATTGATGACCCCCAAAGAATTTACGCATGCAGCAAGACCACAAGTTTTTGCCGGAAAGAATTTCAACAAAATATTTTGCATAGGGGCCAACAAAACTGGCACGACGACGCTTGAGGCGGTTCTGAAACTTTACGGCTATAATCTGCCATCGCAGACAGAACAAGAAATTCGGATATCACAGAGTGCTTTTTCTACTGATTACACAGATTTTTCAAACTTCGTCAGGCAATACGATGCGTTTCAGGATTTGCCATTTTCGCAAGGTCTGATATACGTTGCGGCCGACGCACTCTTTCCAAATAGTAAATTTATTCTTTCTGAGCGAACGCCAGAGAGTTGGTTTAATTCGGTAAAGACATTTTTTGAAAAAGAGTATCAAATTGATGATCTTTCAAAAATAACGAAATCGGATTTCGTTGAAAAGTTCGACTATCTACACCGGGGATACGCTTATGCTTATAAATCAAAAATGCTTACAACGTTTCGGAATTCACAAAAAGAAATAAAATGGGACAAACTCTTTGATAAAGATTACTATATTTCTCTGTACGAGGAACGCAATGATCAAATCAAACAGTATTTCTCCAATGTTCCTGAGAAATTATTGATAATTGATGTTACAAAAGAAATTGATACTGAAAAGATATGTGATTTCCTTAATATTCCAAAGATTTTTGTATTTAAAATGCCCCATCTTAATAAAACCTAAATCGACTTCTGCATTATGTGAACCAATTGTTGGTGTGGTCACCTAAAATTCACCTCACCCCGGCCGCGAAATGGTTTCGCGGAATCCTCGACCGAACAGAGTGGTCTGCTCTTCGAAAATAACCAAACTGATTCTCGACTATTTTTCTGACCAGCTATAGAAATGAGCGTGGTGATGGATTTCGATATGGGTGATTGTAGTAATTAGCGACCTCATAAGAGAGATTGCGACGAAACAATTTCAGCCAGGCGAGAGTTTCTGTTTGGGTGGCGGTTCGACGATCGGCAACAGGGGGTGCTCACTCAGTATAAGCCGTTGTTCGGTTGACGCGTTTGCCAGATACCGGCCTGCTCTCACCTGCCCATCGGTCTCTCCGCGGCAGGTACGGGGTGTTCCGCGGCTTTGGAGTCTTTTGCATTTCGTCTCAATGCCGTTTCTGTGCTATCGTTGCCGCGTCGTGTGATGAAACGCGCCGGTGGTAATGGTTCTGATGTTATTACATTAAGAGGATTGTCCATTGCTCAAAAAGCTATTGATACAAATGGTCGACATTTCGTCGCCGCACGTTAATTCTCCAACAACTCTTCCATACGCAACATCCTCGATCAGAGCCTACGTTGAGACTTTTGCTGATATTCGCGATAGCTTCACGTTTGCGCCCACCATTTTCGTACGCGAGGATTTCGATACTTTGGTCGACCGCGCCGGTCGGCCGGACCTGCTCGCCTTGTCCTGCTACGTGTGGAACTTCAACACGTCCATGGCGCTCGCCACCGAGGTCAAGCGCCGCTCCCCGAAGACCATCGTCGTGCTGGGCGGCCCGCACCCGAAATACGGCGACGATACGGTGCTTGCGGCCTATCCGGCGGTCGACGGCATCGTCCAGGGCGAAGGCGAGGCCGCGTTCCTGGACCTGTTGCGGATGATCGCCGCTGATGGACAGCTTGGCCCTATCGACGGACTGACGTTCCGTGACCCGCGGGATGGCAGTTTCCGGGTCTCGCAGCAGCGCGGCAGGCCTGGTGACCTGTCGACCCGGCCGTCCCCTTATGGTGTCGGCCTGATGGACGGCCCGCTCGCGGAGTTGAACGGCCGCCCGGCCGCAGCCTTGCTCGAGAGCAATCGCGGCTGCCCGTTCCAATGCACCTTCTGTGACTGGGGAAGTCTCGGCAGCAAGATGGCGGAGTTCCCGATCGAGCGCGTGTTCGCCGACATCGACTGGATCTCCAGCAACGGTATTCACACCGTCTGGTCGGCGGACAGCAATTTCGGCATGCGCAAGCGCGACAAGGAAATCGCCGCCTACCTGGCCGACGCCTACCACCGGAACGGCTATCCACGGCGGCTTGTTGCCTCGACATCGAAGAACTCTTCCCGCGCTGTCCTCGATGCCCTGAGACCGCTTGCACAAACACCGATGTTCCGTGGCCTGACGCTGTCCTTCCAGACTCACTCCGAGGCGGCCTTGCGCGACGTCAAGCGGCAGAACATCAAGCACTCCGCCTACTACGAGATGTTTGATCATGCCCGCGCGACCGGGACAAGAACCTACACGGAGATGATCCTCGGATTACCGGGGGAGACACTCGCCTCCTTCAAGGAAGGCCTGGTAGTCTCGATCGACCGCAATCCCCATAGTTCCGTGATCGTCTACCGGTGCAGCGTGCTGCCCAACGCGGAATTGGCTAGCGCCGCGGATCGTGCCCGGTTCGGACTGAGCACTGCGTGGCTGCCGGATCGCGAGTCACCCGATCTCGACCCACGGTTCATTGAGTCGCATGAGATTGTGGTTGGCACCAACGCGATGCCCGAACCGGACTGGGGGGAGGCTGTCGAATACGCCTGGCTGGTGTTGCTCCTGCATTCCCTTCGCCTGGGCCATCCGGCGTTGTTGCTGCTGCGGCACGTCATGGGCCTGGACTATGTAGCGGTTTTCGACGGGATGCTGCGTATTCTGCGGCAACGGCCCGACCGCTTGCTGGGGGCACAACTGCAGTATACTCAACGTGCCATCGCTCAATTTCTGAAGCTACGCGACCCGGCGTACCGACCATCACCTTCGGAAAATTTGCCGTGGCGTGCCGATCCCGACGCATCGGCTCGTATATCGCGCGTCAAGTTGGCTGAGTTCAGCGATCAGTGCGCAGCGGAACTGACCATGCTGTCATTTGCAGTCGCCAAGACTCTCGGTCATCCGATCGACGTGGCGGTCCGCGACGACCTGTTTCTTATTCTGCAACACACCACACTCCGCCCGGTCCAGGCATTCGATCATGTCCTTGAGTTCAAGACCAACCTGCCCGATGTCCTGGACGCCGCTGGCGCCGGACGATCGGTGGCCATCAAGCATGGTCCGACCCGGTACCGGGTCACGTGCTCTGAGGACATCTCGTCTGACGCGTTCCAGGACCGCATCAAAGATAACTCGGAGCTTTGCATTGGCCTGGATCCGTTCCCCTTGCACGCCGAAGGTGAACGTGCGTGGGCCGAAGCGCAATTAGCCTGAATCGGACATCAGTTGCCGGGCTTTTTGCGGGTTTGACCGAGTCTACTCCAGCAGCCCGCGGACGATATGGCCGACCCGGGCCGGCTCGACGGCAAAGCGGTGCCAGAAGCGTTTCTCCTCGCCGATCAGGGTACGGTCCGCCAGAACCGCCGTGTGCCGCAATCCGGCGGCGGCGGCGATCTGCTTGAAGAAGTCGGGGCATTCCGTCACCGGGTGCAGTTCCACCAGGGCTGCACCGGACGGGGCGAACAGGGCATTCGTCAGGCCGGCGCCATGGGCACCGATGATGATCTCGGCCTCGGCGAACAGCGACGCCTGCGCGGCAACACTGAGACCCGACAACGCGACCGCCTCGAAGCCGAACCCGGCAAGCATGACGGCGAGGTCTTCCTCGTTGATGAGGCCCGACCGCCGCGCATCGCGCCGTACGATGAACAGGCGCCGCCCGCCGGCGGGATTCGGTCTCGGGGCGATCCGGAACGCCGACAACAGCCGGGACCGCAGGGCCGACAGCACCGGCAACGGCACGGCACAGCGGAACATCGCCGGCGTCCCTGTTGTCGCCGTCGGCCGAGGCCCGAAGGTGAGCGCCACCAGATCGGCACACCGGACGACACTGGGATAGGGCACCTCCAGCAGGCGGTCCGACGGGGCCGCGAACAGGTCGATCGTCTCCTGCTCGTAGGGCGTGCGCTGCGCCGAGACGACCAGCCGTCTGTCAGCCATCGACGGCGACGAGAGCGCATGCAGCAGGCGTGGCAGGAAGTCGATCATCCAGTGATAATAGTTGTCCGCGCCACCGATCAGGACGGCCGGTTCCGGTACGTGCAGCTCCGGTCCCCGAGCGCGGAAACTGAAACCGTCTTGCCACATTCTTTGAATGTAGGATGAGCGCTTCTGGCCAGGGGTGTGAAACCAGGTTTCGGCAATGGCCTCATCCTCGGCGGTGATGATGAACCATTCGCCGGACAGCACACGGACGTCGCGAAGGCGATGCTCCAACGTCATCCGGCGGATCGCATCGCCGTCATTCCCATCCGGCCCGACGGCGTGCTCCACGGCGGCCGGTCTTTCGAAGCGCTTTAGCCGCACCGGCGCACCCGCCGGGCCGCTCACTGCCGCGGCCCTTTGGGAGGCCATATGCCACGGTGCCGGCCCGCTGTCGGGGGGCGTCAGACTGGCCGCCGCAGCCGCCAGTTTCGGGTCGGAAAGCAGTGCCGGCACGGCCGCCAGGAAATCCCGGTACCGCACCTGCATCGCCGGATCCATCAATACATAGAGCTGGCTGCCGAACACCTCCGGGTCCTTGCTGGGCGCCGCCATCAGGCGATCGCGCAGGGGCTGCAGCCCGTCCAGCGCCGCCGCGGGCGAATTGCAGGGCAGTTCCCGGGCCGTGTCGTAGGCCATGGTGTAGGCGAGGGCCGTATGTCGTTCGTCGCCCGTCACCGACAGCCGGGCGACCGCCCGTTCGCTGAGATAGAGGTGCCATTCGGCGCGCGCGGCGACCTCGATCCAGTCCAGGTTGCCCGGTTCGGCAGAAAGCGCCCGGTCGACTGCAGCCGCGCCGCGCGCCAGGAAGCCGCGGTGAATCAGGTCTTTGCCGAGCCTGGCGAAGGCCGCCGGATCGCCCGCGACCTCAAGGATCGCCGATCCCAAGGCGTGATGGCGTGATTCGGGCTGCTGCATTGCGACAAACGCACTGGCCGCACGGATTGAGGCTGGATCGAGCAACAGCGCCCGCCGCAGGTGACGCATCGCCAGATCGTCGGCACCCGCCTTCGACAGCGCCACGCCGAGATTGATCGGCAACCGCGGATCGTCGGCCGCAGCGTTGTCGAACCAAGCCCGTACCTCCTGCGGCAGATTCGCCCCGAGCCGGTCAATCGCGGCGCGTTCCGCTGGCGTCATGCTTTTCGGCACCCGATCCTTGCGGACTACGGGCCGGTTGCGGGCGCTCGACTTGGCAAGGACCGCGCGATGATAGTCGTCTGCCAGCCCGGTGCCGAGTTGCGCGTCGCGGCACCGCAATGCCCAGGAAGCCATGTCGATCGAGCCATAGACGTCGTTCAGGATCAACGCGATGCGCAACAACCGGTCGGCCGGCAGCGTCGGCCACTGGGTGAAGTCCGGCAGGTACAACGCATCGGCCCAGAACACCTGGCTGAGGCCCTTGGTGCGGTCGCCCTGGCTGACGAACGGCGGCAGCGCACGGCTTTCGATGTCGAGAAACCGGTGCAGCAGGAACCCCTGGCTGCGCAGGAATGTGTCGATGTCGGCAAAATACGGCTGCTCGCGATACAGCGGCGCGAACAGCACCTCGACATGGATCACGCCGGCCCCGGCCAGTTTGCGGCGGGCACCGTCCAGCACCAGCATTTCGCTGCCCTGGGCGTCGATCTTGAACCAGTCGATCCGGTCGACCGCCTCGACATCGTCGATGCGGACACTCGGGCAGGTCGACCGGTCGATCTCCTCGCTCGCCGATCCCAGGTAATGAATGTGGGGCAGGATCGCCGGATTGAGTGCCAGGATCGACGAGAAACCGCTCTCACGGTAGCGGATGAACTCGTGCGCGCAGCCGTCGCCGACCAGGTCGGCGAAGTAGGTCTCCCGGGACCCGGCGCGTCGCCGTAGTTCGGCCAGAGCCTCGGGCTCCGGCTCGAAGCCGACCACCCGTGCCAAGCCGCGGTCGAGGAATCCGCGATAGACGGCCTCGTCGTAGAGCGGGTTGGCGCCGACGTCGACCACGGCGATATCGGGCGCTTCGTCCAGAAACGGAGCAAGCGACAGCAGTGGGACCGGCGGCAGCGGTGGCGACATCAGGACCACTGCGGTGCCGGCTTCGGCCATGCAAACCGCGGCACTCTTTCCCTGCTGCGCAGTGCTTCGAGCAGTCGGACGGACACATGGCCCATGATCCCGCGGTCGGGCTCGGCGACGCTGGCGTGGAACAGGGTGAAATCGGCGCCCAGCAGTGCATCGATGGCCCGGCGGTCGGATTCGCTGTGATACTCGACATACAGCACGCCGACGGCCGCGAGATGACCGGCGAGGGCATTAAGGATCTCGAGTTCCATGCCTTCGGTATCCAGCTTGATCAGGGCCGGCGCCGCCAGCGGCACCTGCGCCAGCACGCCGGCGACGTCCCTGATGGGCACGGTGGCGACCTCCGCGGTGTTCTCCGGGTTCGGCAGAAAACTGACCTGCATGGTGCTGTGGAGGCCGCCGTAGAGCTCGGCCATGCGGGCCTGGGCCCCGAGGCCGTGGTCGTGGACGGTGACCTGTTCAAGCCCCGCCACATTGTGGTGGAGAACCGGGAGCGTCTTCGGATTCGGCTCGAAGCAATGAATGCGGGCCCGCGGGTATCGATGAGCGAAGTACAGCGCCGCCGCCCCGATATGGGCCCCGATGTCGAAGATTACCGGCGGCGCGAAGCTCTTGAAGGGCAGCGGCGGATATTCCCGCCCTTCGAGCACGGTCAGCAGGAAGGGTTCGACCCATGGTTCGGGAAGATAGGACAGGCGCCGCCCTCCAGGCGCCTCGATATGCGGAAGACCCATGCTTCACCCTCTGCCTGTCGAGCTGCCGCAACGACGCCGGGGGGTGCGCCGAATTCGCGAGCGAGCCTACTTGATCGGTCGATCGCGCTCCAGACTGCTGAGCCACGACATTCGCGAACCGGGCAATACCGGCACCAACGAAACGGACTGTGGAGCCGACTCGGCCAGGGTGTCGGCTATGAGCCGGAAGACCGCTCCGCGAAACAGGCGATTGTCTTCCGAAACTCGTCGGTCAGGCCGGTACTTGGCCGTCGGCCCAGGTTGCCTTCGGCCAGGGCAAGATCCAGGCACCGCCGGACGGAAGCGTCCTTTGGCAGCGGCCGGACTTCGATCGGGGAGCGGGAGCCGGTCAACGAAAGCACAAGCTCCGCCAGCTCCTGGATGCCGATCTCCTGTGGATCACCGAGATTCATCGAGCCGATGATTGCGTCGTCGGTATACGTCAGCTGGACCAGCGCCTCCACGATGTCGGCGATGTTGAGCGACCTCCGACCGGCCGACAGCGCCGCCCGATTCCACAAGAAGTCCCCCGAGAACGCGATGTGCTCCCAACGGCCTTGTCACGAACTCGACGTCGGAGCGGATCGACTGGCATGGGGCTCGCCGTGTCAGGCGGCATCAACCGTGGCCCGCCAATGAGAGAAGGTCTCGGCTCGGAAGGCCCGCTGGGTTCGGCGGGGGGCAGGTCACGCTGGACATTGAAGGTGTTGTGGACGGCTACGTGGACGAACAGAAAACGCTGGGTCGAGCGCGGCTTCCTGAAACCGTTCCATGCTCTGTCCACCAGTAGGCCAACAGGCTCGAGTCGACCCTAAGGGGCCGTTCGCGTCGGCGGTCGCATCATACGCAACAGCAGCCTGTGCGTCTTAGGCTGTCGAAGCTGATCACCACAGCCCTGAGGATGCCTGCAAGCATTTGATTCTTCGGGAGTTCTGCCAGGTGTGCAGTCCCATGTCGATCATCGGGTTTAACTGACTTCAGAGGGCAGTGACCGGCTGTAGGCATCAAATAGTCCGCAGCAAGTGGTGTTCTCGACGACGATCTCATCGACCGCCAACTGGACTTTTAAAGCATTCTTGATCTGATACCGTACTACGTTTGCATCAGAAGTAGACATTCCAACACCTGTGGCGAAGATGCGTTTTGTATTTATGGGGTTCTGTTGGGACAGCAGATCCATATTTTGCGAATTGAAGCCAAATCCGAGAAAAACAATCGTTTCTGCGCTCTTGATAATCTCTTTTATTTCAGTAATTATGCTTACATCTCCTGTTTGTTCTGTAAACGTCCGGATAGCGCGAGAAGTTTCCAGCAGATCAATTGGTTGAGTGTCCGGGTCTGCTCCGAATTGCACGGATGTACCAACGTCCCATTGAGGCAGTGTTCCAACCGTTCCATATGGATGATAGATGGGAATCATTTTTACCGTGTCTAATGCGATCTTCTCCTCAAGACCAATTACCTCATGGAATGCCTCGAACAAGAAATGCTCGACAGCCCGATCATAGTTGAAAACGACGAAACTTAAGTTGCTGAAGATTCCGGATGGGCTTTCAGCGGATCCTCCCTCCGCCGCGAGTCTGAAGAGACGCTGATACCAGGTATCTGCAACCTTCGTGAGTGGCAAGCGATTGTAAATATTGGAGCGATCGAACGCCAGTCTTGAGTTATTTTCAGCCCGTAGAATACAGTATGAAATCGCGATTTTTCCGATCATCTCAACTGCACGGTTACTAGAATGTAGATCTATGAAATTATCAATGGAGACGACGCCGGGCATTGCCACCTTGATTCTGTGACACGCATCTTCTATGGCGTCTGTTCTAATTTGATCAGGCCCCTTGATGAGGCCGTTAACTGCTCGCGACATCGCGCGAGGGACGTTATTCACATAGTGAAGCCCTGCTGGAATATAGTTCACGGGGCCGAGGACGTCGGCAATCTGCTCTGTGAGCTTTGCTCCGACGGGAAATCCGACCTCGTGGCTTGCGCCTGCCCCGACGATGAAGACGGTCTTGCTCTCGAACATCGCTCCTAGTTCCCAGCGCGCTGCCGCCGGCTGCTGTCTTGGCCGTGCCGCACAACCGCCGATGAGTGGAGCAGCATACATGCCCAAGCGCTGACGCGCACTCTTGCTCAAGATGGTCCGGGTCCTCTCGCGGGAGGTCGTTTGTGACGAACTGAGCATCCGCCTCGCATTCCCCGCCTGGGATAGTTCGAAGAGAAATGGCTCCTGGCGACGTCACACTTGCGTTGGCGGCAGAAATCGAGTACAAACCCAAAAATGGGTATAGACAATGTTGTGAGTGCAATGTGCGAAGCCTCAGAAGGCCGGGACGATCTCCAACGCCTGGGCAATGTCCTCAATGCAGTGCCGTCGCACTTGGCGCTTTACCAGCTTCGAGCGCTAGTCGCGATTGGGCTGGCCCCTGGCATTTCAGTCAACGAGCTATCGGACGAGCTCGGTGTACCGCAGCAAACGGCTAGTCGGTACGTTGGTGGGTTGCTTGGTCGATACGGTGACGTGCTGTCCGCAGGCGACGCGACCCCGTTGATAGAACAGACAGTTAGCGCGTCAGATCCAAGACGCCGCGCGCTCTACCTCTCGCGAGATGGAGACCTTCTTCTGAGGCACATAACCTCGCTCCTGTATGATTCGCCTGAAAACTAGAGGTGGTCGATGTCCGCTGCTGCTCAACTATTCGGTCTCGATCTCCCGAATAACTGGAAGGTCATTGCTCCTGTTCCGCGTAGTGCGGCAGGTACCGGCGGTCATTTTTCACACAGTTATATTGTTGAAAAGAGCGAGGCAACTAACAATGGAGGGCTTGTCAAGACGCGCGGATTTCTGAAAGCGTTTGACTTTTCCGACGCTTTTGAGCCTGGAGTGGATACAATTCAGGAACTTCAGAATTTGACGAACGCGTATGAACACGAGCGAGAGGTGCTAGAGCATTGTGCAGGGCGCCGCTTAGCGAATGTCGTTCTTGCTATCGATCACGGTCATGTTCAAGTTCCTGGTATGAATATAATAGAGGGTCGCGTTTTTTATTTAATTTTTGAAATGGCGGACGGTGATGTTCGAATTCAGATGGATAAGTCAACCGCTTGCGACAGCGTTTGGTGCATGCATGCACTGCGTCAGATCTGCCTGGGGCTATGGCAAGTACATCGTGAAATGATTGCTCATCAGGACACCAAACCGTCCAATGTGCTCGCGTACGGAGGATCGACTTTCAAGATTGCTGATTTTGGATGCTCGTCCCGCAAAGGAATTACTTCGCCGCGCGACAAACTCAATATCGCCGGAGATCGAACATACTCACCGCCCGAACTTCTTTACGGATACACCGATCCGGACTTCGTCGCCCGTCGCATCGGTTGTGATCTATACATGTTTGGAAATCTTGCGGCATTTCTATTCTCGGGAACCAATGTGACGGCGAGTCTGAAGCGTCACCTTGATCCGCAACATCACCATCGCAACTGGAATGGTACTTATGAGGAGGTTCTCCCCTACGTTTCTGCAGCGTTTTCACGCGTCATTTCAGATCTCAATTCGGTGATTGAGGCCGACGTAGCGAAAGATGTGATCCCATTGATCCAAGAGCTTTGCCACCCCGATATCCGGCGGCGCGGGCACCCGCGCGGTATTGGTCGCCGCGACCAATACTCCCTCGAGCGCTATGTCTCGCGCTTGGACCGAATTGTCCGGGAGCTTGAGGTTCGTACGCGTATCCAAAGGAACCAGCGATGAGTTTTGTCGCATGGGAGAAACGACGCCTCGTGGTTCCACGATGGCGGTCATTGACGATGACCCTTCGCTCCCGGGAACTGTCTTCCCATCAGCAGCCTTCCAATCTTGGCGATCCCGAGGCGCTCGATCCAACCCTAGTCAAACGCCTCACAACTTGGCGATTGAGCCCGAGCCTGATCTCTGCGGCCGAAGTCGTCGAATCTGCGCTTGTGAGCGGCCGAGAGGCGCTTGCTGCCGATGCGGCACGACGGTTGATCGCGGAGCGGACAGCACAGCCCCTACTTCGGCACCAAGCCGCGATAGTCCTGGAGCGCGCCGGGGACGGCGACAAAATACCCCTGGATCTTCGCGCGAAATTTGCGCGCCACGACGCTTCCTACTGGCGTCGCGTAACTCGCCTACATCCACACGATGCCCTAGCTTGGCTCGAACTAGCCTTCTGTCAGACCGTCAATCGGCAGGTAGATGCGGCGGCAAGATCTATCACTGTCGCCCTCCAACTAGCACCTCATAGTCGGCACGTTCTTAGGTCCGCATCGAGGTTCTTCTTGCATCGGAACGACCCCGAGAAGGCTCACGATCTTCTTGCTCGCAACCCAGCGACCCCCAGCGATCCTTGGCTGCTCGCCGCCGAGATTGCACTCGCCATGCTGGCCGAGCGGCGACCGCGCTACTTCAAGCGGGGCATCCAATTGTTGCAGGCCGGGGAGTTGGCCCCAGGTCACCTGACGGAACTTGCAAGTGCGTTGGGCACAGCAGAGCTATTCGATGGCAGTGCGAAGCGGTCGCGGCAAATGTTCTTGCAGAGCGTGGTCGATCCCACGGGGAATGCCCTCGCGCAGGGCGAATGGGTTACGCCCTTCCTGGGGACGGAATTCGTTCCGAGGGAGCAGTTTCAACAAGTGTTTGAGGCCTCCGAGGCGGCCGCGCATCATGAGTATCGAGCACTTCGCCTGTCGGCCGTACCGGAACTCTGTGAGGCCTGGGCGAAAGCTGACGCGTACTCGATCCGGCCGTACGAGTTCGGAAGCAACGCGGCAAGTATGAACGGCGACTATGACAAGGCGCTGCAAATGGCGGAGCGTGGACTCCAGCGTCGGCCCGACGCGCCGACCTTGCTCAATGCGAAGGCATTTGCTCTCGGCTCTACTGGCAAACATGCCGAGGCCGCCGCTGTCCTTCGGCGATTGCCTCCTGCTGCCGGTAACGGGTTCAGTGCGTTCCTGACCGCTGCCAACAAGGGGCTTTGCGCGATGAGAGCTGGCCGGGTCGAGGAGGGCCGACTTCTTTACGAAGAAGCCATAGCTGGCTTCAAGCGTCTCGGCGACCTTGAACATGCGGCTTATGCAAGGCTGTATCTCGCGCGGGAAGCGGTGCTGGCAGGCCTTCCGGATAGCAGCGAGTTGATCTCGGAGGCGGACAAAGCAATGCGACCATACATGAGGACGCCTGGAGGTGTTGTTTTTGCGCGGTTCCGAGAGGCTGTAAAAACAGGCACCGCTGCAAATCCTAGAGTGTAGTGTTCATGTTCTGCCAATCCCATTCTGCAGTGAGTGACTGCTTCCCACCGATTCCGTTGAAGAAGTCGGTTGGTTGGTGG
>Ga0070728_10001336_pt1 | contig 37927 bp, 28 predicted proteins | sample tdDd471_FD_66723 | JGI IMG/M metagenome (GOLD analysis project Ga0070728, IMG submission 66723) | Marine sediment microbial communities from the Atlantic coast under amendment with organic carbon and nitrate - tdDd47.1 | ecosystem: Environmental > Aquatic > Marine > Coastal > Sediment | place...
CGCGCGCCGCTCCACGACGCACTCCTGTGCAGACGGCCTCCCGCGCGCGCCCCTACTCGTTCACTTTCACGAAGAGCTTCTTGAGGGCGTACTTGATGATGCCCACATCGTCGGGATCGCCGCCACCCCACGCGTTCGCGGTCACGACGCGCTCGAAGCTCTTGAGCACCTGCACGCCCTTCTTGGTGCTGTAGGAATAGCGAACGGTCCGCTTCTTCTTGCCGATCGCGCGCGTCATGCGATCGAGGCGCAGGCGGCCGTCGGACTGCTTCTTGAGCTTGTATTCCCACCAACCGACCGCGCCGAACTCCTCGGTCTGATGGCCCACGATGGAGTCCTTCTCGATCCGCAGCGCCATGATGGTCGGATGCCCCAACACACGCACCACGTCTTCGCCCTGCTCCGCGTCCACTTCGAACCCGCATCCCGGGAACGCCTCGTCGAACGGCGTCGGCAACAGGTGCGCGAAGCACTCCTGGAAATGCTCGGTGGATGATTTCACGATTCCCGCGCGCCAGCGCTGCTGCAGGCGCACGTCTTCGTCCATCGTCAATTCGAGGTGGTCGCGCAGGTACTGGAATCCGCCGTGCACCTTGCGCGCCCAGCGCCCCTTGGTCGTCGCGTTGTCGAGTTCGCGTGTCCACGTTCCCTCGTAGCGAATCCCCTCGGGCCATACGTAGCGACGCTCCCACGCCTGTTGAACCCGCTCCCGAACCGCCGCGTCCACCGCAACCGGATGATCGAGATTGAGCCGCGGATTCGAGAACTTCAGCAGGCGGACCGTGGAGCCGCGGCGGTCCTTGCGCGTCGCTCGCATGGACTTCGGCACGGGGACGCGATCGACGTTCGTAACGACGAGCTTCTGCGAGCGCTCCGTCTGGAAGCCGCCGAAACTGTGGGCGACGCTCTCCTCAAGGATCCCGTATCCCGCTCCGAGCTCACCCGGACCAAAAATCACGCGCACGTAGCTCGGCTTGTCCGCCGTGCCCACGTTCATCTCGAACCCGGTGATCCGGTTGTTGGCGACCAGATAGCGGCGACCGTTCACGATGACTCGCGTGTTCCCGTCCGCCATTTTTTCAGGCGGCTCGAACTTCGCGTCCTTGAACGCTTCGTCGAACGGCTTGCGGGCGAAGCGGCGCACAACCCAATCGAGATCGGCCCTGACGCTGTCGCGGTGGTCGCGCCCGTCCTTGGGAATATGGATGCGCTTGATCTCGCCATCGACGATGACGACCGATCCGCTTGCCTCCGTCGTCACCTTGACCTTCTTGCGGTCCTCGAAGACGCGCACCCACTCGAAGTCGAACGTCGCGTTGGCGACCTTGTCCTCGCGCCACTCGTATTGCGACGCGTAGGCGACCTTCAGCAGTTTCGCGGATTCCTCCGCGTCCGGTGCGGCGAGCAGGACAATTGCGAGCGAGAGCGCCTCAAGCATGAGGACAGTTTAATACGCGGCGACGTTTCGCGCGGCTTCGACCAGATCCTCGATCTGCGGCAGGATCACGTCCTCGAGATCCGGCGCGTAGGCGACGAACGTGTCGAGCGCGCCCACCCGGCGAACCGGCGCGTCGAGGTGCTCGAAGAGCTCATCGGCGATCCGGGCGGCGATCTCGGCACCCCAGCCCCAGCTCCGATTGTCCTCGTAGGCCACCACCACGCGGTTGGTCTTGCGCACCGTCTCGGCGATCAGCTCCCAGTCGTAGGGCTGGATCGTTCTCAGATCGAGGATCGTCACCTCGACGCCGTGCTGTTCCGCGAGGATTTTCGCCGCGCGCCGACTCCGTTCGACGAGCGCGCCGTAGGTCACGATGACGACGTCATTGCCCTCGCGCACAAGGTTGCCCTTGCCGAACGGGATCATGTACTCCGCGCCCGGATAGGCCGAGCGGTTGTACGTCTGGCGGTAAAGATGCTTGTGCTCAAGGAACAGGACCGGGTCGTCGCAACGGATCGCCGTGCGCAGCAGCCCGGCGGCGTCGAGCGCGTTGCTCGGGTACGCCACGCGAATCCCGGGGATGTGCGTGAAGAGCACCTCGCCGCTTTGCGAATGACACAGCGCGCCGCGGATGTAACCGCCAATCGTCGTGCGCACGACGCTGCCGCACGAGAACGTGCCGCCGGACCGCCAGCGCAGGACCGCCCACTCGTTCCGAATCTGTTCGTATGCAGGCCAGATGTAGTCGATGAACTGGATCTCGCTGACCGGCTTCAGACCGCGCGTCGCCATTCCGACGGTGCGGCCGAGAATGTTCGCTTCGGCCAGCGGCGAGTTGAAGACGCGGTTGCCGCCATGCTTGCGCTGCAGCCCCCCGGTCGCCTTGAACACGCCGCCTTTGCCCTTGACCACTTCGAGCGTCTCTTCGCGCGTTGCGTCGGCGATGTCCTGGCCGAGCATGACGATCGCGGGGTTGCGCGTCAGCTCGTCGTCCATCACCTGGTTGATACAGTCGATCATGTTGATCGGCTTGTCGCTCTCGAAGCTCGGTTCGGTCGCGAACTCGTCGGAGGTCGGGTCGATCTCTTCGCTGTAGACGTGGGTCTGCGCATGCTCCGCGGTTTTCGGCGGCGTCGGTGCGGCCAGCGCACGCTCGGTCGCGTCCTCGATCTCGGCGTCGACCTCGCTGCGCAGCTGTTCGAGATCCGCTTCGGTCACGAGCCCGTTCTCGACGAGCCAGCGCGGGAACACCTCAACCGGATCGCGGCCGGCTTCCTCGGCGATCTCCTCCGCGGTGCGATACATCCGCTGGTCGTCCGACATCGAGTGGCTGTAGGGGCGGATGCAATGCGCGTGCACGAGCGCGGGGCCCTTGCCGGCGCGCGCGTGGTCGATCGCCTCGCGCATCGCCGAGTACGCCGCGATCGTGTCGCAGCCGTCGCACTCGACGATGTGCAGCGGCTTGAAGCCCGCCACCGCCTTGCTGATCGAATCGCCCGGCGTCTGCACTTCGCGCGGCACCGAAATGGCGTAGCCGTTGTCCTGGATGACGAACACGACCGGCAGCTCCAGCACGCAGCAGCTCGACAGCGCCTCCCAGAACTCGCCCTCCGAAGTCGACCCGTCGCCGCCGGTCACGATGACCACTTCGTCGTCGTGGACCTCGCCCGCGACCGCAGCGCGCATCGCTTCGTCCTTGCGCATGCGCTGCGCCGCCTCCGCGCATCCGGCCGCGTGCAGGTACTGCGTCGCGATCGGCGAAGAGGCGGACACGAGGTTGTACTTGTCGTGGCCCCAGTGCGACGGCATCTGCCGACCCATCGAGGAGGGATCCTCCACCGATCCGACCGCCTGCAGCAACTGCTCGTACGGCGTGACGCCGACGGCGAGACTCAGCGCGCGGTCGCGGTAGTAGGTGAAGAACCAGTCGTATCCGGGGCGCGCCGCGAATCCGGCCGCGCCGCTGATCGCCTCGTGCCCGACACCGTTGATCTGGAAGAACGCGCGGTTCTGCCGCTTGAGCTGGATCTCCTTGTCGTCCGTGCGCCGTGAGGCGTACATGATCCGGAAGAGTCGTAGGAGATCGTCGCGGCCCAGACCGGCGGTGTCCGGTTTGGATCGCGCCTTGGTCCGCGCCTTATCCATAGACCCGCTAATTTAAGGGAGGGTCGGCCCGCTGCCAGAATCGACTGCGCCGCGGAAAGAAGGGGATGGGTCCGGGAAGGGGTGGAACCCGGCCGAATCGGCGTTTCGGGCCCCCTGTCCCGATTTCGAACGCCTAAAACTCGTAACGGCGGCTCGCGAGATCGTTTCCGAAGTCGATCTCAAGCGAATGCGCGTCGGCGCGCATTTCCTTCAGCTCGAAGCACTTGCGCAGGATCGCAATCTTCACGCAGGCTCGCAGCGTGAACTCGGCCGACGGGAACGTGAGCGTGAACGCGTTCTCACCCGCTGTGAAACGGCCGCGCATGAGGTTCGGAATCTCAAGCTCCACCGCACCGGCCGGAATCACGAGTTCGGGCCCGTCGTTGGTGAAGCGACCGTCCACGAACCGGATGTCGCCCCGCTCCGCAGCTTTGGCGCGCAGGGAGTCGTCTGCGCCGAACAACGCGGCCAGCTCGGCAATCGGGATGAACTCTTCGGCCGCGTGCAGCCGACGGGCGAAGGCATGGACGCGCTCCCGGAGTTCCGGGCGGGACTGGGACTTCATCGACACAGTCTACGCAGGCGTCGGGACGCGACGACAATCGCCCGCGCCATACTTGCAGCGCCTTACTTGTTGCCGTTCTCGGCCAGCTCCGCCTCGAGCTTCTTGCGCGCTTCCTCGACGTCTTTTTTGAGCTGGGGCAGTTCTTTCTCCGCCTTGCGCAGCGCCTTCTGGAGCTTCTTGCCTTCGAGCCCGTCCATTTCGGCCGCCTTGCGGGCGACCATCATGTAGTTCTCGACGAGCCAGTCCTCGAGATCGATGTCGTTGTCGAACTCGACGCCGGTGATCTCCTTGGTGCACTTCTTGATCTGGCTGGAGAAATTGCGGAGATCGAAGGAGTTCGCCTTGCCCACCGCTTTCGCCTTGGCCTTCGAGCCGCCGGCGCCGTACTTCTGGTTGAACTTCGCCTGCGCCGCCTCGTTGTCCGCGTTACCGGCAGCTCCGGTGTCCACGTTTACGGTGCCCGTCTGCCACTTCACGTGCTTGGGCATCGCCACGCGGTACATTTTCAGCAGCATCGGAATCGAGCGGTAGTCCTTGTTGGCGCCGAGCAGGTCGAAGATGCGGATGACGACAGGATTCCGTGCGTCCTTCGCCGTCTCCTTCTTGATGTCGGGCCAGTAGCCGAGGTATTTCACCTCGATCAGCGCGTCGACAATCGAAGTCGCGACCTCGACGTTCTTCTTCTCCTTCGGGAGCGCCTTCATCAGCGCTTCGCCCGCCTTCTTGGGGTCGTAGCCCTGCCCGCCGATGGCGAGGGCCGCCACGTTGCGGATCTTGGAATCCTTGTGCCGCATCAGCTTGATGCACTGCTTGAGCACGAGCGGGTGCGGGACGTCGTGCAGGTTGAAGATAACGCCCTGCTTCGCCTCGATGCTGCCGGCTTCTTTGTAGGCAGACTTGAAGTCCGCCAGCGCTTGCTTGGCAACATCATCGGAGACCTGAGTAACGGGCTCGGCGGCGACAACCGCGCAGACGAGGAGGCAGGCCAACAGCGTTCGCATAGGCCGGGAATTATAACTTGGGCTGCGGGCGCTTCTACCGGCCCGGACTACTTCTTCTTGCGAGCCGCCTCAAATGCGGCTTTTTTGGCCGGCCAAAAGTCGAGATCCTGCGGTTCGACGGTGTCGCCGTCCTGCTGCCGATGCGCGTAGAGTCCGCCGGATTCCTTCGCAAAGTCCTTGAGGATGTCGAACGAGTGGTTGTGCAGACCGACCGCGTGAATCACGAAGCCGCGCTCCTGGGCCGCGGCCCACACCTCGCCCTTGATGCGATCCGCCTTGTCCTTGAACTCGCCGCCCGTAGGTTTGCCGCAGGTCAGGAAACAGATCACCTGCACGCCGTTTTTCACCGGCTTGCGCTTCACGCTGAACTCCCAGGCCGCCTGGATGCCCTCGTACATGCTCGAGGTGCCACCCGGTACCAGCTCCTCGATGTGCTTCGCCACCTGCGCCCGTGACTTCTTGCTGAGCTTGGCCCACTTGTTGTTCTCCGGCAGGATCGAGTGGTTCGGGGGCGCCGCCGTATCGTGATAGAAGGTCACGCCGAAGAGTTGTTTGTCGGGAAGCTGGCCGAGCACCGCGTTGAGGTAGACGCGCTGCAGTCCGTAACGCGTCTTGACGCTGAAGAAGTTCGGCGTGCGCTCCTCGATCGGCTTCTTGCGCTCCTTGACCGGGTCGAGCTTCCAGCCCTGATCCATCCGCGTCGTCGCGTCCACCACGAAGACCACGCGATCGGCGAGCACGGGAATGCCGAACCACATCGCCGCCTTGGTGGTGTCCCGCTGGCCGGGGAACTTCTTGCCCCAGGGATTCGGCTCGCCTTCCGGCACCTCGCTGACCTGTTGCTCCCACCAGCCGTACCACTCGCGAACATCGCAGGGGAGCGTGCTCTTCGGGATCAACTTGCGCAAGGCACGCCACGCCTGGAACTTCACGAAACGGCTGCCGTCCGTGCAGAAGAGATTGAATACCAGCGGCTTCGTGTCGACTTCGAACAGCTCTCCGAGCGCCATGACGGCGTGGGCGCGAATCAACGGTTCCTTGTTCTTCAGCAGCGCGATCAGATCGGGCTTGAAAACGTCGTCGTCGCCTTTGCCGATGGTGCGACAGGCGGCGGCAACCACGCGCGCGTCCTTGTGCTTGAGTGCCTTGCGGAGGACCACCCGCGCCGCCTCCGTCTTCTTCGGTCCGAAGGCGAGAGTCGAGAGCGTCTGGGCCCGAATGTTCTTTTTGAACTTCGTTTCCCAGATTTCCGCCATCTCCGCCACGGACGAGACGTTGCTGTAGCCCGTCAGCAGCCTGACGACCTCGCGCTGCACATCGCCTTCGTCGGACTTGCCCAACACATCGAGCATCAGCCAGCGCACGGCTGCCGGACAATCGTGCTTGTTCAGCCCGCGAAGGGCGATCACGCGTTCCCCGGACATCGCGTCCGGATCGCCGAAGACACGCTTCAGGCTCTCCGCGCGATAGCGCTGGAACGCCATCGTGCGCGGATCATCGTCCTGCGCGGCGGCGGCGGCTGCAAGGAGAAGCGGAACCAGGAGGAGGTATCGGCGCATGGCGCGCATGTGCGGGACCCGCATGTGAGGATTCTATGGTAAGACGCGGCTTCCATCATCGATGCGTCACTTCATCTGTGCTCTCCCCCTGCTGTGCGCGCCGCTTCTGGCCGCGCCGGACTCCGCCGCCGAGAAAGTCTCGTTGCGCTCCGTCGCATCGGCCGACGCGCAGCCGCGCCCTCGGTTCCCCGAACTGCCGCTGACGATGCTGCGCGAGCGGCCCGCCAACGCCGGCGCAATCCCGAAACTGTCCGAATCCGGGATGTACGCGAGGGTTCGCGCGGGCGGAAAGGACTTCATCTGCGGATTCGACGCTCCGGCGGGCAGCTTCGCGCTCGGCAAGCTCCATGTCGGGGGCGCCCCGGCCATCGCCGGACGCGCGATGTCGCAGGGCAAGGCGGGATTTCACGTCGAGTTTCGAGACGTTCCCGTGGGCAGCACGATGTTCAACTTCCGGCTCGTCTACAGCGGCAACCGGCTCGTGGACGGCGTGTGCGAACCGAGCCACCATCGCCGTGGCCAACTCGCCTTCGAAGGCGTTCTGCGCGAAGTCATTCTCGTCGATGCCGATGGCGACGGACGCTACAACGGCGACGAGGACCGCTGGATCGCGCTCAAGTCGGACCGCTCGCGGCGCGTCTCCGCGCTCCGCAAGCCGGCCATGTCGCGCATGAACGAGCCGCAGGTTCCGTTCGCCGAAGACGGTTCCGCGCTGATGGTGCGCGAGGTGGCGCCGGACGGATCGACCCTTGAACTCGTGCGGGGCAAACCGCGCGTTGCGCTCGACAAGGTCCTGGCGCGGCGCTACGAGGAGTTCCGCACCGAGCACTTCCGCGAGTTTCGCCAGGAAAAGGCGAGCTTCGAGCGCCGAGCGCATATCGAAACTGGCCGCCCGCGGACCAAGGCCAAGGCCGTGTGGCCGCGCATCAGCCTCGAGGAAGCGAAGGAACGCTCCCGAAGAACCGGGCGTCCGCTGCTTGTGGCCTTCTACACCGAGACGAACGTCTGGTGGTGGCGCTACGCCTACTACACATTCCCCGATCGCGAGGTCGACACGCTGTTGCGTCAGTTCGTATTGGCGGCGATCGACGCCGAGAAGGGTGGCGTCGAGGCGTTCCAGAAGAGCGGCGCGAGTTCACTGCCGACGCTGATCGCCTACTCGACCGCTGGCAGGCCGATCGCGTTCCGCTTCCGATCGCGCGACCAGACTGGCAAGGTCCGCGACCTTGAGATCACGCGGTCGGGCGCAACGGGTTGGCTCACGCCGCAGGACCTTGCCGTAAACCTGCAGCGCATCCTGAAGGCAGCCAAGGGAGGTTGAACCGTGCTCTGAGCGCTTACCAACCCCAGAAAGCTCGCGGTCGTGGGCTTGTGCGCACTCGCCGGTTACGGCATCTCCCGGCTAACCGGCATCGACTGGGCGTTCCCGGTCGGACTGATCGTCGGGTTCATCGTGGCCCCGCTTGTTCCGGCGAAGGGGAAGCAGGGGTGCCAGTCCGGCTCCTGTGACGTAAGTAAGGACTAGCGAGAACGGCCCGATCCACAGCTTGTGGACCGGAAGCTGTTCGTGGTTCCAGAACAGCGCGACGACCAGGATCGCGCCCGCCGCCACACCGATCAGCGCGTCGACCTCCGACGCCCGCTTGGTCGTCATGCCGATCAGGAAGAGGCCCAGCAAGGGTCCGGCGAACATCCCCAACCAAGTCACCATCGTCTGCAGCATCGTCGTCTCCGCTTCCGCCGCGGCGAGGGCCCCCAGGGTCGCGATGACGCCGATCACCACCGTGCACAGGCGCGCGAGGCGGAGCCCGCTGCGTTTGGCGATGTCCACCATGAACGAAGTCGACATCGAGTGGATGGCGGAGTCGAGGCTCGACATCGACGCCGCGAAGATGGCCGCGAGCATCAGCCCCGCCAGTCCGGCCGGCATCCGTTGCGCCAGAAACGCGGGGAGCACCTTGTCGCCCTTGTCGATGTGGAAAGTCGCGGCACCCGGTGCGAGTTTCGTCCAGGCGTGAATCGCGACGCCCAAGAGCAGGCAGGTACCCAGCGCAATCGTCCCGGCGAACCAACCCGTGAGCGCCGCCTTGCGCGCGGAGGACAGGTCGCGACAGGCGAGAAATCGCTGCACCGACTGCTGGCCGGTACCGAACAGCGACAGGGCCAACACGAGATAGGGCACGAGCGCACCCGTGAGATGGAAGAGCTTCTTGGGCTGGAACTCGAGGGTCACGGGATTGAGCCGCCCCTCGCTGGATGCGTAGTCCAACACCGCTCCGAAGCCGCCGGGAACGTCGCCGGCGACCACGCCCAACGTGGCGATGACCGCAACGACGATGACGCCGAACTGGATGCAGTCCGTCCAAACCACTGCCGCGATTCCGCCGCACGCGGAGTAGACGATCGCGGCCGCCGCCGAAACGAGAATCGACGTCTCGACCGACCAGCCCAGCACCGCTTGCAGCGCGAGCGCGGGACCGTACACGAGAATCGAAGCGCGCACCGCCGTCTGCGCGAGGAACAACACGCTCCCAACGGTGCGCGCGCGGTCGCCGAAGCGCCGGCCGAGATACTCGTACGCGGTGGTGATCGGCTGCGCCGCGAAGAACGGCAAAAACACCGCCATCACGATCAGCAGCGCCACCAGGTCGCCGATCTGCAACTGGATCCAGTCGATCCCGGCCGCATAGCCGTACCCGGTCCCGCCGATCAGCGACGCACTCGAAAAGCTCGTCGCGACCAGCGAGATCCCGACCGCCCACCACGGCAGTTGGCGGCCGCCGAGGAAATAGTCCTCGGTGTTCTTCTGGCGTCGATTCGCCCAGAACCCGATCCCGAGCACGGCCGCCGCGTAGACGGCCATGACCAGGTAATCGAGCGCCTGCATGCGCGGAGACTACGGCATCGGGCGGTCAATCGCGGGCGAAGCGCTCCGCGGCGCGCACCAGCGACCGGAACTCCGAGCGTTCCTCGCCGCGCGTCCCACCCGCAAGCTCCTGCACGAGCCCGTAGGACGCACCCCCACGGTGCGGCGACTCGCGCAACACCATGCCGAATGCGGCGACCGCGGCGGTGAACCGGAAATCCTCCGACGCCTCCTCGTACGAGCGTCCGCCATCGACCAACGACACTTCGATCCGAGTGCTCTGGCCTCCACCGGGCTTCTGGTAGCGCACCTTTACCGTGAGCAGTTCCGCCGAGTCGGCGCCGCGCCGCGGTGCGTCCGCCTCCTGCGTACCGCGATACTTGTACGACTCGACACCCGGCCGCGCGTGGCCATACCCGTGCGGGATGATCTCATAAAGGGCAACGACGGTCCGTCCGCCCCCCAGCACCCCCCCCATCGCATTGTCGTTGGCGAACTCGTTGTCCGCGATGCGCCGATTCTCGTAGCCGATCAACCGGTACGCGGCGACCTTCGAGGGATTGAACTCCACCTGCGCCTTCACGCCCTCCGCCACCGTCACGAGATTCGCTTCGAGTTGCTGGGAAAGCACGCGGCGCGCCTCGTCGAGCGAATCGATGTAGGCGTAGTGACCGTTGCCGTGGTCGGCGAGAAGCTCCAGGTTGGCATCGTTGAGGTTGCCCTGCCCGAGACCGAGCACGGAGAGGTAGACCCCGGATTTTGCGCGCTTTTGGATGAGCGACTGCAGTTCGTGGCGGCTCGTGCGGCCACGGTTGAAGTCGCCGTCGGTGCACAGGATGACGCGGTTGACGCCGCTTTCGATGAATCCTTCGGCGGCGCGCTCGTATGCGCTCTCGAGTCCCGCGCTGCCGTTCGTGGAGCCACGGGCCTTCAGGCTGTCGATTGCGTCTTCGATGCGGCTGCGTTGCGTGAGCGAAGTCGAGGGCAGGACTGTGTTGGCCCCGCGCGCGTAAGTGACGATCGCTACGCGGTCGCGCGCTTCGAGTTGGTCGAGCAGCAGGAAGAGCGAGCGCTTCACCAACGGCAGTTTGTCCGTGTCCTTCATGGATCCGGACGTGTCGATCAGGAAGACCAGGTTCGCGTCGGGGCGCATTGAGCGTTGCATGCTCTTGCCGGTGATCGCGATCCGGACAAGGCGATGGAGCGGTGTCCACGGGGCCGACGCGGCATCCACCTGAACGCCGACCGCCGCCCCTCCTGCGGGCGCCGGATCGTTGTACTCGAAGGCGTTGAGCAGTTCCTCGATGCGCACGGCGCCGGCGGGCGGAAGCTGGCGACGCTGCTGGAGGTAGCGCCGCACGTTGGCGTACGACGCGGTGTCGACGTCAATCGCGAACGTCGAGAGCGGGGCCTGCTCCGGATCGACGAAGCCGGACTCGTAGGTCCATGCGTAGACCTCGTTGTCGTGCGGGCGCGTGGAGTAGCGGGGTGCGCCGGATGCCGCGTCTTTGGAGGCGTACGACGTGCAGGCGGTCAGGAGCAGGAGGACTAGCGTCAGGGTTCTCATTGGGCTTTTCTCGATTCGTGAATGGTTACGTACATTTCGTTGATGCGACCGTCCTCGGAGGTCGCCCAGAGGGTGAGGAGGCCTTCGCGGCCGCCGTACTCGTACTTCCAGCTGAGGAGGTGCTCTTGCGCCCCCGTGGTGGTGCGCCGGAACCACACCTCGCTCGCGCCGTGCTCGAGGAGAAAGTGCTCGAACTCCCTTTCGGCACGGTCGAAGAACCGTTCCGTGTCACGGACGTTGCAGCTCACGACGACCAGCTGCGTGCGCGGAAGCGTGTACGTCGAGCCGCTGTGGCTGGCGCCAGGGGCGGCGGCCACCTCCCAGCTGGTGTCCGGGTCGCAGAAGCGCAGCGTCTGCGTCAGTTGATGGGAGGCCTCGCTGAACACCGGCGACGTGTGGGTGGCCACGCATCCCGGCAAAGCCAGGCTGAGAAACAGAAGTCCAAGGCATCGCATACAGAGGAAATGCCGCGCTCGGAGGTGCGTTCCCGGGAAAATTCACGGGAACGCCTGCTGGAGCGCGGCATTATGGAAGCAGGTGTCGATCCCCGAGCGTCAGGTGCTGCTGGAGCACGTCGATTTTCTGCGTGCGATCGCGTTGGGCGTGCTGCGCAACGAGGCGGACGCCGACGACGCGGTGCAGCAGACGCTGGCGACGGCGCTCCAGAAGCCGCCGGCCGACGACAGCAATCTGCGCGGCTGGCTCGCGACGGTCGTGCGGAACTTCGCGCGCATGCAGTTGCGCAGCAGAAGCCGACGCCGCGCGCGGGAGGAAGCGGTCGCAAAGCGGGAGGGCACGCCGTCGGCTGCGCAGATCGCGCAACGCATGGAGATGGAGCGGCACGTCGTCGATGCCATCGCCTCGCTGGAAGAGCCGTTCAAGACGACGTTGGTCCTGCGGTTCTACGACGATCTTCAGCCCAAGGACATCGCAGTACGCATGGGCGTGCCCGCGGCGACCGTGCGCACCCGGCTCAAGCGCGGCCTCGACAAGCTGCGCGCGCAACTCGACGAGAAGAGCGGCGGCAGCCGCAAGGCGACCTACGCGGGGCTGTTGTTGCTGGCCCAGCTACCGGCTCGTGCGGCGCCGTTGCGTTGGGTCCCGGTTGCGGGCGTCGCGGCCGTCCTGATCGGCGTCGTGTCGATCGTCTCGCTGCTGTTGATCAATTCGGAGGGTGCGCGGGAACCGACGGATCGCACCTCGATCGCCGACCGCACCGCCGAAAGCGATCCGGGAGTCACCACCGGCCCGCCGCCGGAGCAGCCGATCGACGAGCGCGCTTGCGTGGTCACCGGAATGGTCATGGATTTGAGCGAGCGGTTGTTGCCGGGTGTCGAAGTCGTGGCCTACGAGCATGAGGGCGGCGCACTGCTCGACACCCCGACGAATCGTTGGCGTCGGTGGATCGAGCCGCCCGTCGCGCTCGCGCGCACGACGACCGGACCAACTGGGAACTACGCGATCACGATTGATCCGCCGCGACCGTTCTGGCTCGTGTTCAGCCGGAAGGGCTCGGCCACACGCGTGCTCCCCGTCTCGGATGGCACCGGCAACTACGCGGGCGTCGACATGATGCTGCTGACCACGACGGGCATCCGGGGCGTCCTGACGGATGAGATCGGGAGCCCGATCGCGGACGCCAACATTCACGTTTGGACTCCGGAGTACACGCTCTTCGGGGCCCCCGCGCTCATCCGCGTGACTTCCGACAAGACGGGCAACTTCACGCTGCCGGTCGCGCGCAGTTACCTCGACGGCCAGCTCGCGATGGTGAATCGCGTCTCCCTCGTCGTGGATGCCCGTGCCGCCGGCTTCGCACCGCGCGTCTTCCGCGATCTCCCCGCGATTTTCTCGCGGTTGAAGCTCACCCGCGGCGGCTCCTTCACTGCGACTACGGTGCCGGACACCGAAGTGGTCGCGTTCGGCGCGCTGGGGCTCGGGAAAGTGCGCGCGGACGAAGACGGGCTTGCCAGATTCAAGGAGTTCCCCGACGGGGACCGAGCTCTTGTCCTCATTCACCCCGACTACGTGCCGAAGCAGGTACAGCTCAATGGGTCGGAAACCAAAGTGAGCATCGCGCTCGCGCCGGGCGTCCTGCTCAATGGCGAGCTCCGAAGGGCCGACGACTCGCAACCTCTGGCGTCGGCCGCCGTCGGAATCGCGCCTCAGGAAGTCGGGGACGGGATGTTGTTCGACGCGCTCCATGCCATCCGCACGAGCGCCGATGGGCGATTCGATGTTCGCAGTGCTTCGTTCGATTCGGACACGCTCGTCGTCGAGCATGCGGCGATCGCACCGCGTCAACTGGCAAGGTGGCAACCGCTCGAGGATCTGAGGCTTCCCATCGCGCACGACTTCCGCGGCCGAGTCGTCAACGTGACGGACGGGCCGGTGGCGGGCGCACGCGTCCGCGTCCGACGGCGCGGATTTCACGCAAGCTGGTTACGTGATCAACGCCGCATGTGGACCGTCATCACGCGAGCGGACGGCTCGTTCGTGATCCGCGGCATGCCGCACACGCGGGCGTTGATGGATCACACCCGCGTGGAGGTATGGCATCCGATCGAGGGTGCCCGGGAGTACGCCGGCATGCCGTCGGAGGGCCCCGCACGGATGCGCCTGCTCCCGGCCCATCGCATCGAGATCGGGGATGAACCGCGGCTTCTGGAGTCGCAGCTCGAGTCGCACGTCGTGGAACGCGCGAAGGTTCTCGGCGCGGTCGTCGGCATCACGGACTCGCCTCTCGAGGGAGTCGTGGTTCGCAACGTGGCGCAGCCGGACAAACCGGTAACGACCGACCAACGCGGTCAGTTCGCAATTTCGCTGCGGGGTCCGTTCCCCCACACGCTCCGCTTCGAGGACGGCACCATGAGCCGCGACATGCGAGTCGATATCGCGAGCGACAGGCTCCGTGTTCGCTTGCCGGAGGTCGTGAGTCTCGGAGGCCGCGTGCTGCACGCCGGGCAACCCGTCGAAGGCGCGCAGATCCGCGTCGTGTACGACGGCGCCGCCGCGGAGCGGACGCAGACCGAAGAGAATGGTCGATACTCCCTGGAGCGTTGGCCACTGACCGGCCCGCGCGAGTTGGTGATCGAGAAGAGAGGGTTCCTGACCGTGCGCCTGCAACTCCCCACCGACGGGGATGTGGAGCTTGTGCGCGCCGCGGCACTGGTCCTCCAAGTCGAGGACGAGCAAGGATTGCCGCGCAACAACGTCGAACTGCGCTGGGGCGTGCGCCGCCTCGTGAGCGACAGGAACGGCCTCGTGCGTCTGTACAGGAAGAGCGAGCCGATGCCCGAGTTCGTGGTCGTGCCGGGCGGCCCCGGGTGGATTCGGGTCGGCGATCCGGTGCAGTCGCAGGACGGTGAGAAGCTCACGATTGTCGTGCGGCGCGGGGAGCGAATCGAAGGACGCGTCGTAGATGCCAAGAACCGCGGCGTCCCCCACGTCCTCGTGATTGCGCAGCCGATGGTGAAGGGGCGAGCAGTTCGACGCGCGTTCACCAACAGCAGGGGACACTTCGTCCTGCGCGCGCTGCATCCGGAGCGCTACGAACTGCGCACCGGGGATGCGAAGCATGGTGTGGAGATCGAGGCGGGAACCACCGGTTTGGTCCTGCGGGAGGAGTCGCGATGAGGCTTGGGATACTGGTGCTGGTGCTTCTACTGGGCGGTTGCCAATCATCCGCGATGAAAGATACGGCCGGCGCCGCAGCCGATGAGACGCTCGGCGTCTGGATCGGCCTCGATGACTCGGGCGCCATGTGGTGGCGGCTGGAACTCGGGAGCGGCGGGCGCGGCAAAGCAGCGATCGCGCGCGGAAGCGCCGTGGCGACGTATCGAATCACCGCGTGGACGGTGGACGACAACGGGAAGACCAGCGTGCACCTCGTGCGCAGCGGATCCGCGACGGCGGCCGACAAATTCCCCGCCTCCGTCAAACTCAGCGGCGCGTCCGACGACAGCCGAATGCGGCTGGCCGAGGGCAACGCGGAGGTCGTTTTCTGGCGCGAGGATCGCCTCATTCGCCAGCGCAACCGGCTGCGCCAGCGCATGGAGGGATCGGCGGCCACTGGATCTGGCCAATGACGCCGATGCGAACCATGCCGCCCGAATTCAGACGATTCTTCAGGCAGGCTCTACCCTAGTCTCATGCTCCGCACCTCATGGGAAGACCGCGACCACAATCTGTGGGTCGTCCTCGACGGCGAACTCGATCACGAGGATTGCCTCGCCATCCGCGAGGAGTTCCACGAACGCATCCAGAAGGGCGACGGGGACGTCACCATCGTCATGGACCGCCTCGCGTTCATGTCCAGCATGGGCCTCGGGATGCTGGTCAAGGCGGCCAACGACCTCAAGCAGCAAGGGCGCACGGTCACGCTCTCCGGAATCCGGCCCAACATCCGGAAAGTCCTCGAGTCGATGCAGCTCCTGGATGTTTTTGCGGTAGTTTGATCCACGACGCACGTATCTAGGAATAGAACGCAGGAACGACCATGGGGATGACTTGGGAGGACCGGTCGGATGCGCGGTGGATTCATATCCGCGGCGATCTCGACCACGACGGCTGCCGCGCCATGCACGCGGAGTTCCGGCGCGTCGCGGACGAGGGCGCGCTTCCGGTCATCGTCGATCTTGCCGAGGTCCCCTTCGTGGCGAGCAACGGCCTACGCATGCTGCTCGAGACCCACCACAACCTGCGCGACCGCGGTCGGCATCTGATGGTGTCGAATCTTCAGGAGCCGGTGCGCAAGGTCTTCACGACCACCGGTATCTTCGACGCGATTCCGGAACTCGACGGACGTTAGCCGGAGCTCGCTTCGGCGGGAGGCGCGGCGGACTCGTCCAAGCGGCGTGCGGACTCGGCCGGCGACGCACTCGGAACCAGACGCGGATCGCCACCGCGCGCACGATGCAGTTCCCGCAGCGCGATGTTGTAGTCGTAGATCGAGCGCACGAACGCGAATTTCGCCGCGTTGAGCGTGTTGATCGTGTCGAGCACCTCACGCGTGGTCGCCTTGCCGTTGGCCTGTTCTTCGCGACGAATGCGGAGCGCCTCGGCCTGTCGCTCCTCGGACCGCTTGGCGACCGCGATATCCGCGTAGGTCTCCGTCACACGGCGGTGCGCCTCGGCGACCTCGCGTCGGACGATGTCCTCCAGATCGCGGCGTTGAATGCGCGCAAGGTCGACCTGGTAGCGCGATCGTTGGATGCGCGCGAACTCTCCGCCGCCCTGGAAGATCGGCACGTCGAACGTGAAGCGCGCGATGATCGGATCCTGCGGCTTCTGGAACGGGTTGTCGGTACGCGAGTACGAGAGTGCGCCGCGGAACTCCGGAAGTTCCGCAGCGACCGCCGCTTTGTATCGCTTCTGGCTCGCCGCGAGTTCGAGATCGGCGGCGCGTAACTCGGGCCGCGACGACAGGGCCTCGCGTTCCACCATCGCGCGGGTCCAGGTCGGCTCCTCGGTCACGCTCTGGTCGATGACTTCGATCGGCCCATCCACGGGACGGCCCAAGAGCGAATTCAGCACGATGCGGCGAATCGGGACGATGCTCTCCAACTTCTCCCGATCGCGCACCGCGACGTCGTACTGCACCTGCGACTCGAGCAACGATGCCTTCGTCACGCGTCCGGCATCGAGTAGCGCCTGCGAGTCCTGGACCTGCCGCCCGAGCGCTTCCTCGTTGTACCGCGCCACCTCGATCTGGCGCAGCGTCTCCAACAGGTCGAACGCGGCCGCGGTCACGGTATTGGCGATGTCCGCCTCGGTGACTTCCTGCTGCGCGACCGCGGCACCCTCGCTCAGCTTGGTGGCGCGATAGGTGTTCAGGTAGCGGCCGAACGCGAACAGCGGCATGCTGGCGGTGATCGACCCGTTCCACTGCTCCTTGACGCCGGTCACGATCGGCCCGCTCGGCGTGGGCACCGACGAAATCTTGTTCTGGTAGCGGTACTCGCCGTTGATGAACACCTGCGGAATCATCGCCGCCAGCGCCTCGCGCCGATTCGTCGAAGCGATCGCCGCCTGTACGCGCGAGCTGACGACCAGCCGGTTCTGTACCAGCGCCTCGGTGACCGCGTCGATCACGGTGATGCGCTCGGGCTGCTGCGCCGCGCGCAACTTCGGGGCGGTGCCCGGCTTCAGGTAGGTCGCCGGCGGCGGCTCGGCGGAGGCGAACATGGACTGACCGGAGCAACCGATGCACAGCAGACCGGCGATGCCGAGACCCGCAAGCCCGCGCAGCGGCATCTTGTCCAGAATCTTCGCGCCTTCGAATCCGTTCACTGAAGCCGAATCCTACCGACCCGCGACCGTCCGGCCAGATTTTCCCCATTCCGCGCCGCAACGAGGGCTCCGCGATATGCTGTGAGACCGCAACGGGGACTCAAGAACCGAGCCACAGGAGAGAAAGACAATGCGACGATTTTCCGAGCAAATGGGATGGGCCGTCGACCGCGGAGGCTTCGCCATCGAGGCCGCCGTCGACGAGCGGCTCGGCTTCCTGCGCAAGACGTACAGCCTGCTGACACTGCAGATCGTTGCCGTCGGCGCGATTTCCGCGGCGATCATCTCAAACGAGAGCATCCTGATGGGGATCGTGAACCTGTTCTACACGTCAAGCAAGGGCATGTTTCTCTATCTCGGTGCCGTTTTCGGTGTCTCGCTGCTGACGCGTTCGATGCTGGCGGGCGACAAGTCCATCGGGGTGCAATACAGCGCCGCCGCCATCTGGGTCGTATTCCTGAGCATTCTCGTCGCGCCCATCTGCTGGATGGCCGCCGAAGCGACCGGCGGCTACCAGATCGTCGCGAACGCGTTCTTCCTCACGCTCGCGCTGTTCGGCGGACTCACCGCGTACGTGCTCACAACGAAGAAGGACTTCTCAGCACTTCGGGGCGCGCTCTGGATGGGCTCGATCGGCCTCCTGGCGATTGCACTCATCAGCTACTTCATGGGCTCTGCCGGCAGCATCTGGATGTCGGTCGCTTGGCTCGTGCTCCTGAGTGGCTGGACTCTTTACGACACGTCGCAGGTCCTGCACAAGCGCGCCGTCAACCAGTACGTCGCGGCGTCGGTCGACCTGCTCGTCGACTTCGTCTACATGTTCATCTACATCCTGATGATCCTGCTGCAGAGCAGCAGCCGCGACTAGCGCCCCCACCGGCCCCAAAAAAAATGAGCCCGCCATTGCTGGCGGGCTCGTCCATACCCCCGGAAGTCGGCGCGGTGCGTGGTGCGCCGGACTCCCATTCTCAAGCTGCAGATCTTCGGTGTTTTCCAGGTTGTGCCCGCCGATGTCGCACGAATGCGACGCCCGCGGCACGGGGGACTCCAAGCGCAACTCGCGGGCCGGGAGCGAGCGGAGCGCGCAAGTGCTGTCCCGCAGCGGGACGCTGCGCTACTTCGACGGGGAGGAGGGCCGTTTTCCGAACAGCGCAGAACGGTCGAACGTGACGAATTTCTGCGCGGCGGCGGGAAGTTTGCCGCCCACGGAGACATGCAGTTCGCGCTTGGTCGGCAGGAAGACCATCGATTGGACGTTGAGATACCACGGCCTCGCGGTGTCGCGGAGCGCCTGGCGTACCCCGTCGTAGTCGATCTTGCCGTGCTCGGCGCGCAGGAACTCATCCAGCGTTTCGTAGCGGCTCACGCCGAGATCCCATCCGATTCCCCTCAACGTGTCCGAGCGGAAGTGGTTGGTGCTGCACACGGCACCCCGGCTGGCCGGACGCCGCGCGAGGAGCGTCGCGTCGTATTCGATCACCTCGGCCGTGCCCGTTGCATCGACAACCGTGAAGTTGTTCGGAATCGTGCGCTTGGACCGCAGGAAGTGCGCCGCGACATCCTCGGTCTTCTCGGCGGCGACCAGCGCGTCGCGGTACATCATCATGTACGGGATGCCTGCTTTGGCCTCGCTCCCGTAGTGGATCATCATCGTCGCGCCGCACACGCCCTTGCTGTTCATGGCGCTTAGGACCCCGACAAGGCCCGGCCACGTGACGGAGACCAGCGGCGTCTTGCCGGTCGGCTCGTACACGAGGCAAACCGTCGTACGGTGCAGCACGTTGCGGCCGATGAAATCGAGGTTGCGGCCGAAGTAGATCTCCCCGTCCGTGGTGGCATCGCCCGCTGCGACCACGGTCGAACAGAGCACCATCTGCAGGCGATCGATGATGCAGTTGACGTGCAGTACCGTCTCTTCGTCGAGACCGGCACCCTCCGCGATCCCCTTGATCTCCTCAAGGTAATGCTCGGGGATGTACGGCAGGACCTTGGCGGTCCACTTGCGCATCTCTTCCTCGCCCACCAGCTTGAGCGCGAACGCTTCGTGGAACTCCTTGACGAGGAAGCGGACCTGCTTGCGCAGCAGTCGCCCGTGCTGGCGGCCCATTTCGCGCGGCGTGCCCTGGAGTCGCAGGAGCGGCATGCCGTCGACGACGGTGAGCCTGCCGCGCAGCTCGGCGGGCAGCTCCTTGAGCTCCGCGGGACGAACCGGCGGCGGCGGCGGCACGTTGGCGCCGTAGGTGACGCCGACGAGATGCGAGAGCGCCGCCAGCACCAGAAGTACGAGGCCGACCACGCCGGTTAAAACGCCATTGCGCATCGAAGTAGCCTAGCACGCGAAGAAGAGACGGGTCCGCGATCCGGACCGCGGTCACTTCTTCTTGCTGGTCTTCTTTTTGGCCGCCTTCTTCTTGGCGACCTTCTTCGCGACCTTCTTGCTCGCGGCCTTTTTGGCGGCTTTCTTCGCGACCTTCTTGGGCGCCTTCTTGGGCGCCTTCTTGGCCACCTTCTTCGCCGCCTTCTTCGCGACTTTTTTGGCGACCTTCTTCGCGGTGGTCTTCTTGGCTACTTTCTTCGCGGCCTTCTTGGCGGCGGTCTTCTTGGCCGCTTTCTTGGCCGCCTTTTTCGCCGCGCTCTTCTGTTTGGCAGCTTCGACGCGGGCAGCTGCTCGCTCGATCGCTCGCTGCGCGCGCTCCGCCTCCCGCGCAAGGGCTTGCTCTTCCTTCACGCGACTCTTGTCCGCTTCGCGATTGGCCTTCTCTTCCGCGGCGGCCAGCATCGCCAGCTCACGCTCCTTCGCGGCTCGCAGCTTGGGCTGCGGAGGAGGCGGGAAGCCTTCCATCACCAGCTTGTTGGCTGCAGCACCCGAGAAATTGTCTTCGGGGAACGTGTTGACGAGCCAGCGCAGGATCTCTCCACCGAAAATGCGGTCGCCGAACGACCGCTCGGCGAAATGGGCCCCGATCAGATAGAACTCCTCCGCGGTCAGGACGCCCTTGTCCTTGCGCAAACGCGCAAGCAGTTCGAATCCCGGTTCCTGCAGCAAAGTCTCCAGCGAGCGGAGCCCGGGGTTGTGGAGGCGGACTTCACGGACGACAGCTTTCTTGCCGCGAATCAGCTCGGCCAGCGCGTGCTCGTAGCGCAGCTCACTCGGAAGCTCTGCATCTTCGCGCGTGATCGGCCGGATCAGATTGAGGATCGCCCCCGCCCGCCGCTCCTTCTTGAGTTCGCGGACACGCTTCAAACTCACGTCCGCCAGGGCGTCGATGTGGTGCTCCTGAAGAACCGAGACGAGTGCTTCCGCGCGAGCATCTCCCGGCTCCAGGAGCTGGACGGCGGCCTTGCTCAGGCGGCGTACCTGGTCGGGCTTGAGGTTCGGAGCATGCGGCGCCACGATATGGGCGAGCTGCCAGGCGGAGTCGGCATCGTGCGCATCGCACAATTCCACGAGCAGCATCTTCGTCGCCGCATGCTGCGATGCGAGGGAGCGCGCCGCGCGCTCGCGCAGATCGGGATTATCTCCGTGCAACACTTCGACCAGCGCCTTGGCGACGGTCGGCGTATCGATCTGCCCCAGTGCGGTTACGGCGAACCGGCGCAGAGCCGGGTCGTTGCCCTCCAAGGCGCGCAGCAGCGCCCGCGCGTTCGACGTCGAAAGCTTGGAGCGCTCGAGCAGTTCGAGCGCCGGGGAAACCACGTTGGTGTAGTCGCGATCCTTCAGATAGGAGAGCACCTTGGTGACCTCTTCCGGAGCGAGCGCTGACTTCTCCGCATCGCGTGCCAGGGCGTTGAGCGCCGCATGCCGGACCTCCGGGAGGTTCTTGGGCTGTGCGAGCGAGACCAGCTTGGCATGAGCCTCGGCGCCCAGCACGCGGGCCAGAAGATCGACGGCCGCCGCAGCCGATTCCCTGCTCGGGTGGCGGGGTCGGCGGACCCCCTTGCCGCCTTGCTGCGCGGCGAGGTACTTGTCGATGCGCGCGACGAAACCGGCCCGCTCACGAGCGGCAACCTGCTGCAGCTCGGCCGCGAGGCGCTGGCCCAGCGCGACCACCTGGTCCGCGTGACCGGCCTCAAGGGCCATCAGGATGAGATCGAGGCCCGCGGCTCCGCGGACTCGGCCCGCCACCGACAGGATGCGGCGGCGCTCGACGTCGTTGGCCGACTCGAAGCGCTTGCGGAGCTCGGGAATGATCGCCGCACCCTCCGAAGCCACAACCCGCATGGCGCGATGGCCAATGTCGCCCGATGCGTCGAGCAGGGGCAGAACGCGCTGCAACGCCGGTCCTGCGCCGAGGGTCTCGAGGGCCTGCAGGCAAGCCAGCTGGACCTCGCGATCGTCGGTTTCCAAGGCACCGCCGAGCGCTTCCCGGATCTTGGTGTCTTTCGACTCCAAGGCTCCCAGCACGTGAGCGGCTGCCTGCCGGATCACTCGATCTTCGGACTCAAGCAGCTTGACAATCTTCGTAAGTGACCTGTCCATCAAAGCTTAGGCTGTTCAGCCCATCCGCCCAGGCCTAGGCGATGCTGCGCGCTTGTGCCTGATCTGTTTCCCGCTGTTTCCAATGTTGCACGATATGGGGCGCCCGGCGCCCAACTCTAGGTTGCAAGTGCCGACACTCTAACAAAAAGCGGGAAACGCGACTCAGACAGCGATTTCGGCCAAATCGTCGAGGGAGTAGCCGTAACGGATCGTCGGGAAGTCCGAACGCAGCGCCGCGCAGTCGGCGGCAATCGCCTTTCCATCCATCAAGCAATCCTTCATCAAGTCGGCAATGCGCTGCATCTCGTCCGCACCCATGCCGAAGCGCGTCATCTCCTGGACGCCGAAACGCAGCCCGCTCGGATTGCGGGCGTTCTTGCGCGGCTCGCCCGGCAACAGGTTCATGTTGCACACGACGCCGTTCTCGCAAAGCTTGCGGGACACATCGGCGCCTCCGCCCAGATCCCCCACGCTCACCGCGACCTGGTGACTCTCGGTGTAGCCGAGCTCCGCGGCGGCCACGGCGAAACCGCGCTCGTGCAGCGCCCTTGCGAAGGCCTTGGCATTGGCAATCACGGCCGCGGCATAATCCTTACCGAACTCTGTCGCCTCGAGCGCCGCCACGTAGAGCGACGGAAGACTGAAGAGGTGATGGTTGCTGGTGATGCCGGGGAACACGGCGCGGTCGATGGGCTTCCACCAAGCGTCGTCATGCCCCTTGCCGACCACGACACCGCGCTGCGGCCCGAAGAAGGTCTTGTGGGTGGACGCCGTGAGCAGGTCCGCGCCTTCGCGCAACGGATCCTGGAACTGGCCGCCCAGGATGAGTCCACACACGTGCGAGCCGTCGTAGAGCAGGGTCGCGCCGACTTCGTCGCATGCGGGCCGAATGGCCTCGATCGGCTCCGGGAACAGGAACAGCGAGCGCCCAAGCGTGACGAGCGTGGGCCGCTTGGACCGGATCATTTCCGCTGCGGCTTCGCCGTCGAGCCGGAAGCCGTCCTCGCGCAGCGGCAACTCCACGATCTCGTCCGCGTGCTTGCCGAGCGCCCCGAACTTGGCGTGGCTGATGTGCCCGCCGCCCGCGATGCCGTGGGCGAACGCGATGCCGCCCTTCTTCAGGATGGCGCTGAACACCGCCTCGTTGGCCGTCGTGGCGCTCGGAAGCCGCACGTCCGCATGATCGGCGCCGAACAACTCGCAGATCAGGGCGTGCGTGAGCGACTCGACTTCATCGATGTACTTCGTGCCCTCGTAGTAGCGGGCGCCCGGATGGCCCTCGGCGTAACGATGGTGGAAGTCGGAGTCGAGCATCGCTCGCGCCGCGGGGGAGAGCACATTCTCGCTCGCGATCAGGTTGACGGTTTCGCCCCGCCAACGGTCCTGGGAGCGACAGAGCCCGTTCATGTCGCGCAGTTTCCGGAGGAAGTCCATGCGCGAAGTGTAGCGCGCGAGGCGCCCCGAAGGGAGGACCTGAGGCGGCAGGAGTGCGGGGGCCGCTCAGTACCATACGCGCGACCCCACCGGCCCTGCTGAGCGCCGCGGGTCGGAACACACCGTGGTCGGCGCACTCAGGCGAGTCAAGTTCGTATTCATCCTCCTCGGGGCGATCACGCTCGCGGGGACGCTGGGCTATCGCATCGGCGGACTCGACTGGCAGGACGCGCTCTACCAGACCGTCGTCACGATCACGACCGTCGGATACACCGACATTACGCCGGGCAAGGAGATGCGCCCGTTCACGATTCTCCTCGTTGCGCTGGGGCCGGTGATGCTGGCCCTGATGGTTTCGGTCATTACCGGGACCCTGATTGAGGAGCAGATCAGCGAATTTTTCGGGAAGGCCAAGATGGAGAGCAAGGCACGCAAGCTCCGCAACCACCTGATCGTCTGCGGCTTCGGACGCTTCGGACGCACGGTTGCAGACCACCTCGGACGCCGCGATAGCAATTTCGTCGTCATCGAGGCCGATCCGGAGCGCGTCGAAGACGCGACGCGTCACGGCCTGCTGTGCCTGCACGGCGACGCGACGGAGGAGGAGATGCTCACCAACGCGGGCATCGAACACGCCCGCGGTCTGCTCACGACGCTCGACAGCGATGCCGCCAACGTCTACGTCACCCTTTCGGCCAAGCAGATGAACCCGTCCATGAAGGTCGTCGCGCTCGCGCTCAATGAGCGCGCCTCGAGCAAGCTGCGCGCCGCCGGCGCCGATGAGGTCATCTCGCCGTACGCGCTCGGCGGAACATGGATGGCACAGGCGATGACGTCGCCCCTCGTGACCGACTTCCTCAAGATCGCCACCGGTGTGAATCCGCTGAACTACTACATGGAGGAGTTGCGCGTCGGCCCGGGCTCGTCCCTGGCCGGGCAGACCCTGCGTGACTCTCCCATTCGGCGGGATCACGGCGTGATCGTGCTCGCCATTCGACAGCACGACGGGGAGCTCATCACCAATCCGCGACCTGACCTTCCGCTCGCCGAGGGTGACGTGCTCGTTGTCCTGGGAGAGGAAAAACAACTTCGGGAGCTGGAAACGCTGGCCGGCGTGCGTGCTTAACCCGACTATCTACGGCGGGTTGTCCAGCAAACGTTCCAGTCCGGATCGGACCGGACCCCCACTAAACTGGGAAGCCTTGCCCCGCACCCAATCGCTGAGAGAGTGATTCCACCATGACCCGTCGCAGCCTCGCCGCCCTCTCGCTTCCCTTCCTCCTGATCGCCTGTGGCGGCGGTGGCGGGGACGACCCCGACAACGGCGGCCCTCCGGGGAACACGACCGTCTCCTTCCAGACAGATCTGCTGCCGCTCTTTCAGTCCGAGTGCAACCGCTGCCACGGCGGCGCGGGCGGACTCCAGCTGGACACCTACGAGGACGTCATGGCGGGCGGGGACTCCGGTCCTGTCGTCGTCGCCGGCGACCCGGACGCAAGCCTGATTGTGCAGCGACTCGACGGGAGCACGCCGCCCCAGATGCCGCTCGACGGACCCGCGCTCTCGGACAACGAAATCAACCTCGTTGCCCAGTGGATCCAAGAGGGCGCCCAAAAGAACTAGGGCAACGGGGCGGGCGGCGATCCAGCAGACGCCGCTGCGCGGCGCAGCTGATCGCTAAGCCAAGGTGCGCTCGGAAGAAGGGCGGCGATCCAGCAGACGCCAATACGCGGCGCAGCTGATCGCCTGCTCGGTGGTGCTCAGCTGCGCGCGAAGCGCGTCTGCTGCAGCACCGACCCCCAGTCGTTTCCCCACTCCCAATCGGCCAGTTGCAGGGGCGCTCAGCCGCGAGCGAAGCTCGGCGGCTGCAGCGGCCCCGCTACTTCTTCCGCTTGGTTGACGTCTTCGTCAGGTCGCTCTCGTCGATCACCCCATCGAAGTTGGAGTCCTTCGATTCGAAGACGCGCGCGGGGCCGGTGAACTCTTCGCGGGTCACCTTGCCGTCGCGGTCGAGGTCGAAACGCTCGATGAAGTCGAGGGACTGCTCGCTGCGCACCTTGTCGAGGGACTGCTCGACTTCGGCGCGGCTCAGGACCCCGTTGCCGTCGGCATCGATTTCCTTGAAGCGCCGCTCGTGCGCGAACTCACTCTTGTCGACCGAGCCATCGCCGTTCTTGTCGTAGCGCTGCAAGAACGCGGCGCTGTCCTTGCCGCTGCCGACGTCGTAGCGCGCGCCGCGGCGCCCCCGCTTCGGCATGACCTCCGCCGCGACGATGAATCCGTCACCGTCGGCGTCGAACTTGGCGAACAGCTCGGCGCGCATCGTCCACTCCTCGGCCGAGATGCGCTTGTCGCCGTCCTTATCCATGCGACGGAACAGGGCGTCCGCCGGTCGGTTCTTCCACTGCCCGCGACGACGCATGTCGCGAGCGATGCCCTCGAGCTCCGCCTTCGACAGCGATCCGTTCTTGTCCTTGTCGATGCGTGCGAATGCTTCCGGGCGCCCCTTCCACTCGTCCTTGCCGATGGCGCCATCCTTGTTGGTGTCCATCTGCATCAGACGTTGGAGCGGATCCCCGCCGCCGCGGCGCGCGCCGCGCTGCGCAAGGAAAGCCGTCAGCTCTTTGCGGTCGACCGAGCCGTCGCTGTTGGTGTCGGCCTTCGACAAGTCGAAGCGATCGCCCTGGGGCATCTCGTCCGCGCCGACCTTCCCGTCGCCGTTCTTGTCGAGGCGCTTCATCATGCCGTCGACCATGCGCTGCATGCGTTCGGGGTCGGCACGATCGCCCTGGTTGGCCTTGCCGCCCCCCTTCCCGCGGCCCTTCCCCCGGGAATCCCCCATGCCCTTCAACTCGTCGGACGTGACGAAGCCATCCTTGTTCTTGTCGAGCATCTGGAAGAAACGCTCATTCGGCACCTCCTCCGGGCTCAGCTTGCCGTCGCCGTTCTTGTCGCGCTCCGCCATCATGCGTTCCGCGCGCGCCTCCGGCTTCGGGCCCTTCGGTTCGTCGTCGTCGCCCGCGAAAACCGCCAGCGGCGCCAGTGCGAGGAGGGTGAAAATCTTCTTGGTCATAGGTGCCTCCCGGAACTACTCCGGCACCCCTACGAACCCCCACCGGCCGCGCGGGTTTCGGCATCGGTCGGCGAGGACTGGGCGCCCAGTGCCTCGGGATTGACCAGCTCGCGCGCCGGACGCGTCAGCCACTCCTTGGCCCAGTCCGGGTGCGGATGCGCCTCTTTCGCCTCGTCGTAGGGGTACTTCGACATGGCGTGGAACGGGAGCGGCCGCACGGACTCGCGCGCCGCCTGGTTCATGTCGGCGTCCTTGACCCAGCCCTCCGTCGTGAAGCACCAGTCGCGCACCCAGCCCTCGGGCAACGGCGGCAAACTCGTCGCGTCGAACGTCAGGCGAATGCGATCGCCGGAGGCCAGAATCGGATAGCGGTCGTCAATCTCGGTGAGCAGTTCCTTCACGTCTCCGTAGCGCGTGAGCATGCCGCTCGGCATCTGGTCCCAGCGGTGGAACGTCTCGAGGTCGTCGTGGCTGTAGCGCCAAGGCAGCTCGCCGTTCGGGTCCTCGATGCGCTTGCCCACACCGTGGAAGCCGGCCATGGCGGTGGCGATCGGGAGCTCGGTGAGGCGCATCTCCTGGTCGGGTCCGGTCGCGAGGAAGAACGAGTCCCAGTGCAGGCGCTGCGTGCTCGACAGACGGATCGTGAGGGGGCCCGGGGGCACCTTGCCGGTCAGGTCGACGAGCACGGTCTTGCCCTTGCCGGCGGGGAAGCCGGGGTCGTTGTGTGCGCGCTTCCACGTGCCGTCGGCGAGCTTCACATCGATGACGGGCGGCATGAAGTTGACGGTCTTCGACTGCGACGCCGCGATCGACGCGCTCGCCGTCGGGAACTCGACCCAACCGTCCATTACCAGCAGGGTGCGTTCGGCCTCCGGCACGTCACCGAAGTCGAGCTCGATCGACCACTGCTTCGCGAGCCCTTCCCACTGGCCGCCGCGCAGCTTCTCGAACACGACCGCGTGCTTCTGGTCGCGGGTCGAAAGAACCTCGGTGAAGTCGCGCCCCTTGTGGTCGGTTGCCTTGCGGGCCGGCCGGAGGTTGCGCAGGCCATGCACACGGAACTCGGGGAACGACATGATCGTGAACCCCTCCTTGAGCACGGGGCGAACGTCTCGCGGACGGTCGATGGCGCGCAGGACGACCGCGTCGACGTAGAACAGCTCGCGGAATTCCTCGGTCACATCGACCTGTAGAACGCCGTCCTTCGGGCGCAGCTGCTCGCCCTTGATCAGGATCGTCTCGTTCGAGCGCGCGTTGAGGTAGACGCCGTCCGCGACCGGCAAGCCGAGCGGCACGCCCGACTGGACGTCCGCGATGAAGTGCCAACGCTCTCCGTCGAACGTGTACACGAACGGGCACGAGCCCACTTCGCCTTCGCGCTCGTCGATCGGCATGCAGTGCAGGAGGTTCGGCGTGACGACACCCTGCTCGACTCCGTTGCTCCAGCGCAGCAGGATGCAGTCGACGAGCGTGCGGCGCCCGAACGCGAACGAGACGAGTCCGTCGCGGCAGGTCGCGCCGACGCGCAGATCCCCGGCGTAGATGCGGAGCTTCGTGCCGATTCCAATCTTGTTCGTCGCAAGGCCGCGCGGCATCACATCCAGCCACACCGCCGGACGGCTGGGGCGCGACATGAAGATCTCGACTCCGAGGTCGGTCACGACGACGAGGTCGCGACTCCCGTCGCGGTTCAGGTCGGAGCCGTACGCATGGTGCGGCTTTCCCTTGAGCTCGATGCCGGCCAGCGGATCGGGGTCGATCAGCCCGTCGCCATCGAGGTCGAGCAACGGGCCGCGCTTCCCGTCGGGACGAAACGCGCCGTCCTCGAAGCGCAGCACCGTCTCCCCGGCGCGGACCTCCTCGATGAAGTCCTGATCGAGATCACCCGCGTCGAGCGGCCCGCCGACCGACAGCGCGTGGCGCGTGAACTTCATCTGCCGCAGGTTCTCGAGGAAGAAGTCGTCCCCCCCGCCGGTGACGACGAGATCCACATCGTCGTCGTCGTCCGCGTCGAGGAAGAGCGCGTCGGTTGCCCCGCTTCCCAGCGGGCCGATGTCAGCCCTCGCGAATCGAACTTCGATGGCGTCGGGGCTCTCCTCGACAACCGCGCGGTAGGCCCGATTGACCGGACCGCCCACGAACAGGTCGAGATCGCCGTCGTGGTCCATGTCCCACACGACGACGCAGGTGGCGGCATCGGTATCGGGAAACGGAATCGCCTCGAACTTCCAGTTGTTGGGTGCTTCCGGGTCGGTTCGATTGAGAAAGACGCGGACCCCGCTCGGGCCGGCGAGGACGAGATCGCGCTTGCCGTCGTTGTCGAGATCGCCGAGAGCGCCGCCCGCGCAGACGAAGTCGGTCGGAAGGCCCGCTTCCGCGGTCAGGTCATGAAACGTGGCGTTGCGGCGGTTGCGCAACAAGCGGACGCCCGTAGCCCCGTTCATGAGCACATCCCGCGCACAATCCCCATCGACGTCGGGGATAATCAGGAAGCGGGGCTCGCCCAACGCGGGAATCAGGGTGCGCTCGGTGACGCGGCGCCAGTTCATGTTGCGCGGATCGGGGAGTGCGGTGCGATCCTCGACCACGGGCCGCAGCTTGGTGTACGCGCCGCGCTCCAGGGCATCCGCCTTCGCCTTCCCCGGCTCGGGATAGGCCTCGCGGATCCGCGCCAGCTCCGCAGCGCCCTTCTCCGGATCGATGCGCCGCAGGCACGAGGCGCGCTTCCACTCCGAGATGCGGAACTGGGTCGCGGGCACGAAGTCTTTGCCACGGGCGATCACCCGGTCGTAGGCAAGTACGGCAGCCTCGAAGTCCTGTCGCTCGTCCTGCAGAAGGCTGGCGTACTGGATCAGGGCGGCGGGATCGCTGTCATCCCTCTGCGCGAGCGGCTTCAGCAGCTCCATGGACGCGCTGATCAGGGCATCGCGATCGTCCGCATGCGGAGCGAGTTTGCGGTAGGCGCGGGCCAAATTGAACGCCACTGAGTCGTCGTCGGGGGCGAGCGCACGGGCGCGCTCCAGCTTCTCCGTGGCCGACTCGAGCAGCAGCAGGTAGCTGCGGGGCTCCCCGAGGATGTGATCCTCGGCCTGAACCGGGTGATTCAGCTCCGCCAGGTCGATCAGGGCCATGTTGAGCAGCCAGGCGACGCGGTTGCCGTACTGGTCGGCGACCGAAAGCAGCTCCAGACGCGCGCGGCGGTCGTCCGCGTTCGTCTCATTGCTGTAGAAGGCGTGCGCGCGCACGAAAAACCCGCCCGAATCGCCGGACGAACCGGGCTGCGACGAACGGGGCCAGAAGAATACGGCGGCAGCGCCCAAGGCCACGCCGATCACGAGTATGACGATGCGGTTCACAGGCGGATTCTAGCCCGACTCGCGGCCGCAGTCGGCAAGTCGAATCGCGCGCCGCGGACGCCGTCGGCCGGAGCGGCGCGTCGTCCAGATACAGGCGAAGTTCTTAGTCAAGAAATCGGCGACGGGAATCCCTGCAGCGCGCCGACAAAAAAGAAAGCGGGGATTTCTCCCACCTGAGGTGGGGAAATCCCCGCGAATCGAAGAATCAAGATTGTGGACAAGTGCGGCCAGGGGCTAACCCATGGCCGCACAACCGGATTCGCTGCCCTACTCCTCGATGTCGTCGAGCAGGTACATGCCCAGCCACGTCGGAGTCGTCGGGATGATTTTGCCCGACTTCGTCCGCGAGAAACCGGTGCCACGCTGCGCATCCAGCATGTCGGCGAGGATGTCGCGCTGCTCCTCCTCGCGGTTGGCGAGAATCTGCAGGAACGTGCGGATGTAGCGGTTCTCGGCAGCCGGAGCGAGCTTGCGGTAGTACTCCGCCGACTCGGACTTCATCTGGACCGCGGTCAGAACAGCACGGTAGTAGCCCATCTCCCCACGAATTTCGATGTGGGTCGGGAGCGGACGGCGCGGGCTCAGAGTGATCGCCGCGGTCGTGTCGAGGTCGGCCCGATGACGGCGCAGAATCCGCCCGTGATCACGGTCTTCCAGCGCCATGCGATGAAGGAAGCTCTTCACGACCGGCGCTTCAACGCGACGGCTGATGAACTCAAGCCAGCGCTCGAGGCGCTCTTCCTCGGCAATCGCGAGGTCGAGAGCGGCCGCAAGATCCAGCGACTCGGTGATCTGGAAGCGAGCAGCGTGGAGGGCGCCGGCGCGGGCACGACCGCGGGCCACGGGGGGCAATCCACGTGTGGTGGGTGTGGTCGGGCGCGCCGCCACGTCCCGGAAAGGGCTCGGGCGTGTGCGATCCTGACCTCGATCTCGAATGACCTTCAAAGGTCCCATGCGTCCGCTCATTTGATTACTCCGCTTCGACTACTTGCTCTTTGTGGAAAACCCGTATGGGGTTTCTTACTAACGATGCGCGTGCCAATTCACCGAACGATCGTTCGATCAGCACGCCTTAAAAATGGACACGGACTAGGAATCGTGGTTGTCGCGATCTCTACTGTCTCGCGTCGGCCGCCGACCGCAGGAAGCGGGACGGCTATGGAAGGGAATCTAGCCGCTTTTCCGGTTCCTGCCACCGGAAACTGAGATTTTTTGGGTCTCGTGGTAGGAAAACCGCCCCACTGCCCCTCGGTTCGGCTCGAAACCGTCCAAACTGAGGAATTTGCGGGTTTTGTCGCGGAATACACCACACCGTCTTGGATGCCGCCGCACCAGGAACGGTGCCTCAAGTCTGGCAAAATCGCTCCATCCGATGGGCGCCGGGCCCGCGGCGACGCGGCCCGAGCCTCGCATCCGGTCAGCGATCAAACACAGCGCGGCCCGCCGTCGAGATTGACTTGGCGCGTAGCTGCGGCGGGCCGCCGACCGCTGAAGCGGCCGAACCGCCTCACTTTGAGAACTCGATCCAGTCTTTTTCGAGCTGCTCGAGGTCGATGCCCTTGAAGGCCTCCACGACGGCGGCGTCGAGCCCGCCGCGGATGCCCTTGAACTGGGGACCGGAGACCGTCTTCGTCTCGCCACTGCGGCGTTCCGTCTTGGCCCCCCCGCCGACCGACTCCCCGGCACCCGCGAGCGGATGCTCGCCCGGGAACGGATTCTCAAGTCCCGGCGGACGCGGCAGCGTCGGCTTCGCCTTCACCGTCGGCGCTGCCTCTTCGGGCACGGGTGTCGGCTGCGCAGGCTCGGGGTTAAGCCCCTCCAGGCCCTTGTCCTTGACCTTCTGCACGTTGCGCTTGATGGCGTCGAAATACTTATCGAGCAACCCGAAGTACTGGGAGTACCTCTTGATCTTGCGTCGCTCGACCTCGCGAAGGAAGTAGACGAACGACCAGCCCTGCGCGTAGCAGAGGCTCGGATCGCTGTAGTACTCGCCCTGGGTCATGGTCAGGAACTTGGAAAGCTTGTACTGGCGGCCCTGCGCCAGGGCGTTCGCAATGATGCCCGTACGCCAGCGGAAGACATCGCTCTTGAACTTGCCGCTGCGGTAGTTGTGCCCGGCGAAGTAGTCCCCGTGGCCCTCGTTGAACCAGCTGTGCGGGGCCACGTTGCCGACCGCGTAGTGGATGTATTGGTGGAAGGCCTCGTGGTAGAGCACGCGGAGCGAGTCCTTCTTGTTGGACTTGTCCTGATAGAAGACGAGCTCCTCGTCGCCGCGAGACCAGTATCCGGCCGATCCTCCGGGGCCGCCGTAGCGGTGATACTCCGCGCGATCCTTGCAGACGCGCACCACGGAAATCGCCGTAATCCTCGATTGCGACGGGAACATCGGCTCGTAGACCTGCTTGCGAATCGCCTCGATGTGCTTGGCGACCTGCTTGATGAGCTGGCGCTTGACCTCCGAGTTGTAGACGATCAGGTAGTTCTCGGTGTCGATCGCCTTCCAGCCGGGAATGAGCTTGGCCTTGCGCGCGTTGCGCCACGCTTCCGGCTTCTTCGTGGAGTCGACAAAGAGGTCGGCGTCCGAAATGTCCTCTTCGCCCTCCTCCGCCTCATCGTCGTCGTCGACGATCCGGAAACCCCGGATGGAGGCTTTCATGCCTGCCAGGTAGTCCCCGAGCATGAGATCGCTCACGACGTAGAACACGCCGAACGACGAATCCCCCTCGGCGACGGAGTCGATGGCGGCCGCGACGATCACCGTCCGGCGCGCGGCGACACCGCGGTCCTTCTCGTCCGCACCGCCGCGCAACGGTGCCTTGTAGATGCGGAAGTGCGCCTTGAACTTCTTGCTCTTCAGGCGGAACTCGGGATCGTCCTCGATGATGGCCGACTTGGATATGCCGTTGAATCGGTAGTTCCGCTCGATGTACTGCCAGACGTCCTTCGGCTGGAATCGCAGCATCGCGCCATATCCAGGTATGCCGCGCTTGAGGGCTTCCTGCGGATTGGCGGCGTTCTCCACTTTCCCCTTGAGGAAGCGGAGCACGAAGAGCTGCTCGGGAAATCCTTGCTTGGCCCGGTTCGTCGCCCACTTGCCGACGATCGAGACCTCCTGAAACTTGGTCGGAACCATCTCCCACTTACGGGGCGGGTTAATCCGGAAGCCGTTGCTTTCGTCCTTGTACGACCGCCCGAGCTTGAGCGAACCCGCTTCGACGGCGGAGGTGACAACGATGAGAAGCGCGAGAAGGGGCAGTAGTTTTTTCATGGATTATGGCCGGAAGAGGCTTGGCTCGAGTGGATTTTACCCTCCGGAAACGGGTGCGCCGAATCGGCCCCGGTAGATGGATCCGCGCAAATGCCGCATAATCGCCATCCAGATGGTGGTTATGACGGACGCAAGCTCTGACGAAAGTTCTTCTTCCTGGTTCAGTCCGGAAGAGCTGAGCAGTTACGCGGAGTTCCTGACCGGAAACTCGGCGCGAGACCAGCGGAACTTCATGACGCTGCTCCGAATGATCGGCGACGTACTCACGCTGCCGGACTACCGCGCCCTGTTGAAGCGGATGGTCTACTCGATTCTGCGCATCTCGGAATCGGAGCGCGGCATCCTGCTGCTGAAGCGCGGCGAGAAGCATGTCGTCCGCGTGGCGCTCGACGCCGAGGGCGAGAGCCTCGGACGAAACCCGCCGCTCGCGTGGAGCGTCATCGACACGGTCGTGCGCGAAGGCCGCCCGATCATCGATCGCGTCGACGCCTCGCACGAGGTCCTGTCGCTCAGCCACTCGGTCGCTGCCATGCGATTGCGCCAGTTGATGTGCGCTCCGCTGCGCGCCGGCGGCGAAGTGATGGGCGTAATCTACGTCGACTCCCGGTTGATCGGCCCCCCGCACACCTCCGAGGATCTGCTGCTGTTCAACGCGCAGGCCGGCTTGCTCTCGATGGCCGTGCAGAACCACCGGCTCTTCGCCGAGACTCTCGCCGCACGCGAGATGCACCACCAGCTCTCGACGGCGCGGCAGATTCAGGCAGGCCTCCTGCCCGACTCGCCGATGAAGCACAGCGGCATCGAGTTGGCGGGCAGCAGCGAGCCCTCCTCGCGCGTCGGCGGCGACTACTTCGACTTCATCCGCATCGATCCTTCGCGCACGGCGTTCGTCGTCGGCGATGTCTCCGGGCACGGGATCGGCCCGGCGCTGATCATGTCCAACGTGCGGGCGCACCTGCGTTCGCTGCTGCTGACGCGCAAGCGCCTCGGCGGCCTCTATGGATTCATGAACCGCGCGCTCTGCGAGGATCTCGCGGACGGCATGTTCGTCGCGTTGTTCGTCGCGGTGTACGACAGCGAAGCAGGCGTGCTCGAGTTCCAGAACGCGGGCCAAGTGCCGCCGCTGATCTACTCGCCGGAAACGGACCGTATGCAGGAGATCCAGGCCAACGCGCCCGCGCTCGGCATCATCGACGAAATGTCGGCCGGCCCCTGCCCGCAGGCTCGCATCCACCCGGGCGACTACCTCCTGTGCGTGACCGACGGCGTGACCGAAGCGCCGGATGGACGCGGCAACCTCTACGGTGAGGAGCGCGTGCGGGACCTGTTCCGCAAACTGGCGAAGCAGGGACTCGATCCGACCGGGATTGTTGAAGCGATCCGCGAAGATCTGCAGAGATACACCGATGGCGGTGCTGCACGCGACGACGTCACGATCGTCGCGGTTCGCTTCTAGGCGCGCCGCTCGCTTCTACTCATGAATGCGCGGTAGTCCGTCGCGGCCCGCGCGAGCGGCGGATGCAACGGGTGCCGGCCTGCGCCGCGGCAGCTTCGCTCCTCGACGCGGCGCGCGCGGTGTGGGCTCGTCAGGCACCCCCTCGTTCCCCTCACCGTCGTCGTCTTTGGACGCGGACGGACCAGGGTCGAGGAAGTAGTCGATGCCGATGAAGATCGAGCGCGAGTAACGGAACATCAGCAGCGAGCACGCGATGTGTCCGAGGATCGCGCACGCCTGCACGATCGGCGTCGGCCCAAGCACGATCAGCAGCGGCATGAAGATCACAACGCTCAGCCCGTACGACGCGAACATGTGCACTTCGGAGCCACCGACCCAATAGCCTTCTTCACGCTCGTAGCGCCACTCGCACCGCTCGCACTGTTCGGCGCGCAGGAAGAAACTGCGAAACAGCCTCCCTTCGCCGCATCGCGGACACCGCAGCTTCAACACGCGGGTGGCCATGCGACGTCCGCGCGAGCGCACGGCTTTCTCATCGGGCATGGCCAGATCCTACCCGAGCGTGCTGTCCGGCTGAGGCGCGAGCCGCGCGACGTCTTCGGGCAGTTGCGGAACATGGTCGAGAATCTGGACAAGGATGTCGTCCATCGCAACGCCTGCGGCCTCGCCCTCGAAATTCAGCACGACGCGATGGCGCAAGGCGGGCAGAAACGCGCGACGCAGGTCCGCGAACGCGACATGCGTGCGCCCGGCAAGCAACGCCCAGGATTTCGCGGCGAGAACGAGCGACTGCGCCGCACGCACGCCCGCGCCGTAGCGGATGTATTGCCGCGCGATCGGAGCAGCCTCGTCGGCTTCCGGTTGCGTCGCGCGCACGAGACGAGCGATGTGACGCACGAGAGGTTCCGCGATGGGGACGGCGCGCACTTCCTGTCGCATCGCGAGAATCGTCTCCGCGTCGAGCACCGCCGCGGGCTGCTGTTGTTCGGAGCCCGTGGTCGCCCCCACGATCGCGACGAGCTCGTCCTCACTCGGCTCAGCGATCAGGACCTTGAAGAAGAAGCGATCCAGCTGCGCCTCCGGCAGCGGGTACGTGCCTTCCATCTCGATCGGGTTCTGCGTCGCGAGGACGAGAAAGGGCTCGTCGAGTGCGTGGCGGGTTCCCGCAACCGTGACCGCAGACTCCTGCATCGCCTCCAGCAGCGCGCTCTGTGTCTTCGGCGTGGCGCGGTTGATCTCGTCGGCCAACACGACGTTGCCGAAGATCGGGCCGGCTTCGAATCGAAAATCGCGCGCCCCATCCGATCCCTCCACGATGACGTTGGTCCCCGTGATGTCGGCGGGCATCAGGTCGGGCGTGAACTGGATGCGCGAGTACTTGAGCTGAACGCACTGCGCGAGGGTTCGCACGAGCAGCGTCTTCCCGAGACCGGGCGCCCCTTCCAGCAGCGCATGCCCACCGGCCAGCAGGCAGATGAGAATCTCCTCGACGACCGCGTCCTGGCCCACGACGGCGCGGGCGATCTGGCGGCGGAGTTCCTGAATGCGTTCGGCTACCTGCATGGACTATCCCTAACGGATCAAGGTCGGCTTGGACCGTAAATAAAGTTTACCCCTGTGCTCATCCCCCCTAAAAGGGGGCGCGTGGCGCAACTGGAGTTTCGTGTCCCCGAACTGGGTCGATCGGTCGTCGAAGCGGGCGACGACACCATCCCGATTGGCCGCGACGGGAAAGGCAACACGACGTGGGGCCGCAATCGCGTCATCGAGGTCCTGGCGGAGGTGCGCGGCGACCGCTTGGTGGCCGGACCGGACGAGCAGACGCTGCAGCCCGGCGTACCCGTGGAAATCGGCGGCGTCGAGATCACCTACCGTCCGTCGGCCGATGCCCGGGCGGCGGCGCTGAATGATCTCGGCATTGCGCTCTGGTCGCTGCCCACCGCGGAAGCGATTTTCGAGCGGGCGCTGGATGTGCTGCTCGATGTGCTCGGCGTCCGGCGCGCGGCCATCGCCCTGCTTGACGACGATGAGGACGCGCTCGTTCCGCAGGCGACACGCGGCGGGATCGGCCGGCTCAACGCCGCCGTGACCCGCGCGGTGGTCGACTCCGGCGCAGCGATTCTCTCCTCGGAAGCGGCCGCCGAGGAAGCGGAGCTGAGCGACGAACTCTCCATCGACGTGCGCGCCATCCTGTGCGCGCCGTTGCGCGACGAAGGACGACCCCAAGGCGTGTTGTACGCCGACAACAAGGGCCGTCCGTCGATCTTCACGAACGACGAGCTCGACTTCGCCGCGGCTCTCGCGCACCTGGTCTCGTTCGCTTACGGCAACATCCATCGCAAGGAGGAGAACACGCGCCTGAAGGAGGCGCTGGGTCTCGGCGAGCGGCTGATTCTCGTGTCGCCGTCGATGAAGGAGATTCGGGATCGCATCGAGAAGGTCGCGCGGCATGACGCGACGGTCCTGCTCACCGGCGAGAGCGGGGTCGGCAAGGAACTCGCCGCACGCGAGGTCCACCGCCTGAGTCCGCGGCACGCCGGACCCTTCATCGCAGTGAACTGCGCCGCGATTCCCGACACGCTGCTGGAGAGCGAACTGTTCGGCTATGCGCCGAAGTCGGCAATCGCCGGCGCGGACCCGGAAGGTCGCGCGGGTCGCTTCGAGCAGGCTCACAACGGCACGCTGTTCCTCGACGAAATCGCGGAGATGAAGCACGAACTGCAGGCGAAGCTGCTGCGCGTGTTGCAGGACAAGCGCATCGATCGACTCAACGACACGGTATCGCGCGAGATCGACTGCCGCATCGTCGTGGCGACGAATCAGGACCTTGAGGAACGCGTCGCGGCCGGCACGTTCCGCGAGGACTTGTATTACCGACTCAACGTCGTGGCGCTGCGCATTCCGCCGCTGCGACAGCGCACGGAGGAGATTGCGCTGCTTGCCGAGTTCTTCATTGGCACGTATCCGGGGGATGCGGAGCTACGGCGCGCCCGCGTGACGACCGCCGCCGAGCGAGCCCTACTGGCGCACAACTGGCCCGGCAACATCCGCGAGCTGAAGAACTACATCGAGCAGGCGTTGATCCTCGGCGACGGCAAGTCGATCCGACTGACCGACCTGCCGCCCGCGTTGCGCAATGCCGCGCGCTCCGCCGACCGCGCGGAGGACGCTACGCTCGAGCCGCTGTCGGCTGTTGAGAAGCACCACATTGCGCGGGTGCTGGAGACCACGGGCTGGAACAAGGCTCGCAGCGCGCGCATCCTCGGTATCTCCAAGCCGACGCTGTATTCCAAGATCAAGAACTACGGACTCACGCAGACGACCGACCCGGACTAGCGCCCGAGCAGTCTTTGCACGACGAGGACGTCGTAGTCCGGGGGGCCCAGCTTGATCGCGGCATCGAGTGCGGCGGCGGCCTCCGCTTTCCG
>Ga0070728_10001340_pt1 | contig 37802 bp, 35 predicted proteins | sample tdDd471_FD_66723 | JGI IMG/M metagenome (GOLD analysis project Ga0070728, IMG submission 66723) | Marine sediment microbial communities from the Atlantic coast under amendment with organic carbon and nitrate - tdDd47.1 | ecosystem: Environmental > Aquatic > Marine > Coastal > Sediment | place...
GACCTGTATGCCGGCATGCCGGCGCCGGAGGACGGCGAATCCCTGGTGCTGTGGATCCAGAACAGCCACCCGACCCCCATCGCGGCCGGCGCGATCGGCGTCAATCTGGTCGGCTCCCAGGACATCGCGCGGCTGGACGCGCCGATCCCGCCCTTCGGCACCCATGCGCTGGATATCGCCAGCCTGCTGCCCGACGCGCGCTGGCCGGCGCAGATCGAGGTCCAGGCCGGCCGCTATTTCGTCCGCCCCCGCTACGAGGTCTTTCGCGACGGCGGCCCCCGGCGGATCGCCCATGCCAATGTGGAACGGACCGACCTGCGCCCCGACCCGGCGATCCCGGCCCTGGCCCGGACGATGGGCAAGGGCTACATCCTGCCGCTGCCGGTCCTGCCGCTGGCGGAGTTCGAGACCGAGATCCTGCCCACCCCGATGGCCACCTGCCAGGACGAGCTGCCCGTCGCCCTGGCCCTGTACGACGCCGACGGCGCCGAGATCGACCGCCGCTTCCTGGGCCGCCTAGCCCGGCGCGACAGCCGCCCGGTCGATATCGGAGCCTGGCTGGCGGAAACGGGCGGAACGCTGCCCACTGGCTACGGCCATGTGGAGCTGGTCTATGATTTTCGGGACGGCGGCGCCGCCGACGGCTGGCTGCACGGCCTCGCCCGTTTCCGCCAGCGGGCCTCGGGCCACCGGGCGGAGACCATCTTCGGCGCCCATATCTACAACACGCCCCTGACCTACCGGGACGAGCCGCAATCCTATGCCGGCCCGCCGCCGGGGCTGAGCACGCGGCTGTTCCTGCGCCTGGGCCCGGCGCCGGCGGATACGCTGTGCCATTTGATTTATCCCGCGTCCCAGCCCTGGCATGCCCGGTCGGCGACCGATCTGATCCTGCATGACGGCGGCGGCCGGGAGGTGACGCGGACGCGGATCGAGATCCCGTGCGGCGGCGCCCGCCATTGGCGCTATACGGAAATGTTCGACGCCGACGCCCGCGCGGCAGCCGGCGAGAACGCCTACGCGATCGTCCGCGATCCCACCTGCCGCCTGTTCGGCTTCCACGGGCTGGTGGAGGACGGACGCGCCTTCAGCCTGGACCATATGTTCGGTTTCTAGGACGCCGCTTGCGCTGTCCCGGGCGCGCTTCTATCTTGCCGGCTGCGTTCGATCCTCACCTATCGAGACCCATGGCCGATCATCACAGCAAGGTCCTGATCCTAGGCTCCGGCCCCGCCGGCTGCACGGCGGCGTTGTACGCCGCGCGGGCCAACCTGGCGCCGCATCTGGTCGCCGGCATGCAGCCTGGCGGCCAGTTGACCATCACCACCGATGTCGAGAACTTCCCCGGCTTTGCCGAGCCCGTCCAGGGCCCGTGGCTGATGGAGCAGATGCAGGCCCAGATCGAGAATGTGGGCGCCAAGACCTTCCAGGACCTGATCGTCGAGGTCGACCTGTCGGGCCCGCCCTTCACCTGCCGGGGCGATTCGGGCGATACCTATACGGGCGACGTCCTGATCATCGCCACCGGCGCGACGGCGAAATGGCTGGGGCTGGAAAGCGAGGAGAAGTTCCAGGGCTTCGGCGTGTCCGCCTGCGCGACCTGCGACGGGTTCTTCTTCCGCGGCAAGAAGGTCTGCGTCGTCGGCGGCGGCAATACGGCGGTCGAGGAGGCGCTGTACCTGACCAACCACGCGTCCCAGGTCTACCTGATCCACCGCCGCGACGAACTGCGGGCCGAGAAGATCCTTCAGGACCGGCTGTTCGCCAACGACAAGGTCACGGTCCTCTGGAACAGCGTCCTGGAGGAAGTGCTGGGCGAGGGCATGCCTCCCTCGGTCACCGGGGCGCGGATCGCCGACGTCGCGACCGGCGCGACCCGCGACATCGATCTGGACGGCGTCTTCGTCGCCATCGGCCACAAGCCGGAAACCGAGCTGTTCGCGGGCCGGATCGACATGGATTCCGAGGGCTATATCGTCCATGTCCCGAACAGTACCGCGACCAGCGTCCCCGGCGTCTTCGCCGCCGGCGACGTCGCCGACAAGGTCTTCCGCCAGGCGGTCACCGCCGCCGGGACCGGCTGCATGGCGGCGCTGGAGGCCGAGAAGTTCCTGGCCGGGCACGCCGTCGAAAGGACCACCGAGGCGGCGGAGTAGCGGCGCCGCGCCACGGACGATCCGGGCCGGCGCCCGCCGGCCCGCGCGCCGCCACGGGGTGCAAGAGATGGACTGGGACAAGCTGCGCATCTTCCACGCGGTGGCCGGGGCCGGCAGCTTCACCCATGCCGGCGAGGCCCTGAATCTGAGCCAGTCGGCGGTCAGCCGCCAGATCAGCAGCCTGGAGGACGGGCTGGGCGTCAAGCTGTTCCATCGCCATGCGCGGGGCCTGTTGCTCACCGAGCAAGGCGAGATCCTGTACGAGACCGCGCGCGAGGTGTTCAGCAAGGTCACGACGACCGAGACCCTGCTGGCCGAGGGCAAGGACCGCCCGCGCGGGCCGTTGAAGGTCGCCGCGACCAACGCCTTCTCGATGACCTGGATCGTGCCCAACCTGGCCGAGTTCCTGGACGCCTATCCCGAAATCGATTTTACCCTGCTGGTCACCGACGCCGAGCTCGATCTCAGCCGCCGCGAGGCCGACGTCGCAGTGACCATCGGCCGCCCCAGCCACCCGGAATTGATTGCCCGGCGGATCATGACGATCCGACATCGAATCTATGCCTCGCCGGAATATCTGGCGCGTCACGGCACGCCGATATCGATCAAGGACCTGCAAGCCCACCGGCTGATCATCTATGGCGAGGACGCGCATCCGCCGACGCCCAGCGTCAACTGGCTGCGCGATATCGGCGACTCCGGCGAGGCCCAGGCCCACAATATCGTGCGCGTCAACAATCTGCGGGGCCAATTGCTGGCCGTCGAGCGGGGCGTCGGGATCGCCAGCCTGCCCGATTACGTGGTGCACCGGCGCAACAACCTCACCCGGATCCTGCCCGAAATGGAAGGCGCCCGGCTGGAGGCCTTCCTCACCTACCCTGACGAACTGCGCAACTCGATGCGGATCGTCGTCTTCCGCGACTTCCTCTTGCAGAAGATCGCCGAGGCCGGCGCCGCCGACTGACCCCGGCGGGATCACCAGGACGCGGAATTGCCGAGCGAGCGCCCGGCCCGAGGGGTCTCAGCGAGATGGTGAAACGTTCCACGCCGATTAAGCCATGCAATATGCGCATAGCCGAGTTGCCAAATTGTCCGTGGTGCACGCTGTGCAATCCGTCTAAAAAAGAAATCGAGGTGCTGCAGCGCAGCATTGTCGGCCGCACAAACCATGTGTGGCGATGGGAGAAGGGCCTTGGCCCGCCTGGTGGTCAGTAGACTGCCAAGTCTCCCGGACGTATAGCCTCCCTGTTGACTAGCCGGGCCCCTCGCGGGGTCCGGTTTTTTTCTGGGTACCGGCAACTTTACTAGCGTACACCGGCGGGTCGGCCCCGCCTTGCTCACGCGTACAGGCGTTCGCCTTCCAGGCCGCGATAGAGGTCGGCGACGAACTCGCCATAGCCGTTGAAGAGGCGGGTCGGCACCCGCTCGCCCGATCCCAGCAGCCGCTCGGTCTTCTGGCTCCAGCGGGGATGGGGAACGTCGGGATTGACGTTGGCCCAGAAGCCGTATTCCCGGGGCTGAACCTCTTCCCAGAAGGAAACCGGACGCTTGTCGGTGAAGGTGAAGCGGGTGATCGACTTGGTCGATTTGAACCCGTATTTCCACGGCACCGCCAGGCGCAGGGGCGCGCCGTTCTGCTTGGGCAGCGGCTTGCCATAGAGGCCGGTGACCAAAAAGGCGAGCTCGTTGGCGGCCTCGTCGACGGTCAGCCCCTCGACATAGGGCCAGGGATACCAGAAGGCGCGCTGACCGGACGCCATTTCCTTGTCCAGGAAGGTCTCCATCCGCACATATTTGGCGCCGGCCGCCGGCCGCGCGAACTCCAGGAAGGCGCGGAAGGGAAAACCGCTCCAGGGCACGGTCATCGCCCATGCCTCGACGCAGCGATGGCGGTAGACCCGCTCCTCCAGCGGCATTCGGGCCAGCAGATCGTCGATATCGACGGTCATTTCCTTCTCGACCATGCCGTCGATGGTGACCGTCCAGGGGCGGATCTTCAAATCCTGGGCGCGGCGCCAGATGCCCTTGTCAGAGCCGAATTCGTAGAAATTATTGTAGGTGGTCGCCTCGCGCTCGGGCGTCAGCGGCCGGGCGACCGCGAACCGGTCGTTGCGGGCCGCCGGATAACGGCCGGCCGAGGGATCCGCCGCCGTCTCCGCCGCCCGCGCGGCGCCGAACAGGCCGGGCACGCCGGCCAGGATCGGCCCCGCCGCCAGCGCCTGCACCAGCCGCCGGCGGTCCAGATAAATCGCCTCGGGCGTCGCCGCGCTTTCCGGCAGCTCCCAGCCGCGTCGGGACCTGATCGCCATTGTCGCCTCCCTTTCCGATGCCTCTCCGATATGCGGCATCGCGACGCGGAGAACAAATCAAAGGGCCGTGAGGGCCGCCGTGAACCGGTGGCGGGCCCCTTCCCGGCGGGTCCCGGCGGGCGGCCTAGGACGCGGCCAGGGCCTCGGACCGGGCGGCGACCACCTGCTCGGCCTCCCGGCCCGTTAGCTCTTGAAGATGGTCGAACGCCCAGGTGAAGGTGCCGACCCCGAGCGTCGCAGAGCGCAACTCGACGATCAGGCCGACCATCTCGGACTGGGGCAGATAGCCGCTGACCATCTCCCAGCCGTCCCAGCTCGGGTCGGAATCGAAGCCCAGAATCTGGCCCCGATGGCCGCTGATCAGACGTTGGGCGTTGGCGGTGTAGGCCATGGGCACGGAAATCTCGACCTTGAGGATCGGCTCCAGCAGGACCGGGTCGCAATTGGGCATGCCCTCGGTCATGCCGATCCGGGCCGCCGTCTTGAACGCCATGTCCGAACTGTCCACCGCGTGGAACGACCCGTCGGTCAGGGTCACCGCGACGTCGACCACCGGATAACCGAGGGGGCCGCGCGCGAGATAGTCGCGCACCCCGTCGCCGACGGCCGGAATGTACTGCTTGGGCACCGCGCCGCCGGAGATCCTGTCGTCGAAGGCGAAGCCGGCGCCACGGGGCAGCGGCTTGATCTCGATCTGAATGTCGGCGAACTGGCCGTGGCCGCCGGTCTGGCGCTTGTGGCGGGCATGCTGGGCGGTGCCCCGGCGGATCGTTTCCTTGTAGGGCACCTGGGGGCGTTCGGTCCGCGCCGCCAGATTGTATTTCCGCGCCAGCCGTTCGAGGGCGATCTTCAGATGGATTTCGCCCTGGCCCCACAGCAACAGTTCCTGGGTGTCCTGGTTCTGCGCCAGCGTTAGGGCCGGGTCTTCCTCGATGACCTTGGCCAAGGCGCCCGACATCTTGACCTCGTCGGCGCGCTTCTCCGCCGCCACAGCCAGAGCGTAGACCGGCACCGCCGGCGCCGGCCAATCCGCGGCCCGCGACTTGGCCTGGGCGGTTAGCAGATCGCCGGTGGCGACGCCGTCCATCCGCGCCAGCCCGACCACCTCGCCGGGGCCGGCCTCGGCGAGCTTCTCCTGCTTCTGGCCCAGCAGCCGCATCACGCCGCCGACCCGATCGCCCCCCAGGGTCATGCCTTCCCGCACCGTCCCGTGCCAGATCCGGGCCAGCGACAGCTTGCCCGTATGGGGCGCGTGATAGGTCTTGCAGACCAGGGCGACCGGCGCGTCCGTATCGGCGATGCCGCGCCGGGCGGCGGTCGCCGCCGGGTCCGGCACCTCGTGGCGCAGGGCCTTCAGCAGACGGCGGACACCATGATCGCCCTCGGCGGCGCCGAGAAAGACCGGCGCCACCAGGTCTTCCCGAAGGTCCTTCCCGAGCTGGTCGTAGACCGCGTCGGCAGACGGCACCGCGTCCTCGAGAAGCTGCTCCAGCAACCCGTCGTCGAAATCGGCCAGGGTTTCCAGCATCTCGCCGCGCGCTTCCCGTTCGCGGGCGACGGCACCCTCGGGGAGGGCGATCAGCTCCGACGGCCGGCCGGGCTTGTAGTCGTAGGCCCGCTCACTGACCAAATCGACATAGCCGCTGACCGTCTCGCCGTCGCGGATCGGGATCTGGCGCAGAACCAGGGGCCGCGACGAGACCTCCTGCAACGCCGCCAGGATATCGCGGGCATGGGCGGCGCTCGTGTCCATCTTGTTGACGAACAGCAGGTGGGGCAGTTGCCTGTCTTCCAGCCATTTCAGGATCGGCGCGACGGTCAGGGCGCGGTCTGGGTCGGGCTCGCAGACGACGATCGCGGCGTCGGCCGCCATCAGCGCGTCATGGGCTTCGCCGGCGAACTCGACGAAGCCGGGGCAGTCCAGGAAGGTCCAGGAATCGCCCAGGAACCCGCCATGCCCGGCCGAAATCTCGGTGCTCATCTGGTGGGCGCGGGCTTCCGGCGCGCCGTCGCCGACACTGTTGCCGTCCCGCACGCCGCCCTTGCGCGGGATCGCGCCGCAGGCGTGCAATAGGCTTTCGAACAGGGTGGTCTTCCCGCTGCCATAAGGCCCGACCAAGGCGACGCAGCGCGGCGCCATGGTGTCCGCGTTACTCATTGTCCCTCTCCCGTTGCGGCCCGGGGAAGGCACCGGGCCGGTCTATGTCAACGCGGCGCAGGCGCGCTGGATGCGCTGGCAAGCCTCCTCGAGCGTTTCGGTCGCGGTGGCGTAGGAAATGCGGAAATGGGGCGACAGGCCGAAGGCGATGCCGGGCACCACGGCGACCCCCTCGGCCTCCAGAAGATAGGTGGCGACCTGGGTGTCGTCGCCGAGCGTCGTGCCGTCCGGCGTCGTCTTGCCGATCAGCCCGGCGCAGGAGGGATAGACGTAGAAGGCGCCCTCGGGCCGGGCGCAGGTCAGCCCCGGCGCCTGGTTGAGCATGGACACGACCATGTCCCGGCGCTCGCGGAAGGCGGCCGCGCGCTGGGCCATGAAATCCTGGGGACCGTTCAGCGCCTCGACCGCCGCCGCCTGGCTGATCGAGCTGGGGTTCGAGGTGCTCTGGGACTGGATCTTGGCCATCGCCTTGATCAGCTCGACCGGACCGCCGGCGAAGCCGATCCGCCAGCCGGTCATCGCATAGGCCTTGGAGACGCCGTTCATCGTCAGGGTCCGCTCGGCCAGCGCCGGGGCCACCTGGGCGATGGTGCGGAATTCGAACCCGTCATAGACGAGATGCTCGTAGATATCGTCGCTCAGCACCCAGACCTGGGGATGACGGGCCAGCACCTCGCCCAGCGCGGCGAGCTCGGCGCCCGTATAGGCGGCGCCGGTCGGATTGGAGGGCGAATTCAGGATCAGCCATTTGGTGCGCGGGGTGATCGCCGCGTCCAGCGCCTCGGGCCGGATCTTGAAGCCGTCGGCCTCGGCGCCCTCGAGAATGACCGGGCTGCCGCCGGCGAGCAGCACGATGTCCGGATAGGACACCCAGTAGGGCGCCGGCACGATGACCTCGTCGCCGGGATCGACGGTCGCGAAGATGGCGTTGAACAGGATGTGCTTGCCGCCGCAGGCGACCGAGATCTGCTCGGGCGCGAAGTCGAGGCCGTTCTCGCGTTTGAACTTGTCGCAGATGGCGCGCTTGAGCGCCGGCGTGCCGTCGACGTTGGTGTATTTGGTGTCGCCGGCGGCGATGGCCCGGTTGGCCGCCTCCTTCACATTGTCCGGCGTGTCGAAATCGGGCTCGCCGGCGCCGAGGCCGATGACGTCGCGGCCGGCCGCTTTCAGTTCCGCCGCCTTGGCGGTCACCGCCATGGTCGGCGAGGGTTTCACCTGGCTCAAACGGGCGGCGAGAAAGGCCATGATCGTAAGCTGCGCTGCTGGTTTCGGGTGTCCTCGCAACCTAAACCCGCGCCCCGGCGGGCGCAACGGTTTACGCCCGCGCGAGTTCGGAAAGGGCGAGGCGGACGATATGGACCGCGGCGGCGAGCCACAAGGCGGCCATGACCGCCGCCACGGCGAGGTCGGGCCAGGCCGTGTCGGTGGCGAAGACGCCGCCGGCGGCGGCGAGGACGGCGAGATTGCCGATCGCGTCGTTGCGGCTGCACAGCCAGACCGAGCGGATATTGCTTTCGCCGCCGCGAAAGCGGAACAGCAGCACCGCCGTGAACAGATTGACGGCCAGCGCCAGCGTCGCCACCGACCCCATGACCGGGGCGCTGGGCAGGCCCAGATGGATGGTCCGGTAGGCCGCCGCCCCCAGCACCCACAGGCCGAGCGCGCCCATCGCCAGCCCCTTGACCAAGCCGGCGCCGGCCCGCCAGCGCAAGCTCATGCCGAGGACGAACAGGCTGATACCGTAGGTGACGGCGTCGCCCAGGAAATCGAGGGCGTCGGCCTGCAGGGCGAGGGACTCGGCGGCGACCCCGGCGCCGCCCTCGACGGCGAACATGGCGGCGTTGAGGACGAGGGCGATCCACAGGACCCGCCGCGCCGCGCGGGTCGTGGCGGGAGCGGCGTCGTCGCAACCGGGGGCGTCGCACGCCGCGCTCATGCCGAACCGTCCGCGTCGTCGGCGCAATCCTCGCCCGTATGATCGACCATATTGAGCAGCATGTCGCGCACATGGGCGTCGGCGGCGATGTAATAGATCCGGCGCCCCCGGCGCTCGGCCCGCACCAGCCGCGCCGCGCGCAACAGACGCAGATGGTGGCTCACCAAGGACGGACTCAGCCCCAGCGCCGCCGCCAAATCGCCCGACGCCATCGGCCTGGTCAGACAGGCCAGCGCGATCCGCAGGCGACTGCCGTCGCCCAGCAGACGAAAGGTCTCGGCCAACCTGTCGGTCTCGGCCCGCGCCAGCGGCGTCCCTGCCGCTTCGCGCGCCGCCCCGCGCGCGGCGGTATTCCTTCCGGTCGGGGTCGGCATCGCCATGGCTCCTTCTCTGGCGCCTTGCCCTGGCGCCTCGTGGCTGGCGGCTCCTGGCTGGCGGCTCCTGGCTGGCGGCTCCTGGCTGGCCGCCTAGGGCCTCGGCCGCCCAGGAGCCGCCATTGAAAATATCATATTTGAATAATTGTTCAAATTTCAATATTAAAGGACCGCGCCTTTTCCCGGCGGCTCTCCGCGCCGCTGGCAATCGGCGCCCGGGGACGCATATAAAGGGCCATGAGCCCGCCCGCCCCCCAAACGGCCCCCCACACCGGCACCGGCACCGACACGGGCACGGGTACCGCGACCTCGAACGCCGCGACCCGGCCCGGCGCGGCGGCGCCGGCGGGCGCGTTCGGCCTGGTGTCCGATTTCGCGCCGGCCGGCGACCAGCCCCAGGCCATCGCGGAGCTGACCGACGGCCTGCGCCGGGGCGAGCGCGACCAGGTGCTGCTGGGGGTCACCGGGTCGGGCAAGACCTTCACCGTCGCCCATGTCATCCGCGCATTGGGCCGGCCCGCCTTGATCCTGGCCCCGAACAAGACCCTGGCGGCGCAGCTTTACGGCGAAATGAAGGGGTTCTTCCCCGACGACGCGGTCGAGTATTTCGTCTCCTACTACGACTATTACCAGCCGGAGGCCTACGTCCCGCGCACCGACACCTATATCGAAAAGGACGCCTCGATCAACGAGCAGATCGACCGGATGCGCCACGCCGCGACCCGCGCCCTTCTGGAGCAGCGCAACGTGATCATCGTCGCCAGCGTCTCCTGCATCTACGGCATCGGGGCGGTGGAATCCTATGCCCGGATGACCGTGTCGCTGAAGCGCGGCGGGCGGGTCGACCGGGCCGAATTGCTCGCCCGGCTGGTCGAGCTGCAATACACCCGCAACGACACGGACCTGCGCCGGGGCACCTTCCGGGCGCGCGGCGATTCGGTCGAGATCTTCCCCGCCCATCTGGAGAGCCGGGCCTGGCGGCTGTCGCTGTTCGGCGACGAGATCGAATCGATCGTCGAGTTCGATCCGCTGACCGGCGAGAAGGCGGCCGAGCTGGAGGAGGCGGTCGTCTATCCCAAGAGCCACTACGTCACCCCGCGCCCGACGGTGCGCCAGGCGGTCAAGGAGATCCGCGGCGAGTTGAAGACGCGGCTCGCGGCGCTTCATGCCGAGGGCAAGCTGCTGGAGGCGCAGCGGCTGGAGGAGCGCACCACCTTCGATTTGGAGATGATGGAGACGGTCGGCCATTGCGCGGGGATCGAGAATTACTCCCGCTACCTGACCGGCCGCGCCCCCGGCGAGCCGCCGCCGACCCTGTTCGAGTATCTGCCCGAGGACGCACTGCTGTTCGTCGACGAAAGCCATGTCACCGTGCCCCAGATCGGCGGCATGTATCGGGGCGACTTCAACCGGAAATCGACCCTCGCCGAGTTCGGCTTCCGCCTGCCCTCCTGCGTCGACAACCGGCCGCTGAAGTTCGACGAATGGGACGCCATGCGCCCGCCGACCGTCTTCGTCTCGGCGACGCCGGGGCCGTGGGAGATGGAGCGGACCCAGGGCGTCTTCGTCGAGCAGGTGATCCGCCCGACCGGGCTGATCGACCCGGTCTGCATCGTCCGCCCGGTCGAAAGCCAGGTCGACGACCTGCTGGCCGAATGCCGCGCCGTCGCCGCCAAGGGCCAGCGGGCGCTGGTGACGACCCTGACCAAGCGCATGGCCGAGGACCTGACCGAATACATGCACGAGGCCGGGATCCGGGTGCGCTATCTGCATTCCGACATCGATACCATCGAGCGGATCGAGATCATCCGCGACCTGCGGATCGGCGCCTTCGACGTGCTGGTCGGAATCAACCTGCTGCGCGAGGGGCTGGACATTCCCGAATGCGCCCTGGTCGCCATCCTGGACGCGGACAAGGAAGGGTTCCTGCGCTCGGCGACATCGCTTGTCCAAACCATCGGCCGGGCGGCGCGCAACTTGGACGGGCGGGTGATCCTCTACGCGGACAGAATGACCGACTCGCTGACCTACGCCATCGGCGAGACCGACCGGCGGCGCGAGAAGCAGCAGGCCTTCAACGCGGCCAACGGGATCACGCCGGAAAGCGTGCGCAAGTCGGTGGCCGATATCCTGGACAGCGTCTACGAACACGATCATGTCACCATCGACATCGACGGCGGCGACACGCCGCATCTGATCGGCCACAATCTGGCCGCCCATCTGGAGGATCTGGACAAGCGCATGCGCGCCGCGGCGGCCGATCTGGAATTCGAGGAGGCGGCCCGGCTGCGCGACGAAATCCGGCGGCTGGAAACGACCGAGCTTGGCCTGGGTACGCGACCGGCCCAGCCCCGAACCGCCGGCAAGAAGAAAAAGAAGAAGCGCCGGGCGCGTTGAGCATCGCCGGCACCGCCATGACAGCCATCCCCCCGAGACATGCCCGCCAGGGCCCGGTCCGGAGCCGGGTCCGGAGACCGAAATGACCACCGCCTTCCTGATCCTCGCCGGCCTCGTCCTTCTGTTCCTGTGCGGCGACCTGCTGGTCCGCAACGCCGTCGCCGTCGCCTACCGGCTGCGCATCTCGCCGCTGGTGATCGGCCTGACCGTCGTCGCCCTCGGCACCTCGGCGCCCGAGCTGGTCGTCAGCATCGAGGCGCTGCTCGCCGGGACCAGCGATATCGCCGTCGCCAACGTCGTCGGCAGCAACATCGCCAACATCCTGCTGATCCTCGGCTTCGCCGCCCTGATGCGGCCCCTGGAGACACCGGCCGGCGGCATGTCTCGGGATGCCGGCATGCTGGTCCTGGCGAGCGTCGTGTTCGGCGCCGCAGCCACCGGGGGCGCGGTCGTCGCCTGGGAGGGCGCCGCCATGCTCGCCCTCCTGGCCGCCTATCTGATCTACGCCTATTGGAACGAGACCAGGGGCGCCGGCGGCAGCGCCAGCCTATATGTCCGCGAGGCCGAGGAAAGCCGCGAGGACGACCGGCCCCTGTGGCGCGGCCTGCTGTATCTGGCGGGGAGCATCACCGGCCTGATCGTCGGCGGCGATCTGCTGGTCATCGGCGCGGTCGACCTGGCGCGCGCCGCCGGCCTGTCCGAGCGGGTGATCGGCCTGACCCTGGTGGCCGCCGGCACCTCGCTGCCCGAACTGGCGACCTGCGCCGCCGCCGCCCTGCGCCGTCATGGCGACGTGGCCATCGGCACCGTGATCGGGTCGAACATCTTCAATATCCTGCTGATCGTCGGGATCGCGTCCATCGGCGGCCATTTGACCGTGGCCGACGCCTTCATCCGTCAGGATTTGTGGGTGATGCTGGCCTCGGTTCTTGTGCTGCTGCCCTTCCTGATCCGCCGCCGGCCGCTGGGGCGGTTGCCCGGCGGCGCCTTCCTCGCCGCCTATGCCGCCTATGTCGGCGCCCAATTTCTTTTGCCATGAGACTGCGTCCTTTTGCCAAGAGACCACCCGAACCCGGGATACGCCGGCCGGGCTTGATCGGCGGCCGGTCCTCGACCATCCTCGGCGGATGACCGAGAAACAGCCGAGAACGGCGCTGGTCACCGGCGCCGCGCACCGGATCGGGGCGGCGATCGCCCGCGACCTGGGCGCCCATGGCTGGGCCGTCGCGGTCCATTACCATGCCTCGCGCGACGCCGCCGAGGCGCTGGCCGAGGACATCCGCGCCGGCGGCGGCCGGGCGGCGGCGCTGCCCGCCGATCTGACGGTCGAGGCCGAGACGGCGGCGCTGGTGCCGGCGGCGGAAGCGGCGCTCGGCCCCCTGACCTGCCTGGTCAACAACGCCTCGCTGTTCGAGCGCGACAGCGTCGCCGACGCGACCCGCGCATCCTGGGACCGCCATATGGAGACCAATCTGCGGGCGCCCTTCCTGCTGACCCAGGCCTTCGCGGCGCGGCTGCCGGACGGCGCCCAAGGCAACATCGTCAACATCCTGGATCAGCGGGTGCGCAATCTGACGCCTCATTTCGCCAGCTATACGGTCAGCAAGTCGGCGCTCTGGACCCTGACCCGAACGACCGCGCTGGCCCTGGCGCCGCGCATCCGGGTCAACGGGATCGGACCGGGCCCGGTCCTGCCCAGCAAGCGCCAGACCGACGACCAGTTCCGCCGCCAATGGGAAGGCACGCCGCTGGGGCGTGGCGCGACGCCCGACGAAATCGCGGCCGCGGTGCGGTTTATCCTTGCGGCGCCGGCCCTGACGGGTCAAATGATTGCCCTCGACGGCGGCCAGCATCTCGCCTGGGCGCATCCCGAGGACGACATGCCGCCGCCGGAATAGGAGCGCGCGACCGCCGATGAGCAAGCTACATGTCCTGGCCTCCAGCCCGCAGACCGACGCGGCCCCCGGCCTGCGCCGGGTCTTCGTCCGCGATCTGGTCCTGCCCTGCCGGATCGGCGCGCATAGGCACGAGCGAGGCCGCCGCCAGCGGGTGCGCTTCAATCTGGACCTGACCGTGCGGGAAGGCGACGGCCCGGTCGAGGACCGGCTGACCGACGTGGTTTGCTACGAGGAAATCGTGCGCGGGGTCCGGCGCCTGGTCGGCGCCGGCCATATCAATCTGGTCGAGACCCTGGCCGAGCGGGTCGCCGAGATGTGCCTCGCCGACGGCCGCGTCGCCTCGGCGCGGGTCCGGGTCGAGAAGCTGGACGTCTTCGCCGACGCGGCCGCCGTCGGCGTCGAAATCGTTCGCCACGCAACCGCCGATTGACGCCACGCCTGGCCCGCCGCCCCGCCGGCCGCCGGCGCCGCCCAGGGCCCAAGTTGTGCACAGCGGCGCCGATTCGCCACAATTTGGCAACAATCGGACACAATTATCCCCGCCACGCTGGGGGATACCTCTTGACTCCTTGTTTCTTCAAATAAATCAATAGGTTGAAAATATTGCCCAAAAACCGGGCAATCGGGGTGCGCGCCTAGGGAATTGGGGGGTCGGCCCCCCTGGCCGAGCGTTTCCAACATGCTTATCCACAGGAAAAGTGGATATCGCTCCGGCCGCCGGGGAAGGCCCATTGACCTGCCGACCCGAGAGCCCAGAATAAGAGCATGGCCAAGGACATCCGCTCCGGGTCGGAGAGCGCGCCGCCGCCGCCCGCCGGCGAGGCGCCGCGCGGCGCGGCCTTGATCCGCGCCCGACTTTCGACCTTCCCGACGGTACCGGGCGTCTATCGCATGAGCGATTCGGCCGGCGCCCTGCTCTATGTGGGCAAGGCGAAGAACCTGCGCCGCCGCCTGACCAGCTACGCCAATCCGGGCAAGCAGACCCCGCGCATCCGCCGGATGATCGCCGCCGTCGCCGCGATCGAGGTCACCACGACCCATACCGAGGTCGAAGCGCTGCTGCTGGAGAGCAACCAGATCAAGCGACTGAAGCCCCGTTACAACGTCCTCCTGCGCGACGACAAATCCTTCCCCTATATCCTGATCGCCCGCGACCATGACTGGCCGCAAATCACCAAGCATCGCGGCGCGCGCAACCGGCCCGGCGAGTATTTCGGGCCCTTCGCCTCGGCCGGCGCGGTCAACGAGACCCTGGCCGTCCTGGAACGGGCCTTCCCGTTGCGGTCCTGTTCCGACAACATCTTCGCGGCACGCACCCGGCCCTGCCTGCAATATCAGATCAAGCGCTGCGCCGGCCCCTGCGTCGGCAAGATCGACCGCGACGCCTATCTGGCCATGGTCGACGAGGCCCGCGATTTCCTGTCCGGGCGCAGCCGCGATCTGCAGGAACGGCTGGTCGCCCGAATGCAGGCGGCGAGCGCCGGCCTGGATTTCGAATCCGCCGCCGCGCTGCGCGACCGCATCCGGGCGCTGACCCGGATCCAGGCCCATCAGGAGGTCAACGTCGCCGGGCTGGGCGAGGCCGACGTGATCGCCGCCCATCACGAGGGCGACCAGACCTGCATCCAGGTGTTCTTCTTCCGCGCCGGGCAGAATTACGGCAACCGCCCCTATTTCCCGCGCCATGCCCGCCAGGACGAGGTCGCCGACATCCTCGCCGCCTTCATCGGCCAGTTCTACGTCAACAAGCCGGTGCCGGCGCGGATCGTGGTGAGTCACGCCCTGCCCGACCAGGCGTTGATCGCCGAGGCCCTGTCGGCCCATGCCGGCCGCAAGGTGACGCTGATCCATCCCCGACGGGGGGCCAAGCGCCGGATCGTCCGCCAGGCCGAGATCAATGCCGCCGAGGCCCTGACCCGGCGCCTGGCGGAGACCGCCTCGCAGCGGCGCCTGCTGGACGGGGCCGCCCGGGTATTCGCGCTGGACGCGCCGCCGGACCGGATCGAGGTCTACGACAACAGCCATTTCTCCGGCGGCCAGGCGGTCGGCGCCATGATCGTCGCCGGCCCGGAGGGGTTCGAGAAGAACGCCTATCGCCGGTTCACCATCCGCCGCTCGGGACCGGGCGCCGCGGCCCGCGCCGGCGACGACTACGCGATGCTGCGCGAAGTGCTGAACCGCCGCTTCCTGCGGGCGCTGAAGGAGGACGCCGCGCGGACATCCGGGCAATGGCCGGACCTGTTGCTGATCGATGGCGGGCGCGGCCATCTGAACGCCGCCCGCGAGGCCCTGGCCGATCTGGGGATCGCCGACCTGCCGGTTGCCGCGATCTCGAAGGGGCCGGACCGCAACGCCGGACGCGAACGGTTCCACATGGCCGACCGGCCCAGCTTCGACCTGCCGCGCGACGATCCGGTCCTCTATTACCTGCAACGGCTGCGCGACGAGGCCCACCGGTTCGCCATCGGCGGCCACCGGGCGAAGCGCGGCCGGCGCCTGAGCCGGTCGGCGCTGGACGATATCGACGGAATCGGGCCGGCCCGCAAGCGGGCGCTGCTGCATCATTTCGGCTCGGCGCGGGGCGTTGCCGAGGCGGGGCTGGACGATCTGACGACGGTCGAGGGCGTCAGCGCCGGGCTGGCGCGGCGGATCTACGATCATTTTCACGGCGGCGGATGATCGGACGGTCACAGATGCGGGCAAGCTGTGTTAGGAAGGGACGCCGCCGGCCCGGCAAATCGGGCGGCGGCACTGTCGGACGACGACAAGGACCGGACCAGGATGAGGGCCGGGCGACGATATGGACCGGGCGCTGAGCGTTCCAAATCTTCTGACCCTGTCGCGGATCGCGACCGTGCCGCTGCTGGTGGCCGCGTTCTTCCTGCCGGGGGGCTGGGCCTATTGGGTGCCCTGCGTCCTTTTCGCCCTGGCGGGCGTAACCGATTTCCTGGACGGCTATCTGGCCCGCGCCTGGGGCCAGCAATCCAGTCTCGGGCGCTTTCTGGACCCGGTGGCCGACAAGCTGCTCGTCGCCGCCGCCCTGATGATGCTGATCGCCTTCGACCGGATTTCCGGCCTCGCGGTCCTGCCGGCGATCGTCATCCTGTGCCGGGAGATCCTGGTCTCCGGCCTGCGCGAATTCCTGGCCGAGCTCCAGATCGGGCTGCCGGTCAGCCGGCTGGCGAAATGGAAGACGGCGATCCAGATCGTTTCCGTCGGCGTCCTTCTGGCCGGCGAGGCGGGCAGCGCCTTGCTGGCCGCGGCCGGGCTCGCCCTGCCGGTCCCGACGATCGGCGAGGTCGGGCTCTGGGCCGCGGCGGTCCTGACCCTGGTGACCGGCTACGACTACCTGCGCGCCGGTCTGCGACATATGCAAGGCGGTGCCGCCGAATGATGAAGATTCTGTATTTCGCCTGGCTGCGGACCAAGACGGGGACCGGCGAGGAAACGGTCGAACCGCCGGCCGAGATCGCCGACGTCGCGGGCCTGATCGACTGGCTGAAGACGCGCGGGCCCGGCCACGCGGCGGCCTTCGCCAACCTGGCGGTCGTCCGCGCGGCGGTCAACCAGGAGCATGTCGCCCCAGACCATCCGGTGAAGGCGGGCGACGAGGTCGCCTTCTTCCCGCCCCTGACCGGGGGCTGACATGGCCGTCCGGGTCCAGCGCGAGGATTTCGACCTCGGCGCCGAGCTGGCGGCCCTGACCGCCGGCAGGACCGACATCGGCGGGGTGGCGAGCTTCGTCGGAATTGTCCGCGACCGGGCCAACGGGTCCGGCGGGTCCGGCGGGTCCGGCGATCCGCCGGTCGTCGCCCCGCCGATCGTCGCCATGACCTTGGAACATTATCCCGGCATGACCGAGAAGGCGCTGGCCGAGATCGAGGCCGAGGCGCGGCGGCGCTGGCCCTTGACGGCCAGCCTGATCGTCCATCGCTACGGCCGCCTGGCGCCGGGGGACAATATCGTCCTCGTCGCCACCGCCGCCGCCCATCGCCACGCGGCGATCGAGGCCTGCCAATTCCTGATCGATTGGCTGAAGACCGACGCGCCCTTCTGGAAGCTGGAGGAAACGGCCGACGGCGAACGCTGGGTCGAGGCCCGCGCCGAGGACGACGCCGCCGCCGCCCGCTGGCGGGAGGCGGACGGCCGCCGGACGGCGCCCGCTTCCGGCGAAAGCCCGTCGAAGAAGGTTTAGGAGCGCCCCAAGCGGCCCCGGACTGTAAGCGGCCCCGGGCGCTATGCGGCGCCGGGCTTTATGCGGCTCGGGTCGCGCCCGATTGCGGAATCCGCACGATGCGGTCGTATTCCTCGACCATCAGGCGACAGACCTTGCCCGGGGTGAAGCTGTATTCCTCGATCGCGCGCACCGGCGTCACCTCGGCGGCGGTGCCGGTGACGAAGACCTCGTCGGCGTCTTCCAGCTCCTCGAGCTTGATATGGCGCTCATGCACCTTGATCCCGTGCGCGTCGGCGATCTCGATGGCCGTGCGCCGGGTGATCCCGTCCAGGAAACAGTCCGGCGTCGGGGTGTGCAGCTCGCCGTCCTTGACCAGGAAGAAATTGGCGCTGGTCGTCTCGGCGATATAGCCGCGCCAATCCAGCATCAGGGCATCGGCGAAGCCGCGCTTTTCGGCCTCATGCTTGCTCATGGTGCAGATCATGTACAGGCCGGCCGCCTTGCTCTTGGTCGGCGCGGTCTCCGGCGACGGCCGCTTCCAGGGCGCGATGCTCAGCTTGATCCCCTTCAGCCGCTCCTCGGCGTCGAAATAGCTGGGCCAGATCCAGGTCGCGATCGCCAGATTGATCGAGGTTTCCTGGGCCGACACCCCCATCATTTCGCTGCCGCGCCAGGCCACCGGGCGGACATAGCCGTCGATGCAGGCGTTCGCGGCCGCGACCTCGCGGCAGGCGGCGTCGATCTCGGCGACCGAGTACGGAATCTCGAACCCCAGAATCCTGGCCGAATTGACCAGTCTTTCGCTATGCTCGGTCAGCTTGAAGATGTTGCCTTCATAGACCCGTTCGCCCTCGAAGACGGCGCTGGCATAATGCAGGCCATGGCTGAGGACATGCAGCTTGGCGTCGCGCCACGGCACCAGCTTACCGTTGAGCCAGATCGATCCGTCGCGGTCGTCGAAGGGCAGGAGATCCATGGAATCGAATCCGATAGTTAGTATTTCGGGGCCCGGATTGTACTATTATTACCGAACCTGGTCACGTAACATCGCCAACCGGCGCGAGTCAATATGGCCGAACTGACCTCGGGCGTGAACCCCCTATTCCTGCGCGACGAGGAGTTGCGCCAGGGGATAGAGTTCTTTCTCGTCGCCTACAAGGACTTCGCCGCGGACGCCGACCGCGACCTGGAGCGCGCCGGCCTGGGCCGCGCCCATCACCGGGTTCTGTATTTCGTCGGCCGCAATCCGGGCATCGCGGTCGGCGAATTGCTGGCGATCCTCGGTATCACGAAGCAGAGCCTGTCGCGCAGCCTGTCCGAGCTGCTGTCGCGCGGCCTGATCGCGGAACGGCCCGGCCCCGCCGACCGGCGGCGCAAGCTGCTGACCCTGACGCCCGAGGGCGAGGCGCTGGAGCGGCGCCTGACCGAGCGCCAGCGGGCGCGGATCGCCCGCGCCTACCGGGAGGCGGGCGCCGAGGCGGTGGAGGGGTTTCGCAAGGTGGTGCTGGGCATGATCGACGAAGGCGGCCGCGTCCGCTTCGCCGCCCGCGACCGGGAAGGGCCTGGCACATGACGCTCGCCGCCGATCCGCGGGCGGCGGGGCGGGACCCGGCGCCGGCCGGGCAAGCCGACGCGACCGCGCACATCCTGGTCGTCGACGACGATGCGCGGTTGCGGGACCTGCTACGCAAGTTCCTGTCCGAGAACGGCTTTCGCGTCACCGTGGCCGCCGATGCCGCCGATGCGCGGGCCCGCCTGGCCAGCCTCGCCTTCGACCTGATCGTCCTGGACGTGATGATGCCCGGGGAAAGCGGGCTGGAGCTGACCGCGTCGCTTCGCGCTCGCTCCGACGTGCCCATCCTGCTGCTGACCGCCCGGGGCGAGACCGCGCACCGCATCGCCGGCCTGGAAAGCGGCGCCGACGACTATCTTCCCAAGCCGTTCGAGCCACGCGAGCTTCTGCTCCGCATCGGCACGATCCTGCGCCGCACCGCCGCCGAGAAGGGCGCGCCCGGCGAGCTGCGCCTGGGGGATTTCCGTTTCGATCCGGTACGGGGCGAGCTGCGCCGGGGCGAGACCCATATCCATCTCACCTCGGCGGAGCGCGCGCTGCTCCTGGTCTTCGCCGCCCGTCCGGGCGTGGTCGTCGACCGCGAGGCGCTGCTGGCCGAAAGCGGCGTCAGCGGCGCCGCCCGCTCGGTCGACGTCCAGATCACGCGCCTCAGGCGCAAGATCGAAAGCGATCACCGCGTCCCGCGCTACCTGCAAACGGTGCGCGGCCAAGGCTACGTCCTGCGCCCCGACTGACCGGCCGCCCATGCTGTTCCGCATCTATGTCAAGCGCCTGCTGCCGCGAAGCCTGTTCGGACGGTCGCTGCTGATCATCGTCCTGCCGCTGATCATTCTCCAGGTCGTCTCGACCTACGTCTTCTTCGACCGCTACTGGCAGACGGTCAGCCGCCGCCTGGCAGAGGCACTGGCCGGCGACGTCGCCGCCATCGTCGAAACCCTGCGCCGCATGCCGGGCGAGGAGGAACGGGCGCGGACTTTCCGGGCGGCGCGCTACCACATGGAGATCGTCGCCGATCTGCGGCCGGGCGAGATCCTGCCCAACGCCGCCCCGACCGAACCGGACGGCATGGTCGAGACGCTGCTGTTCCGCGCCCTCAACGAGCGGGTCCAGCGTCCCTTCCTGATCGACATGGAATCGCTGCCCCGCGACGTCGAGATCCATGTCCAGCTTCCTGACGGGGTGCTGGTCGCGCGCACCACGCGCAAGCGCCTGGTCAGTTCGACCACTTATATCTTCGTGCTGTGGATGGTCGGCACCTCGCTGATCCTGTTCGCCGTCGCCAGCATCTTCATGCGCAACCAGGTCCGCCCGATCCGCCGCCTGGCGCGCGCCGCGGCGGAATTCGGCAAGGGCCGGGACGAGATCGACTTCCGGCCCGAGGGCGCGGCCGAGGTCCGCCGCGCCGCCCAGGCCTTCAACATCATGCGCCAGCGAATCCGCCGCCATCTCAGCCAGCGTACCGACATGCTGGCCGGAGTGTCGCATGATCTGCGGACCCCGCTGACCCGCATGAAGCTGGGCATCGCGCTGCTGGGCGACGGCAGGGAAACCCAGGAGCTGAAGGCCGACGTCGCCGAGATGGAGCGGATGCTGGAAGGCTATCTGGACTTCGTTCGCGGCGAGGGAGAGGAGGCCCCGGAACCCACCGATCTGGGCCTTCTGCTGGAGGATACGGTCGCCGCCGCCCGCCGCGAGGGGGCGCGCATCGACTTCCATTGCCCGGAAGAGATCACCCTGCCCGTGCGCCCCAACGCCTTGCGCCGCTGCTTCGCCAATCTGATCGGCAACGCGGCGCGGTACGGCGATCTGATCGCGGTCCGGGTCGGCCGCAGCGGCGACGCGGTCGAGGTGGTCATCGACGACAACGGCCCCGGCATCCCGCCGGACAAGCGCGAGGACGTCTTCCGGCCTTTCTTCCGCCTGGACGAATCGCGCAACCCGGCGACCGGCGGCACTGGCCTCGGCCTCGCCATCGCCCGCGACATGGTCCGCGGCCATGGCGGCGACATTCTGCTGGAGGACGCGCCGACCGGCGGCCTGCGGGCTCGCGTCCGCCTGCCGGTCTGACGCTCTAATACAGCCGCCCGCCGTCGGGCACCTTCCGGTCCGGCGCGAGCAGGACCACGCCGCCCGCCCCGTCGGGCAGGCCGAGGATCAGGACCTCGGAGACGAAGCCGGCGATCCGGCGCGGCGAAAAATTGACCACCGCCGCCACCTGGCGGCCGATCAAGTCATTGGGACGGTAGTGATCGGTGATCTGGGCGGAACTGGACCGGACCCCGATCTCGGGCCCGAAATCGACGCGCAGGCGATAGGCGGGCTTGCGCGCCTCGGGGAAGGTCTCCGCCGCGACGACGGTGCCGACCCGGATATCGATCCGCGCGAAATCCGCGACCTCGATTGTTTCCATGCCCGCCCCGCCGTCCAGCGGATAGACGGGCCGGCGGCGCCATGGCCGCCGGCCCGTCCGGTCCTAGAAGTCGATCTTGGGATCGAAGTTGGGCGCCCGCTTCTCGCGGATCGCGGTCATGCCCTCGATCACCTCTGGGCCCTTCATGCCCATCATTTCCAGGCCCGTCGAGGCGTCGAACACCGGCCCCATCATCCGGTACCAGTTGTTCAGCGCGTATTTGGTGAACCGGGTGGCGATCGGCGCGCCCTTGGCGAGCTTGGTCGCCACCTCGATGGCGCGGTCCTGGAGCTTGTCGTCGTCCAGGCATTCGACCGCCATCCCGATATCGGCGGCGACCTCGCCGGTGATCGGCTCGCAGGTCATCAGATAATACTTGGCCCGCGCCATGCCGCAGAGCAGCGGCCAGATGATCGCCGCATGGTCGCCGGCGGCGACGCCCAGGCGGGTATGGCCGTCCATGATGCGGGCGCTCTTGCTGACCAGCGGGATGTCGCACAGGATCCCGGCGCACAGCCCGGCGCCGACGGCGACGCCGTTGATCGCGGCGATGGTCGGCTTCGAACAGTTGATGACGTTGTAGACCAGGTCGCGCGCTTCCTTGTAGGTGCGGATCAGCGCTTCCCAATCCTCGGTATTGGCCTTGACCATGTCCAGGTCGCCGCCGGCCGAGAAGGCCTTGCCGGCGCCGGTCAGGATGACCGCGCTGACATCCGGGTCCATGTCGATATCGCGCCAGATATAGGTGATCTCGCGATGACCCTTGCCGTCCAGCGCGTTCAGCTTTTCGGGCCGGTTCATGGTGATCCGCATGACGCGGTCGGCGGGCCAGTCGATGGCCAGGCGTTCGTATTGGGCGTAACGGTCGCTCATCTGTTTTTCCCTCCCGATGGGGCAAGTTGGCTGAACCGACATTGTGGCGGGCCGCGTCCGCCGGGTCCAGCGCCTCCCGCCGCCGATCACGATCTCGCGCGGCGGCGGGACTTCGGTTCCCCGCCGCCGGTCCCTATGTTATGTGGAAGCGCCGCATCCCCGCGACGCCTCGACCCGGCGGTTTTACCGATGACCCGAAAGCGCAGACGGCTCTATTTCCTGGCCCTCAGCATGGCGACGCTGGCGGCGGCGGCGGCGCTTGTCCTCAACGCCTTCGAGGACAATCTGGTCTTCTTCTATTCGCCGACCGACCTGGTCGAGAAGGACGTCCCCACCGATCGCCGCCTGCGCCTGGGCGGCCTGGTCGCCGAGGGCAGCATCGCCCGCGCCGCCGACGGCGCCACGGTGCGCTTCGTCGTCACCGACCGGGTCCACAGCGTGACGGCCAGCTATCGCGGAATCCTGCCGGACCTGTTCCGCGAGGGCCAGGGCGTGGTCGCCGAAGGCAAGCTGCGCGCCGACGGCAGCTTCGAGGCAACCAACGTCCTCGCCAAGCATGACGAGAACTACATGCCCAAGGAGGTCGCCGATTCCCTGAAGGAAGCCGGGGTCTGGCAGCATGCCGACCCGGCGCCGGACGGGTCGGGGAACCGGGGCGACGCCGGCGGCCGATGATCGTCGAGATCGGCCATTACGCCCTGGTCCTGGCGCTGTTCGTGGCGCTCGTCCAGGGCAGCCTGCCGCTGGCCGGCGCCCAGACCGGCAACACCGCCTGGATGGCGCTGGCCCGGCCGGCGGCGATCGCTCAGTTCGCTCTGGTCGCCATCGCCTTCCTCGCCCTGGTCCATGCCTACGTCACCTCGGACTTCTCCGTCGTTAACGTGGTCCGCAATTCCCACTCGGCGAAGCCGCTCCTTTACAAGATTTCCGGCGCCTGGGGGAATCACGAGGGCTCGATGCTGCTCTGGGTGCTGATGCTCGCCGCCTACGGGCTGATGGTCGCCCTGTTCGGGCGCAACCTGCCCGCCGGGCTGCGGGCCCGGGTGCTGGCGATCCAGGCCCTGATCGCGGTCGGCTTCCTGCTGTTCCTCCTGTTCACCTCGAACCCCTTCGCGCGCGCCTTCCCCGCCCCCGCCGACGGCAACGACCTGAACCCGCTGCTCCAGGATCCCGGCCTCGCCTTCCATCCGCCCTTCCTCTATCTGGGCTATGTCGGATTCTCGATGGCCTTCGCCTTCGCGGTGGCGGCCCTGATCTCGGGCCGGGTCGATCCGGCCTGGGCGCGGTGGGTGCGACCCTGGACCCTGCTCGCCTGGTGCGCGCTGACCGTGGGCATCGTCCTCGGAAGCTGGTGGGCCTATTACGAGCTCGGCTGGGGCGGCTGGTGGTTCTGGGACCCGGTCGAGAACGCGTCGCTGATGCCCTGGATCGCCGGCACCGCGCTTCTCCATTCGGCGATCGTGGTCGAGAAGCGCGACGCCCTGAAGAGCTGGACCATCCTGCTCGCCATCCTCGCCTTCGCCCTCAGCCTGATCGGAACCTTCCTGGTGCGCTCCGGCGTGCTGACCTCGGTCCATGCCTTCGCCACCGACCCGGCGCGCGGCCTGTTCATCCTGTTCCTGCTGGTGATCATCATCGGCGGCGCGCTGGTCCTGTATGCCTGGCGGGCGCCGGCGCTGAAACAGGGCGGGCTGTTCGCGCCGGTGTCGCGCGAGGGCGGGCTGGTGCTGAACAACCTGCTGCTGACCGCCGGGCTGGCGACCGTGTTCCTGGGCACTTTGTATCCGCTGCTGCTGGACGCGGTCGGCGGCGGCAAGATCTCGGTCGGCGCGCCCTTCTTCAACGCCACCTTCGTCCCCCTGATGGTGCCGATGGTGGCCGCCATGGGCGTCGGCCCGCTGCTCGCCTGGAAGCGCGGCGATCTGGCCGGCGCGCTGGGGCGCCTGAAATTCGCCTTCGCGGCGACGGTGCTGGTCGCCCTTGCCGTCTGGTATGTCGAAAGCGACGGCCCGGTGCTGGCGGTCCTGGGGATCGGGCTGGCGGCCTGGCTATTCTTCGCGACCCTGGCCGAACTCGCCGGGCGGATCAAGCTGTTCGCCGCGCCGGCGGCGGAGAGCTGGCGGCGGGCGCGCGGCCTGCCCCGCGCCACCTACGGCATGACCCTGGCCCATGCCGGGCTGGCGCTGGTCATCGCCGGCATGACCGGCAGCGCCTGGTACAGCGAGAACGTCCTGACCATGCGGGTCGGCGACACGGCGCGGATCGCCGGGTTCGAATTGACCCTGGAGACCGTCGACGAGACGCCGGGGCCGAATTACGACGCCGAGCGCGCCCGCTTCCGGGCGCGCCGCGGCGGCCAGGAGGTCGCGGTCCTGGAGCCCGAGCGCCGGTTCTATCCGGTCCAGGGCATGCCGACGACCGAGGCCGCGATCCGCACCACCTGGCGCGCCGACCTGTATGCGGTCATCGGCGAGGGCGACGGCCAGGGCGCCTGGACCGTGCGCCTCTATCACAACCCGCTGGTCGCCTGGATGTGGTTCGGCGCGACGGTCATGGTATTGGGCGGGCTGGTCTCGTTGAGCGACCGGCGGCTGCGGGTCGGCGCCCCGGCCCGTCGACGTCGGCGGCCGGCGCCGGCGGCCAAGGCGGAGAGCTGATGCGTTTGCGGTTCCTCTTGCCGGCGCTGTTGTTCGCCGCCGTCGCCGTCGCCTTCGCCGTCGGGCTGGGCCTCGATCCCAGGCGGGTGCCCTCGCCCCTGATCGACAAGCCGGCGCCCGGCTTCGCCCTGGCGCCGCTGCTGGACGACCGTCCCGGCCTCGCCACCGCCGACCTCAGGGGCCAGGTGGCGCTGGTCAACGTCTTCGCCTCCTGGTGCATCCCCTGCCGGGCCGAGCATCCGCTGCTGATGCGCCTGGCCGAGACCGAGGGCGTCACGGTCTTCGGCATCAACTACAAGGACAAGCCCGAGGACGCCCGCGCCTGGCTCGCCGAGCTGGGCAACCCCTACCGGCGCATCGGCATCGACCGGGACGGCAAGGCCGGCATCGATTGGGGCGTCTACGGCGTGCCGGAAAGCTTCGTCGTCGACGCCCAGGGCCGGATCCGCTTCAAATGGGTCGGCCCCATGGCGCCCCACATCCTGGAGGAAAAGATCCTGCCGATCCTGCGCGAGGTGGCGGGATGAGGCGGCTTCTTTCGCTCTGCGTCCTCGCCCTGACGCTGGCGCTGGCGGCGCCGGCGACCGCCGTCCAGCCCGACGAGAAGCTCGCCGACCCGGCGCTGGAGGCGCGGGCGCGCACCATCGGCAAGCAGCTTCGCTGCCTGGTCTGCCAGAACCAGTCGATCGACGAGTCCGACGCCGGCCTCGCCCGCGACCTGCGACTTCTGGTGCGCGAAAGGCTGACGGCGGGGGCGAGCGACGCCGAGGTGATCGACCATGTCGTCGCCCGCTACGGCGATTATGTGCTGCTGCGCCCGCCGGTGAAGCCCGCCACCTATCCGTTGTGGGCGGCGCCGGTCCTGATCCTCGCCGGCGGGATCGTCGTCCTCGCCCTTGCCTGGCGCCGCCGGCGGCGCGTCCCGGATACGGCGCCGCTCAGCGACGAGGAACGGCGCCGGCTGGACAGGCTGCTGGAGGACGACGCCCCGTGACCGGCTTCTGGATCGCGGCGGCGACGATCACCTTGGCGACCCTGGCCCTGATCCTGCGGCCGCTTTTCCGCCGCCCGCCACCGCCCGACGTTGAGGCGGATCACGACCTGTCGGTCTATCGCGACCAGCTGGACGAGATCGCGCGCGATCGGGCCGCCGGCCTGCTGAGCGAGGCGGAAGCCGAGGCCGCGCGCGCCGAGACCGGCCGCCGCCTGCTCGCCGCCGACCGCCAAGCGGGGCGGCCGGCGCCGGGAGAGAGCCGCGCGCGCCTGCCGGCGGCGATCGTCATCGCCCTGCTGCTGCCGCTGGGCGCCGCCGGGGTCTATCTCGGCCTGGGGAATCCGGCGGCCCCCGACCTGCCGCTGGCGGAACGGCGCAACGATGCCGGCATGGCGGCGGCGACGGCGCGCGCGCGGACCGAAAGGCTGGTCTCGACCCTGGCCGAACGGCTGCGCCAGGCCCCCGACGACCTGCGCGGCTGGGTCCTGCTCGCCCGCTCGCTGACGGCGCTTGCGCGGTATCGAGAGGCGGCCGGCGCCTATGGCCAGGCGGCCGAGCTGTCGGGCCGCGCCGACCTGCTGGCCGCCCAGGGCGAGGCGCTGATGGCGGCCGCCGACGGCCAGGTGACGCCGGGCGCGCGCGCCAAATTCGACGCCGCGCTGGCCAAGGACCCGACCGAGGCCCGAGCGCGCTACTACCTGGCCCTGGCCGAGGCTCAGGCCGGGCGGCGGCAAGCGGCGTTCGACGGCTGGGCGGCGCTGCTGCGCGACGCCCCCGCCGACGCCCCCTATATCGCGACCCTCCATGCCAGGCTGAGCGAGCTTGCGCCGGCGCTGGGCGTCGAGGTCGCGCCCTTGCTGGCCGACAAGCCGATCCCGGCGAACGAGGGCGCGGCGCCGGGCGACGGCATGACCGACGAACAGCGCGCGGCGCTGATCGACGCCATGGTCGCCCGGCTTTCCGCGCGGCTGGAAGCCGATCCGGCGGATCTGGAAGGCTGGCTGATGCTGGGCCGGTCCTACATGGTTCTGGAGCGGCCGGACGAGGCGCGGGACGCCTTCCGCCGCGCCCTCGCCCTCGACCCCGACAACCGCGCCGCCCGCGCGGCCCTCGACGCGCTGGACCGCTGAACCCGGCGCCCTAGACAGGCGGCGGCGCGTCGCCCGGCGCGATCCAGTCGGCGCCGGCCCGATCGAAATAGAAGCCGTTGCAGAAGTCGGCCGTCGGCGCCAGCCGGCGCAGGGCCGATTCGCCGGCGGCGGGCGATTCCCGGTCGTCCAGCACGTCCCGAAAGACGCGCGCGACCGCGACCATGTCGACATCCTGCGGCGACAGGCGGAAATCGCCCACCCCCATGGCGCGGAGCGCCGGCAGCTGGTGGATCAGATTGACATAACCGGCCGACAGGGTCTGGGTGCCGTTGACGGCGAGGAAAGACGCGCCGTCCAGGGTCGTCACCGCCAACCCGTCCGGGTCCTCGGCGCACACATACTGGCAGCCGTCCCGATGCAGCCCGTGATGGCGCGCGTGATAGCAGCGCGCCGACAGGGCCAGGGGCTGCCGTCCGAAGATCTGGACCTCGAGCGGCGCGGCGGCGCACGCCGCCAGCTTGGCGGTCGCCGCCGCCGGCAGCTCGACCGGCGGAACCGCGCGGACCGCCCCATTGGCGGCCAGGACCCGCAATCCGTCCTCGTTGTACAGATTGATATAGGGGCCGACGATATGGGGCCGTCCGGCAAGGAACGACACCGCCGCCATGTCGTTGGCCTCGACCAACCCGTCCGCCGCGTCGCAAAGCGCCCGCGTCGCGTCGAGCTCCGCCTCGCTCATCACCAGCGCCAGGGTGGAGAAGACCACCTGCTTGCCCGCCGCGGCCAGGCGCGCCGCCGCCTCGGCCAACGCCGCCGCCAGGGCCGGCGCCCGCTTGGCGCACACGACCTCGCCCAGATAGACGATGTCGACCGGGGCGTCGTCGGCGATGCGGGCATAGAAGTCGCGCACCCGCGCCGCCGGCCAGTTGAACAGCAGCGGTCCCAGGGTAAGGCGGGCTGACGGCATCGTCGCGACCTCAGCGCCAGCCCTTGGCGAAAGCGCCGGTGGTGTCGCGACCGCCCTCGGTCAGCGCCGCCAGGGCCGAGGGCGGCGGCGCCTCGCCCCGCGCGACCGCGTCGACGGCGGCGCGGAACGCGCCGACGACCTGGGCGACATAGGCGCGCCCGCGCTGGCGTCCCTCGATCTTCAGGGCCGCGACCCCGGCGGCCATCAGGTCCGGCAGCAGGGCCATCGCGTCCAGGGACACCGGGTCCTCGAACAGATACCCCCGCCGCCCCTCGGCCGCGAAGCAGCCCTTGCACAGGGTCGGGTAGCCGGCCGGCGCGTCGGCGTCGCGGATATCGATGGTGAACGCGCCCAGCCGCGAGATCAGCTTGTCGCCGCGTTCCTCGAACCGCACCTGGCCCGCCGGCGAACAGACGCCGTGGCGGTTCGGCCCCTGGCCCGCGGCATAGCCGGACAGGGCGCAGCGGCCCTCGGCCATCACGCACATGCCGCCGAAAGCGAAGACCTCGGTCTCGACCGGGATCGCCGCGTTCAGCGCCGCGATCTCGGCCAGGGTCAGCACCCGCGGCAGGACGACCCGCCGGATCCCGAACCGGTCGCGATGGAAGCGGATGGCCTCGGCATTGGCGGCTGATGCCTGTACCGACAGATGCAGCCGGGCGTCGGGATGGCTCTCGGCGGCATAGGCGAGGAGCCCCATATCCGCCATGATCAGGGCATCGGCGCCGAGCGCGACCGCGTCGTCGACGGCCCGGCGCCAGGGGCCCGGATCGCCCGCGGCGGCATAGGTATTGACGGTGACGTACAGCCCGCAGCCCCGGTCGTGGGCGTAGGCGATCCCCGCCGCCATCTCGTCGCGGTCGAAATTGAGGCCGGGGAAATTGCGGGCGTTGGTGTCGTCGCGGAACCCGCAATAGACGACGTCGGCGCCGGCATCGACAGCCGCGCGCAGCGCCGCCGGCGTTCCCGCCGGGCACACCAGGTCGAGCGTCGCCGGCGCCGTCATGGCGCCCCGCCGGGCCGCGACCGCGCGCCGCGTCGGTCGGTCTTGCGCTCGACCCCGGCAAGCCGCGCGGCCAGGACCTCCAGCTCCGCCGCCTGGGCCGCCCCGCGCCGTTCCAGCGGGCCGAGCGCGGCGTCGCGGAGCCCCGCCACGGCGCCGGCCGCGCGGGCGTACAGGCCGCGTCCGGTCCGCAAGGCCAAGGCCGCCGGCGGCCGCAGCGGCCCGGCCCCGGACAGGAGGTCCTCGGCCAGCCTGATTTCGACCCCGTCCAGCAGATTGCGCAGCGCCACCACGGCCTCGGTGTCGCCGGCGACGGACAGGGCGCGCGAGAAGAACAGGGCGTCGCCGTCCAGGCGGCCCTCCAGCAAGGCGACGAGGACGGGCACCGGTCCGGCGATCCGCGCCCCCGTCGCGCCGGGCGCGGCGTCGACGGCGAGCGCCGTCAGCCGGACCCTGGGACCGAGGTCGAGCAGGAACCGAGCCGGAAAATCGGTCGCCTCGATCAGGAACCGCGCCGGGGCGAGCGCCGCGAATCGGGCGAACAGGTCCGGGTGCCGGCGGCGCAGCGCGGCGAGGGCCAGATCGAGAAAGGGCTGGAGCAGGAACGGCGGCGGCGCCGGCGCCAGCAGGCCGGCGATCAGAACCGGAGAAAGCGGCGGCGCCGTTCGCCCTTGGGTCATGGCGCGCTCTCTTGCTTGAAGTGGGAAGGTGGACCGACACCGCGGGGTTATCGATGCCGGCCCACCCGTCGCCGAACCGGGCCGCCACCGCGAGCCGCACGCGTTGCCGCGCCGCACCTCGCAAACCCGTCGGCGATCCGTCACAGCCAGTTTGCGCCGCGGTTTATCGCAGCTTCGAATCGGCACCGCCTTGATCTTGGTCAAGCGGATGGCGACGGGCGGCGGCAAGACCGAAAAGTCCCAGGAACTGAACGGTTGATGGTCCGCAACGGCTGCGGTATCAACCCTATCCAGGAGAGGTGTCAGATCGGGACGCGCCGCTTCGGGCGGAGTTCGGCTCCCGGCTGACTCCCGAGGAGAACTGACCTATGAACCATGCCGCCGGCAGGTTCCAGGCAAGCGGCGGAACACCTGCCGAAGCGCCGGCAGCGGGAAACGAATCGGACGACTCCAACATCCGATTCTCGACCGATCCCCGCGACTATAAGTGGGTCGCGGACAATGTGCCGTGTCAGGAAGCCTGTCCCGCCAAGACGAATATCCCCGCCTATATCCGCATGATCGCGGAACAGCGCTACGACGATTCCTACGAGGTCAACGAGCTGGCGAACGTCTTGCCGGGCGTGTTGGGACGCATCTGTTCGCGGCCCTGCGAGGACGCCTGCCGGCATGCCTGGCCGGGCAACGGCGAGCCCGTCGACATCTGCCATTTGAAGCGCGCCGCCGCCGACCTGCGCGCGCCCGGCGCCGATCCGACGCCGCAGCCCTTCCCCGCCACCGGCAAGCGCGTCGCCGTCATCGGCGCCGGCCCGGCGGGGATCGCCGCCGCCCACGATCTGGCCATCTTCGGCCACGAGGTGACCGTCATCGAACGGGAAGAGAAGCCCGGCGGGATGCTCTTTTACGGCATCCCGGAATTTCGCCTGCCGCGCGACGAACTCGCCGCCGAGATCGGGCGCGCGCTCGGCCCCGGCGTGACCCTGCAATGCGGCACCGCCATCGGCACCGGCGACGGCGAGACGCCGCTCGCCGCGCTGCTGGCCGACTATGACGCGGTCCTGATCGCCACCGGCACCATGCGCGCCATGCGTCTGCCGCTTCCCGACCACGAAACGGAAGGCGAGTCGGAAGACATCATTCGCGTCCTGCCCGACAACGAATACGGCCTGGACTTCCTGGTCGAGCTGCATCGCGGCGCCGACAAGATCGTCGGCAAGCGCGTCGCGGTGATCGGCGGCGGCTTCACGGCCATGGACTGCGCCCGCATCGCGCGGCGCATGGGCGCGACCGACGTCGTGAACCATATCCGCACCACCGAGGAATTCATCCCGGTCACCCGCGAGGAGATCGCCCAGGCCAAGGAGGAAGGGGTGAAGATCCGCGGCATGCGCTCGCCGGTCGGAATCGTCACCGACGACAACGGCCGGATGACCGGCCTGCGGTTCAAGCGCAACCGGCTGGGCGAATGGCGCGCCGGCGGCCGCCGCCAGGCGATCCCCATCGAGGGCAGCGAATTCGTCGAGGACTGCGATACCGTCCTCGTCTGCATCGGCCAGGAAACCGAGCATGATTTCCGCCCCGATGTCGAAATCGGCCTCGACCGCTGGAGCAATGCCGAGATCGACGACAACGGCATGACCTCGCGGGAAGGCCTGTTCGCCTGCGGCGACTATGTGCTGGGCGCGACGACGGTGATCGACGCCATCGGCCATGCCCGCCGGATCGCCACCGGCCTGGACAAATGGCTGATGGGCAAGGAACGGCGCCGCCCCGTCGTGCGGATCAAGCCCCACGACCGCAGCGACCGCGAACGCGCCTTCGACTTCATTCCTCGGGTCGAGATGCCGATGCTGTCCATGGACAGTCGCCTGGAGGAGCTGGCGCCGGAAGCGGAGCTGGGATTCGAGGCCGCCGAGGCCGCCGAGGAAGCGAAGCGCTGCTATCTCTGCTACCTGAATTACGAGATCAACGTCGACGACTGCATCTATTGCCGCATGTGCATCGACGTCGCCCCGAAGCATTGCATCAAGCTGATCGAAGGCGTCGAGGTCACCGACGCCGGCGGCTATGGCGAGCTGATCGAGACCGAGGACTGGAGCAAGGTCCGCGCGATCTGGATCGACAATGCCGAATGCATTCGCTGCGGCGCCTGCGCCGACGTTTGCCCGACCAACTGCATCTCGATCTCGCGCAAGGAGCTGATCTGGGAGACCGACAGCGAGGGCTTCGCGTGAACCGCACCCGCTACGTCCTGATCGGTAACGGCGCCGCGGGAAACCGCGCCGCCGAACTGCTGCGCGAACGCGATCCCGACGGCGTCATCACCATCGTCAGCCGCGGCACCTTGCTGCAATACCGCCGCGACCGGCTGAACGACCTGTTCGACGGCCGCACCGATTGGCGCGACTATCTGGTCAACGCGCCGGACTTCTACACCGAGAAGGGCATCCGCGTCCGCCGGCAGTCGACGGTCGTCAAGGTCGATGCCGACGCCGGGTCGGTCGTCTTCGCCAATGGCGAGGCGATCGGTTTCGACAAGCTGCTGGTCGCCACCGGCGGCGAGCGCTACCTGCCGGACGACCTGCTCGATTTCGCCGACCAGTGCCATTTCTTCGACAGTTACGAAGAGGCGATGACCCTGCGCCGGGCCTTGCCCGACGGCGGCCGGGTCCTGATCCTGGGCGGCGACATGGCGGCGATCGGCCTGGCGCGGAAACTGCGCGAGCATGGCCATGGGGTCGCGCTGGTCCCGCATGAGCGCAGCTTCCGCCCGCACCTGGTCGACGAAGCGGCGCAAGGCCCCTATCTGGCGGCGCTGGAGAAGATGGGCATCGAGGTTCTCGCCCCCGGCCCGATCGACGGCATCGAGGCGGCGGACAGCGGTTCCGGCGCCAAGCGGGTGCGTTTCGCCGGCGGCGGCGAGGCGACGGCCGATATCGTGCTGCCCGCCTACGGATCGGTCCCCGCGGTCGATTTCATGCACGGCACCGGCGTCGAGATCGAGCGCGGCATCCTGGTCGGCGCGACCCAGCGCTCGGCGAAGGAGAATGTCTGGGCGGCGGGCAATGCCTGCCAATTGGAACCGACCGAGAAGGGCATTCACATCTATAACCGCGATCTCGTCTTGCAGATGGGCGAGGTCGCCGCCCGCGACATGATCGGCGACCCCTTGGAGCTGTTCGAGCCCGGCTATGCGCAGGAGTTGGCGCTGGACGCGGATGGCGGGCTGCAATCGATCTTCTTCGACTGACGGACATCGCATCCGATGAGCGTTACCGACATCCAGGTCACCATCTGCGGCTCCGCCGGCGACGGCACCATCGCCGCCGGCGACATCCTCAAGAACACGATGGCCAGCATCGGCTTCAAGGCCATCGCCTTCGATCTGTTCCCGGCCGAGATTCGCGGGTTCGGCAAATGCGTCTCGCGCACCCGGATTTCGTCGGAACCCGTCTACACCCTGAAGCCCGAAGCCGACGTCCTGATCTCCCTGGACGACACCCACGCCCTGGCCCATATCCGCGAGGCCCGCGAGTTCGGCGTCGTCATCCACGAGGAATGCCCCATCGCCCCGGCCGCCGAGGGCAGCCAGGTGGCGGAGTATATCGAGCCCGGTCACCTGCCCTACCAGCTGCCGATGCGGAACATGTCGGAGCAGACGACCAACAGCCCCCGCTCGCGCAACATGGTCGCGCTGGGCTTCCTGGCGGGCCTGCTGGACATGCCGCGGGACGCCTTCCACGCCACCATCGCCCGCAAGTTCCGCGGCAAGGCCAAGGAAGTGTCCACCCAGAACGTCGCCGCCTTCGATGCCGGCTTCGACGCCGCGCTTGCCGTGTTCAAGCTGGACGACGTGCGGTTCCGCGCCCCGGCCGAGGGCGCCGAGACCGGCGCGGCGGTCATGACGACCGGCAACGAGGCCGTGGTGCGGGGCTGCCTGGACGCCGGCATCGACAGCTTCTTCGGCTATCCGATCACCCCGGCGTCGAGCATCCTGGAGATGCTGGCCAAGGACATGCCCAAGCGCGGCGGCCGCGTCCTCCAGACCGAGGACGAGATTTCCGCCGTCGGCGCGACCGTCGGCGCCGGCTATACCGGCTCGCGCGCGGCAACCTCGACCTCGGGTCCGGGGCTCGCCCTGATGACCGAGATGATCGGCCTCGGCGTCATGGCCGAAATCCCCTGCGTGCTGCTGGTGTCCCAGCGCGGCGGGCCGTCCACCGGCATGCCGACCAAGACCGAGCAGTCCGACCTCAATCTCGCGGTCTATGGCGGGTCCGGCGACGCCCAGCGCCTGGTGGTGGCGCCGACCAACGTCTATGAGTGCTACGAGCTCGCCGGCTATGCGTTCGAGCTGGCCGAGACCTTCCAGACACCGGTCATCGTGCTGCTCGACCTGTATCTGTCGAACCGCCATGAATCGGTCGCCCTGCCCGACGACCCGCCCTTCGCCCTGACCGCCGGCAAGGGGCTGAGCGAACACGACCCGGACGAGTCCTACCAGCGGTTCGCCGCCGCCGCCGATTCGATCAGCCCGCGCGCCATGCCCGGAGAGGCCGGCGGCATCCATACGATCACCGGCCTCGAACATGGCGCCGAGGGGCGGCCGAGCGACAGCGCCGACACCCACGCCGAGATGAACCGCAAGCGCCATGACAAGCTGCGCGGGGCCCTGGCCTATCGCGACCTCGCCGTGACCGAGCGCCATGGCGACGCGGGCAAGGTCGATGTCGGCGTTCTCGCTTGGGGCTCTACCTATGGCGAGACGCTGGAGGCGATGAAGCAGGCGCGCGCCGAAGGCATCCGCTGCGCGGCGATGAAGGTGAAGATGCTGTCGCCCCTGCCGACGGCGGCGATCGAAGCCTTCATGGACGATTGCGGCGCCGTCCTGGTGCCCGAGCTGAACCATGAAGGCCAGTTCGCGAACCTGGTGATGAGCCAGACCGGGCGGCCGGTGGCGCGTCTGTCCTACACGACCGGCGAGCCGATGCGCCCCGGCGACATCCTGCGCGAGATCCGGCACCTGGCCGAGGGCCGGGGCCCGCGCGTGGTCGCCCAGGGCCCGAACGCCGCCGAATAGGCGGCCAGGACAGGACGAGACACAGGCGACAAGAGACGCAGGCGACAAGAGACACAGGCAAGAGCGGGGATCGAAACCATGGCCGACACGGCGGCTCAGCCCATCTATCTGGAGGACCGGATCCGCAAGATCGAGGAATCCGGGCGCCTCAAGCATCGGTCCAAGGCCTTGCCGACCTGGTGTCCCGGCTGCGGCTACTACGCCATGACCGAGGGCGTGACCCTGGCCGTCGAACGGCTGAACATCGCGCCCAAGGACACGGTCATCGTCTCGGGGATCGGCTGCGCGTCGCGCTTCCCCTTCTTCATGAACGCCTATGGCTTCCATACCCTGCACGGGCGCACCCTGCCGGTCGCGACCGGGGTCAAGATCGCCAACGACCGCCTGACCGTCCTCGTCGTCGGCGGCGACGGCGACGGCTTCGCCATCGGCGGCGGCCATATCCCGCACGCGGCCAGGCGCAATATCGACATTACCTATCTGCTATTCGACAACGGCATCTATGGACTGACCAAGGGCCAGACCTCGCCGACCTCGGTCGTCGGCTTCGAGACCAAGACGACCCCTTACGAGAACCGGGACGTGCCCCTGAACCCGCTGATGATGCTGCTCAGCTACGGCGCGAGCTGGGTTGGCCAAGCCTATGCCGGCCATCCCCATTTCCTGGCCGACATGATCACCGATGCGATCGCCCATAAGGGCTTTTCCTATCTGCATATCATGTCGCCCTGCGTGACCTTCGACAAGACGACCAACACCTATCAGAACCTCGGCATGAAGGTCCGGCCGATGCCCGACGACCACGATCCAAGCGACCGCATGGCGGCGATGGCGCTGGCCAGCGAGATCGACCGGCCGGCCGAGGGGCTGCTCTATCGCGAGGACCGCCCCACCCTGTCGGACAATCTGGACGCGATCATCCGCGAGGCGGGCGGGACCCCGCCGCCGCACCGCCAACCCGCCGCCGCCGAATAGGTCCCCGCGGGCGGCCGACAGGCGGCCTTTTCGGCCCGCCGGGACCGCGGGCGCGTTTCGGCGATTGCGCATCGATGCGGTTTCGGTAACAATTTGGCAAGAATGTGGCGGCCATGATCGGGGCCGGTCCACAAGGGGTGGGGGCATGCGTAGCGGACAAATCGTCTTTTTCTGCCTGATCGGGCTCTCGGTCCTGACCTTCGGCTGGCGGCCGGCGGCGGCCGATCGCGCGCCGTCGCCCGTCGAAGCCGAAGCCATGGCGCTGCGCGGCCTGCAGACCGAGTTCATGGTCGCCGCCCTGCAATGCCGCTATGCCGCCGACCCGACGCTGGCGCCGCTCTACAACGATTTCGTCCGGCGTTTCGGCAAGGAATTGATCGTCAACGCCCGCGTCCTGCGCGGCTTCTTTCGTCGGACTTACGGCAACGCCCATCAGAAACGTTTCGACGGATGGCTGACCGGGCTGGCGAACGCCGCCGCCCTGCGCGGGACCCGTCCCGAATTCTGCGGTGAGGCGGGCGCGACGCTTCGGGTCGCGCTGCGGTTGGACGGCCCGGCGTTGCGGCGCCTGGCGTTGAAGAGAGAAGTCCCGGAGATCGCCGCGCTTCGCTAACCGCCGCCGCGCGGCGGTCCGAAAACCCTTCCGAAAGCCCTATGGCAAGCGGATTTCGACCCGCCGGTTCTGCTGCTCGCGGACACCGTCCGGCGTTGCGACCAGCGGCTCGTCCTCGCCCCGCCCCTCGGTCGTGATGATGGCCGCCGGAATGTTCCGGCCGACGAGGAAATCGCGGACCGAACGGGCACGGCGTTCCGACAGGCCCTGATTGTAGCGGCGCGACCCCGAGCGGTCGGCATGGCCGACCAGGTGGATCCGCGTGACGCCCAGCTTGGCCGCCGATTCGACCGCGTTGACCAGGATCGGCATTGCATCGGGACGGATGTCCGACCTGTCCCAATCGAAGAACACCAGGAAGTTCCGCACCGGCGCGGGCGGCGCCTTGGCCGCCGGGGCCGGTTTCGGCGCGGGCGCCGGCTGCGCCTTGGGCGCCGGCGCGGCGGGCGCCGGGGGCGGCGCGGCGGGTTGCGCCGCCGGCTTGGCCGGGGCGCCGAATTGCCAGGTCAAGCCAACCGTCACCGCGTGGCTGCGGTAGCGGCCCGAAAATCCGGTGCCGCCGACGGACGTAAATGTCGGATTCTGGGTGGCGAAGAAGCGATACCCCAGATCGGCGCTGAGGCTGTCGGACAACGGCACCCGCAGACCCGCCATCGCCTGGAAGGCGAGCACGTCGTCGCGGTCGTCGGCCAGCGCCGTCCCGCCCTGGGAGATTCCGTCGAGATCGATCCGGGCGACGCCGACGCCGGCGCCGACATAGGGCTTAACCGATCCGCCAACATCGATATCGTAGAAGCCGTTCGCCATCAGGGACCAGGCACGCGCCTCGCCGCTGGCCGTGCCGGTGCCGCCGGTGAAAGACTTCAGATCATTTTCCCGGTAACCAAGTTCACCCTCGGCGCGGAAGGAACCGAAACCGTATCCCACGCCGACCAGGCCCACGGGCCCGTCGTCGAAGCTCGCGTCGCCGGACGTCGCGCTGCCGCTGACGTCGGACTTGAGGAGCCGCGTTCCGCCGGCCTTGCCGGTGACGTACCAGCCCTCGCCATCCGCGAAAGCGTTTATTGGCAGCACCAGCATCGCGAGTGCCAAGACTGTCGGAAACGATCCGAGACTCCAGCAGCGGCGTCCGTTCATCGCCTGATCCCCCATCGACAGAAAACCGCCTCGGCGGTGAAGCCGAGTCAATCACAGACGCGCGAGACATACCAGAGACTTGATGGCTTGGCAGCCCCGCGCGGCGTTCATGCCTGACGGCGAATCTCCGCCGTCAGCGCCGCCGGATCCTCGGTCATCAGCCGCTGCAGGATGCTGCAATCGGCCCCCGCATAGGGGTCCAGGAAGCGCAGGGCAATGCCGCGCCGGGCGAAATCGGCCGCGTCGTAAAGGTCGCGCCCGCCCGGCGCGTTGACATAGGCGCGCGCGCCCAGCCGGTCGAGGATGGCGAGGATGCGGTCCTGGCCGCGCAAGGCCGGATCGAT
>Ga0070728_10001342_pt1 | contig 37773 bp, 34 predicted proteins | sample tdDd471_FD_66723 | JGI IMG/M metagenome (GOLD analysis project Ga0070728, IMG submission 66723) | Marine sediment microbial communities from the Atlantic coast under amendment with organic carbon and nitrate - tdDd47.1 | ecosystem: Environmental > Aquatic > Marine > Coastal > Sediment | place...
ATACAGGAGACATTAGGGGAACACTGGATTTATGATATTGATAACATTACCATTCCTCAGAATAATTACCTGAAACTCGAAGAGTACATAGACAAAAAATATAGAGAGGATAACCAACTTAAAACCGCCATAAAGCATTTCAGAAAAGTCCCCTTCAGCGAGATGTTCGCAAGATTCCCGGATATGACAAACCGTTTAGCAACTTCATTGGGAAAGAGAATAGATCCCATTGAAATCAATGGTGGCCGAATGCCCATATTACCGGAATATTATCAGGGCCTGATTAATTCATTTGTCCACCTCGTCCGGAATATGCTGGATCACGGGATTGAATCTCCATCAGAAAGAGAATTTAAAAATAAACCGTCGGAAGGAAAAATCCGGATCGATATTGAAGAATCAGATAAAGGTATTGAGATCATTTTTTCCGATGATGGCAAAGGCATATCACTTACTGCAATTGAACAGAAAGCTGTAGAAAAGGGAATGATTGAAAAGAAGCAGAAATATAAACCCGGTGATCTTATCAAACTTATTTTTTCCCATAATTTCTCTACTGCCGATGCAATAACGGAAGTATCTGGACGGGGAGCAGGTTTGTCTGCTGTTAAAGCCGAAGTTGATAAGTTGAAAGGTAGAATATCAGTAACAACTAAACAGAACCAGGGTACGACATTCAGAATAACCGTTCCTGAGATAAAATAAACGAGGTATCAAATGAAAGCGGAATATGCGAATCCCTTTATAAGAAGTGCAAAATTGATTTTTGAAAAAGAGATAAAAATCAATTTAACCAGAAAAGATTTAGTAAAAAAAGAAAAACCTGCCCCCACCCTGCCAGTATCAATCGTAATTGGTGTAACCGGTCCGGTTAAAGGTCAGGTAGTCTATTCTATGGATGATAATTTCGCCTATAGCGTAGCAAAAGCAATGATGCCTAATAAGCTGCCGAATGAAATCAGAAAGATGATAAACAGCGCTGTCAGTGAAGTTGCGAATATGATAACAGGAAGAGCCAGTATAGAAATGGCCGGGGAAAATGACATGATAGACATAACTCCTCCGGCAGTCTTTACAGGACCGGGAATCAGAATGGATTTTCTGAACATCCCCACCATATCATTGAGCTTTCTTTCGGAGATCGGAATTCTTGAAATAAATGTCGCGCTGACAGAGGGTAAACGAGGTTAATAATGTATAAAGGTATGATAGTTGATGACGCTGCTATAATGAGAATGCGTCTTAGAGAGATACTCGATCCCCAGTTCGATATTATAAGTGAAGCTGGAGATGGAGAACAGGCTTTGAAAAATTATGAAAAAGCCAACCCTGATTTTGTTACACTGGACATAACAATGCCCAAAATGAATGGAATTGATACACTTAAAACACTCATCGAAAAGTATCCCGATGCCAAAGTGGTCATTGTAAGTGCTGTTGGACAGAAAAAACTTGTTTTCGAAGCTCTTGCAACTGGAGCAAAAGACTTTATCGTCAAACCATTTGATCCTGAAAGAGTACGACAATCTATCAACAGGTTATTCGAGTAATCAGTCGCTCACTTTTTTTTATATACAAAAAACTAATTCATAAGAAGTATTATTTTGAAAAATTTTTATTCGTCGAGCCAGAATACTTCAGAGCGTTGCTCTGGGGATGAAGGCTTTGTATATATCGCGACTTAGTTGCAACCTCTACGAACGCAGAGGCCCTGTAGCTTTGCTGCGGGGGGTCTTCATTGTTCCTGGGTATCGAGTTCTTCCAATACACCAAAATCTTCAATGATCTTAATCTCTTCATAATGGAATTCTTCTTCCGGTTCTTCGAGTTCTTCCAGATCCTCAAGAACTTCTATTTTCTCTTCAAAGAAAAGATCATTCAGAAGATTAATATCGGCTGCTCCCCTGGGAATGGTAGTAATGGTCTCCTCTTCTATGTATTCAACTTCAATGATATCTTCTTCAGCGACAACTTCAAGTTCTTCCAATTCTTCGATATCATTGAATTCTTCTACTCTTTCAAGGTAATTATTTAATTCTTCCTTACGGTTTTTCTCTATATTTGTAATAAGATTCTTTAGACCTGTGTTTTCTATAGCAACGGCATCAGTTTTCTGCCGCAGGGCAAAAAGAAAGCTGGATCCGACAGGTTCCTGTTCATAGAGATTATTGAATACCAGGAATTTTTCATTTTCGGGAAAATCCAACCCGGAACTGAAATACTGATCATACTGCACAAAGTATTTTTTAAGATCCAAATTAGTCTTTTTGCTCAATAAAACAGATTTGCTGTAACCTTTTCTTGTAGCGGGGTATAAGCGAAGAATTTGTTCTATTGCCAGGAAAATATTACATGTTTCTGCAGCAGTGCTTTTACACTTGGAAAAATCAAATTCCAGATGCTGATACTGTTCGGGAACATTTTCTCTATCCAGAATGACTTTTGATCTCTTTTTTATTGCCGTGAGAGTTTTAGAAATATAATTTATATAATTTATATAATAAACTGAATCTTTTATTGGAGTTTTATCCTCACGGAAAGAACCGAGAGTAAAATAATCATTTTCAAAAAATAGAAAATCGTCTTTTTTAAGATATTTAATCTGTGTAGGAAGGGAATTCATTATCAAATGATTTTCTTTCCAGTAATTAGTGCAGTCTCCCAAAGCGGGGTATCCACAGGACAATGCTTTGACACTTGTATTTTTTTTGAAATTATCAGAATAAAACTGTCTTGATGTTATATACAGAAGAATCCCGTTTTCCGGAAAGAGCAAACCTATGAGATAATCGATACAGGACTGACCGTTAATTGAGTCAGACAGCTGATCATTTATCCGGTTCACCAGATTTGCCAGTTCAATCTCTTCAAAAGACTGAAGTTTTTTTGTGTATCTGTTAAAAGTGGATTCAATAATATCCTTAAAGGAGTAATACTGTTCACTATTTTTTGCTGTCTGAAGATCAAAGTAAAGAAATGGATAAAAGGAAGTGTCTTCAATTGTGTGTTTTCGGATTTTAAAATAACAGCCGGGAGAACTATTCATTACCTCTCTTGAAAATATTTCGATTTTTTCATTTTCAAATAAGAGGCTATCCGGTTTTATCTCATCAATTTCATTATTTCTATATTTATCATCACTCAGCTTAAGATCTTTCACCGGTTACTTTTTACTCCCTCTGGTATAGTATAAAGCAATAGATATTTTTTTAAAGATAAAATTCATCTGAATTTACACAAATTCTTTCACTATTATAGCCTATATTAAAAAATTAATCAGAAATATAAGCCAGGGAACAGTGCTTTACAGATTTGTTATCAGGTTGAGGCATTTTTCTTTTATGGAGATGTCAAAGTTTTTTTCGAAGATTAGTTCTCCATCGAGATGCGCTGGAACAACCTCATCGAATTGAAGCGCACAGGACTTACAATTGTAATAAGAGACCTGCGGGTTGCCGAGATGAGTCCCTTTTGGAACTTTCAAAAGGATATTCAAGCGCTGGTATAGGGAAAGAGGATCTATATCACAGATATCGAGAAGTCCATCATCGGCGACAGCATCGGGAGTCAAATAATATGTCCCTGCAAATCGGCGGCCGATGGCAATTGTAGTTAGAAAAGATTTATGTTTGAGTTTTTTATTATCAATAGACATAGAGCGTTCTATCTCTTTGTAACCGAGCAGTGTCCTGAGAATAATCCAGGTATATCTTCCTTTCCCGGATTTTCCGGTTCTTTCTCTGTCCGCCTGTGATTCCGCAGACATAGTAGCATCAAAACCGATTCCCATACCATTAAAGAAAAATTGATCATTACAGACACCGACATCAAATCGGGTAATATGGCGATTTTTTATATTTTTCCAATGCTCATCTTCAAATCGATCGGGGAATCCGGCCATGTAATTATAATCATTTCCTGTTCCCGCTGAAATAATTCCCATGGCAGCATCATTATAATCGACAAGAACTGAACCCACTTCATGAGCCGTGCCATCACCTCCGGCAACAAGGATCGTATCATAGCCCTCTTCAAGAAGATTTTCCGCAATGATTGTACCATGGCCGGGTTTTTCAGTTAGATATACGGGAGCCCGGTGATCAATAGATTTCATCCTTGAAGTTATTCTATCGAGATTTTTCAGTGCATATCCATTTCCCGCTACGGGATTAACTATACAAGCCCATTTATGCTTATCCATAAAACAAACCACCTGTTTTTCATGTAATGAGGTTATATGATTTCTCTTTCAAATGAAAAAATATAAACCGAGAATAATATTATACTTCTCTTTCAGTAGATGGGAAATTCTTTTCTATAGAGATTAAAACGATCATTCATCCAATATCGGTTCAATTCTATAAAGAGCTCCTTTTTTCTCATCAGTCAATAGATATATCATGCCTTCCGGCCCTGTCCTGACATCCCGAATTCTTCCGATTTCATTTTTTAAAAGTATTTCCTCATGAGTTACTTCATTATCTGATAAAACCAGTCTCCTCAAATGCCGCCCGGCAAGAGCTCCGACAAAAATGTTACCCTTCCACATTGGAAACTTATCTCCATAATAAAAAGCCATGCCCGAAGGGGCAATTGACGGCACCCAGAAAATTACAGGCTCTTCTATACCCTCTTGTGAAGATGAATTTGAAATGATAGATCCATCGTAATTGATTCCGTATGTGACTAAAGGCCAGCCATAATTGGCTCCGCCTTTGAGAATATTCACTTCATCTCCCCCTTTGGGGCCATGTTCGTGCAACCAGATGTCTCCTGTCCTTTCATTAAGAGCTATTCCCTGAGCATTTCGATGGCCAAAGGAGTATATTTCATCGAACGAATTATCTGCTGCTGTAAACGGATTATCCGGTGGGATGTTCCCATTTGTGTCGATTCTTATGACAGACCCTCCGTGATGAGCCAGGTTTTGCGCATTATCCATCACTCCCCGTTCTCCCAGAGTAATATATAGATACCCGTCGACTCCGAACAGCAACCGGGATCCGAAATGAATTCCTCCGGAGCTTTTGGGAATGGCCCTGAATATGACCTCCATCTTATCCAATTTGTTATTTTCCAAAACCGCTTTGCCTACAGCAGTTCCATAGCCGCCTATTCCCGATTCAGTAAAAGAGAAATAGACAATTCTATTGCCGGTAAAATCCCCATCGAGAACAATATCCAGAAGACCTCCCTGACCGATTGCTGAGATCGCCGGCAGCCCTTGAATCTCAATCAATTTGTCCTCATGGAAGAGATACAGGTTTCCCCGCCTTTCTGTTATCAATATGCCTTCATTATCCGGTAATAAGGCAAGTGACCATGGATGGTTCAAATCCTTTGTTAAAAGATGGAGATTGAATTCATTCACTTCAGTTTCAATTCTCAACGACTGCTGGCCTTGAGAATGCAGAATAACAGGGAGCAATATAATTAAAAATAATAAGTTTTTGTTTTTCATAATTACAAATTAATCATAAAGAGACTCAGACAAAAGAAAATAAATGGAAACATAAACAGTTTCTTAAGAGAAATAACAGATTGTTATATTTTAAAATCTTGAATTAATAACATTATTTCCATATTCTTATGCTTATGCGGAAATTTAACAAATACAGCGGATTACTCCTTATTACAACAGCTCTCTATTTTCTGATTCAGATTCTTTACTCCTGGAGAATTGAACCGTCCGGAAAAGGTCAGATATATGCTTTTACCTCAGCATTGATAATTGCCGGGAATATATTTTTCATAATACGATTGAACAACAATAAAACAGATCAGCTTCTTAAGGTTTTCAATAGCTATCTGCTTATATCAACATTTGTCTTTTATCTGGCATACTGTCTCAAAGCTTCACTGATAACATTAAACCCCGATGTAGTTGAGACACCATTCATTCTTGAATTCATTCTTCTGATAACGATACTTTTCAACAGTTATCAGGTTTTTATACATTCGATAGAGATAAAGGCAGTAGAAAAAAAGAATCCAAAAAAGAAAAAGAGCCTGTTTAGAGAAGTCTTCAGCTGGGTTGATGCCCTGTTATCTGCAGTCATCTTTGTTCTTCTAATCAATATGTTTCTGATACAGATCTACAGCATCCCTTCGGAATCGATGTTTCCAGTATTTTTCATAAAGGACAGGCCTGTTGTCGACAAAATAACCAGAGGGCCGTCTCTCCCCTTCACACGGTTCAGAATACCGGCTGTCCAGAAAATCAACAGAGGCGACATAGTCACATTCAGAAATCCAAAGTACAAGCAGACTGTGGAAAGTGAACTGAAACATCTGTTCTCCCAGTTCCTCTATATGATAACCTTCACTGCCGTCAATATTGACCGCTATGATGAATTCGGAAATGAAAAGGCAGATCCCCTGGTAAAAAGAGTTGTGGCTTTACCGGGAGAACAACTGCAGATTATTAATGATCAGATCTACATCAGAGATAATCTCAACGAAGAATACCGCATTATGGAAGAACAAATCCATTCGGAAACAGACTTATACAAACTGGATCAATACAGTTTGAGCAAATTGAAATACCTCCCGGTTAACAACGATATCAGAACCATGCTCACTAAATGGGATAATGAGATAAAGAACCTCGACAGAGATGCCGTTATCAAGCAGATACAAGAGAACAGTGTAAAGGCTGGACAGTCAAGAAATAATCTGATCGCCGGAAATCTGGCCTTTGTTAAAAACGGTCTCCAGGGCCAGTATGATCGTATTAGTGATAGTGAATTATCTATCAGCAAATCCTATTATCCTTTCCAGAAAATTGAAAATCTTAAAGAAGATCACATTCATTTTCTATACAATCTTGAAGATGAGAAGTTATGGGATAAGGGCTGGGATTTTATACGATCATACAGCGACCTCGATGATAGAGGACTTTTTTACGATCTCGCTTCCAATACTGACCTGAGATTCAAACTCCTGATAAGTGACTGGATGGTAAATAATCTTGATTATATGGAAGCTCTTTTTATCACAAATGATTCAGAAGTGAAAGCCGCAGAAGCAAAACTTGCGGCAAATGAAAAAACACTCGGAGAATTCCTTAATTATATTCTCCGGTATTACGATTTCAGAAACCTGCCGCCTTTTCCGGAAAAGAAACTGATTGATGATGAAAATTTCTTCCTTATGGGAGATAACAGATACAATTCAATTGACCTTCGTCATGGGCTGCATTCCAAGGACCGCTTTTTCATCAAAAATAAAAACCAGACTTTTGTGTACAAATCCTATCTGAATCCCATGACAATTCACGAATCGGGAATTGAGGGATTTGTTATGTTTCGTCTCTTCCCATTAAACAGGATCGGAAAACCTTAAAGAAAAAGAATTAAATCAGGTGGCTCTGTTGAGCCACCATTTAATATCTTCCCTTTCAGTTCATTTATAGCTTTTGCCCATTTTTTCCAATTTTTCTTTTAATTCTGAAACTAGAGCCGCTGGTTCGATCAGTCTGGCACTATCGCAGTTTCTAAAAAGGAACTCCAGGACGTGTTCTTTCCGGTCAGTCTCAAAAGCGACCAGGATCTCATCACCGGATCTTTCACTATGTCCATTTTTGAAAAGCACATCATCTTTAACAGTCTCATATAAAGAAATGGACATGGATAATCTAACGGAATATTCACCCCTGGTATTCTGAGAGTACAGATATTCCCTTTTGTCAAAATCCTCTGGCAGATAAAAATGAGCATCGGAGAGTCTCAGATATTTTATCCTGTCGAGGCGAAACCACCAGAGAAACGGTTTATCTTCGCTTTTCCCCCTCAAATACCAGACCCCGTCGGAGAAAGTAAGAATATGGGGCTTAACCAACCGCTCTTTGACCTCATTCAACCTTGAGGAGTAATAGCCCACATGAAGACACAGATCTTTTTCAAAGGATTCTCTAATAAGAGGGAAATAATCCTTCCCTTCCATCTCCGGGTCGATGTATTTCATATCGAAAAGAATTCTGCCGGTTATTTTTCTAATGACGGGAATATCTTTTCCGGGAATAATATTTGTTATTTTCAAAAATGCAGAGTGGATAAATGGATCAAATCCCGGAATCTCCGTGTTTAAAATCAGATCCCGGGCTATTGATAATGCCAGAATTTCATCTCCGGTAAAACTGATGGACGGGATAAAATAATCATCGAGGATCTCATAACCGCCTTCTTTCCCCGGAAGGGAAACTAAAGGAACTTCCATCTGGCTCAAAGCATCTATATCTCTGTAAATTGTGCGGACGTTGACCTCGAGCAGAGATGCTATATCGGAAGCGGTCATTTTCCCATTTTGCTTAAGAGCCATTACAATAGCCAGTAATCTTTCAATCTTTTTCATTACAAAAATCAGAATAGCAGGATTTTCCCCACTGGTATATAATGAACTACCTTATTGAGTTCATGAGAGAGATGAAGCATAATGAATATATGGTTTCAGTTTCAACAAATTCTATTTATCCCTTAACTCCCGAATTGGAAAAAAGGATTCTACACAATCCTTTATTGAATATCGATACATTCATAATCCCTTCCCCCTATGTTAAAAATCCGAATCTGATCAAAGATTATGAACATAGCTTTGTCTTTAAAGAGGAAGGTGAACTACTCGGTTATATACTTGTTTATTCCGATAGAGGGAAACACGATTTCCTTATTTACAAAGTAATTACCAGCCCATTCGGCAGAGGATTGGGAATAGGAACGCTGCTCATAGAATACCTTGCAGATATGATTCCCACAGGATCGACAATCAACCTCTATGTCTGGGAAAAACAGCAGGATACTATGGAATTCTTTTCCAGCATGGGATTTCAATCCAAAGAATCCATCGTTTACAGAAACCTGATATATCACTATTTTACTTCGACTAAAGGACAGGTGATTAAGAACAGGAATATCACCAAAATAAAAGGCCTTTCAGCCCAGGAAGAGATAGGCAATACAAGGCACGATGCCAGAAAAGTCGTTCGGTTGATGTCATCAATGGTCGAAAAACTTGCATTGGAGAATTGCAGTAGAATTATTGAAGATATAAACAGAGAATCTACAGGACTGGTGAATATTCTAAACTCATTCAGAGACAGCATAGAAACGATTCACGAAGTAGACCTCAAAGATCTAATAGTCGAACGGATCATACCTTTTATAGAAACATCGGCTAATAACTGCCAGATCAAGTTTAACATGGAGCCGAGAATAGCATCGATTAAAGGTTCTTACGTGAACATCAGTAGAGCTTTGATCAACCTGATTTCCAACTCTATTGAAGCAATTAAAGAGAAAGGCGAAAAAGGCATAGTTACGCTGCAGTTGACCCAGGATGATGAAAATGTCTATCTCCTAGCAGAAGACAACGGCACGGGAATCAAACCGGAGTTACTGAAGCGAGATAAACATGGATACCCTGCTTTCGTGGGCAAAACTACAAAAAAGAGAAAAAAAGGTGAGGGATTGGGAACTGTCCAGATATTCTCTACAATCGGCATCGAGAATATTCTCATATGCAGTGTACCGGGAGAAGGGACATCGTGGCGCCTGAGGTTCAAGAAAAAACAGAAAGAAAAAGAAAAGTGGTTCCTCAGCCTGGAGAGGCGATTTTATGAATTCAAAGACCTCCATGAAGGTAAACGCCTCACAGAAAAAACACCGGATAATGTTGTCATATCAATAATCTGGCTGATGAGAAAAATGGAAATATTCCTCTTTGACCTGATCATGCAGTTCAGCAAATACCACAATATGCGCGATGTCTACAGAGCTACGCTGGTCTACCTTCAGGGATATGAATCTGAAGAGAAACTGAAAGAAACCATAGATGATTACCGCAGTGACAACCCTGTAATAAAAGAATGGATGTACAACATTTCTCTGGAAATCCGCAAACTGATGAACAATCTGGAAAATACTGTCAATATTAATGACTATAAAGGTGAATTTTTCAAAAGTTACGGACAGGCTACAGAAAACATAATGATATTCACACTGGATCCTGAAAATGGAAACTTTCTTGTTACAGACAGAAAACTTGCTGAACATTTTGACTTTGTCTATTATCTGCAGAAAGAAAGAGATGATCTGTTGAGGGGAGAATTTATCGGAGATATGAAAAATCGCGACAACCCGATTCTATTCGGTGTCTGGAATATTTCATCCGATGACGATCTGATAGGCAAACTGAAACAGATTCGGGAAGGAGCCAAGCGATTGGTAGAAATCGGGATAGAACCGGAAAAAAAACTGGCTTTCTATCAAACGACTTATTGCGATAATGCCAATGATATCAATACAGATATGACAACGACATTCGGTGAGTTTATAAATCTATCCGATGATGACCTGCACAATTTCAAACGCGAGTCTGATGATGAATTACAGGGATTCCTGGTGCACAGGGACTGAGTGTTTGTAGAAGGGCAGAAAGACTTTCATCTCTGTGCCTTCGGTAGATGTATTGATTTTCAAACTTCCCTTATATTTTTTAAGCGTTCTGAAAACAGAAATCATGCCGATGCCCGTTCCTTCGATTTTAGTAGTTCTGCCGACCTTAAAGACATTGCAAGACGAGCAATTCCCTTCGCATCCAGCTTCCAGACAGGCTTTGATCCCAGGACCGTTATCAATAAAAGAAATCAGGCTCTGCTGGTCTTCTCTTACAAGCAGGACTTCTAATTTCGGTACAAAAAAAGGATTATCTCTGCTCATTTCCAATTTTTGTTTCTCTACCAGAGCTTCATAAATATTTTTTATCAGATTTTCAAAAATCTGGGATATTTCCGATGTATTGCCGAAAAAGAACAATTCCTCTTGGAATGTTTTTTTAAGATTGATAACGCCATATGTTTTATTAATTCCAAAAACTTCAAGCAGGCTGTGAAGCAGGGCATTGAGACTGAAATCAATATTATCTTCATTTTGCGAATACTTTGCCAGGGTGAGGATATTCTGAATTTTCGACTGCAAGCGCATATTTCCGTTTTTAATATATTTGATAGACGGATTATCGACTTCCCCTTCGAGCAGTTCCAGGGACATAGAGATGATACCAATATCGCCATTCATATTGTGAATCAGTCCGGCGATATTTTCTCCCAGATTCACGAAGACTTTACTTTTCCCGATTTGAGTATTCAACTGCTGATTTTCTAATGTCAGCCGTTTTATGTCGTCTTCGAAAACGATATAAATGAGGAAGATTGTTGTTACAAGAAAATTGATCTGATTTAAGAAAAGCCAGATTGTTGTTTCTTCTGTTTCATGTGTTTCCTGTATTGGAAAATTGATAACACTTAAAAATATCGATGAGAATAAAAGAAACAGAATTATAAAAATAAAAAAATTATTTCTGATAAATATCTGGTATTTTTTAGATAAAAAGTAAATGAATATAAGCAGAATATATCCAACCTGATATATTACAGGATTAGTAGATATTATAAAAAAAGAAATAATAAATAAAAAAATAGTCTGTATCTTTCTGGTAATATTGAAATCACCGATTAAAAACATTATAAGAAAAAAAAGCTCAAAAACAAGAAAAGGAAGCAAAGAAGAGATAAAAACCTCTTCACTTGCTTTTAATATTGTAAAAATCATTGACAGTGTACTGAAAACAAAAAAGAGAATATTTATTTTACTGTACAGATTAATGCCACCAAAAACCTCTGGCCGATAATTCTCCACCTTTTTCCTTCTGGCGTCCCCAGTTGGCTTTTTCAATTTTAACCCATTCATCAATTAAATCCTCATTCTTCTTTTCACCGGGAGTTCTGAATACAAGAAATCTCTCTTCAGGATTTTCCCTGAAATAATCTGTTGCGGGAAAAATATCATGAACAGCTTCTATCGCTAAGAGAAGCACACCTCTTCTGAAAAGATACACTTTCTGTTCATCAGCTACTTTATAGCCATCTATCATCTTAAATAATTCGTTAAATCGCTCAAAAAGTCCACGATCTTTCCACTCTGCCAGTTTAAAATTATTAACAGCTTTCTCAGTATCCATCATAACTGAATCAAATATCTCTATAGTCATAAATATCCCTCCGGAGTAATTTTGATCCTATTGTAACATGATTTATTTTTATACTGTACTAATTTTAACCTGTCAAAAAGAAACTATCTGGTTTCTGCCCTCTCCTTTGGCCTCATAAAGAGCCTTGTCAGCCTCTTTCAGCAATGATTCCATTGAAACTGGGCGGTGGTAATTTGCTACTCCGCAGGAAAAGGTGATCTGGATATTCAGATTATTGTGTTCAAAAATGGTGGATCTGGTAACATCCAGTAATTTTTGGGCAATATGCACAGCTTCTTTCTGATTGGTATGAGGCAGTAAAATGAGAAATTCTTCTCCACCCCATCTGGATTTGATATCAATCTGGCGCAGATTCTCCAGAAAAATATGAGCCATCCCCAAAAGAACAGCATCTCCCCCATCATGGCCGAACTTATCATTAATCATTTTGAAATTATCGAGATCTATCATCAGTACGGAAAAAGACTCTTCTGTTCTCTTGAAATCTCTAATCAGATATTGCAATAATTGTTGCACTTCCCTGCGGTTTGATAAACCTGTTAAGGGATCTGTTAAAGATAAATGCGCCAGTTTCTCATTCTGTTCCAAAATCTTCTCATTGGCTTTCTGCAGTTTGAATTCCTGTTCTTTCTGTTTGGTGACATCGAGAATCAACCCTTGAGCCATCTGCATGGTTCCGTCCTCAGAGAGAAAATTACTGTCATAGCTGTGAACCCAGCGGATCTCTCCATCTTTTCTGATAATGCGATATTCCAGTTCATTGCGGTATCCGGCTTTATCATACATCTGCAGAGCTTCCGATTCAGCAATGTCCTGATCATCGGGATGAATAATCTCGGACCACGATTTAAAATTTTCAGCCTGCTTACTGGTATAACCTGTTATCTCTTCATATGCTCCGGCAGTAAAAACAGATTTCTTCATAGGTTTCAGCAATCGCTGGAATGCGAGGCCTTGAAAATTTTCAATAAAATACTGATACCCCATATTCTGCAATTTGAATGAATTCAATTGGCGCTGAATTGTTGTGAAATCAAAACAGACAATGTGCAGAAATGGAACTTTACCGGGCTTGATTCTACAATAAAGCCACTTAGCTGTGGACTGAAATCTAATGACCTGTATCTCTTTTTTCTTCTCCCGAATCATTCTGAATAATTCAGATAGATACTCCTGCTTCTTATTACCGAAGGCTATTTCAGAAATTTCCTCAGCTCCGTCTGGCCTCAATTCTGTCAATTCTTCGAAGAGAGGATTGCAATCAATTAGAAATATTTCGAGAGTATTTAGTTGCTCATTTTCCTGAACTTTGACAGTAGCAGTCGCAAGATCAAAATTTTCAGGAATAAATATATTTTCCATAGATCACCGGACATCCAACATAAGCTGTATATATTTAAGTTTCTATTTAAAAGGAAAAAAGATCAAACAGTATTTATTATCGTAGATCATTGTAAAGCGGACATTAACTATGCTAAAACAAAAATACCTATGAGATTATTTGGACACGATACATCAAAAGCACCCTGGTTACGGGGAATGAGTCATAACGGAAGAGTGGTAGCATTAACAGAATCATTCTGGTCAATCCCCTTCAATATGATTACCGTATACGCTGTATTGTACATGATGGAGCTGGGACTGACAAAACGGGAAATCGGACTGACTCAGACTGTTCTTGTCGCTACACAGATTCTGGCATCTCTTTTTTCAGGCTACCTGACTGATCATCTGGGAAGAAAGAGAACGACGCTGATTTTTGATCTCATATCCTGGTCCGGAGCCTGTATAGTATGGGCTTTCAGCAGGCACCTCGGGGGATTTCTCTTTGCCGCTTTTCTTAATGGTATCAATAAAGTGGTTTATGTATCATTTACCTGCATGGTGACAGAAGACGCGTCATCTTCAGAGCGCCTTAGTAACTATTCAGGTTTGCACTTCATGATTCTAGCCGGCGGTTTCTTTGCACCCATCGGAGGATTGATAGTCAGCCATTTCGGTTTAATTTCCGGTACGAGAATTCTCTATCTGAACGGAGCTCTCATAATGGGAACCATGTTTTTCCTCAGAAACATCCTGTGGACAGAACCAAAAGAAACTTTTGCAGACAAACACACCAGTTTACTAAAAGGGATTACCGATTCCTTCAAGTATTTTACTTCAAACTGGCAGATCGGTATAATTTTTGTTCTTCAGTCGATAGCTCAGTTCTATATCATCTTCAAGCCTCTTTTCTACTATGCATATCTAAAAGATTCTGTAGGCTTGAATACATCGATTATATCAATGATCCCTCTGATAATGTCCATTCTGACCATGTTTGTCCTTCTCGGTTTTCTACCTCGTGTAAAAAGCAGTCAGAGAAAAAGCCTTCTGACTGCAGGACTGACTCTCGGAGCGATATCTCTGATTCTACTGGTATTCTCTTCAGGGGGAAATCTGTTGATATTGGGAGCATCAATCATTGCCGATGGAATCAGTACAGCTCTTATCCGTCCTCTGCTCGATAGCCTATGGGCTGATCATTTATCAGATAAGAACAGAACAAGACAACTCGCTGCTAGCCATTTCTTTTTCGGACTGATATCTATCCCCGCAGGTAGCATTGCTGCAGAATTGTACAACCTATCATTATTTCTGCCTTTTGCCGCAGCTGCAGGTCTGCTCTTGTTCTCCGCAATTCTCAGCACCCGGTTATCCATACTGGATTGATTCATTTAATTCCTGTATCATTTATTGATGAGTACATTATATCTAATACGACATGCCGAAAGTGAAGCAAATAAAGAGAGAATCCTTGCGAGCAGACTCCCCTTCCCTCTAACTGAAGATGGAAAAGCAGATGCCGATCTAATCGCTTGTGAACTGAAAGAAAAAATTAAGATTGATCGCATCATATCATCTCCACTGATTAGAGCCCTGGAGACTGCAGAATCATTCGAAGCAGTATATGGACTGCAAAAAAAGACTGATGACAGAATCATAGAACAGGACCTGGGAATTTACAAAGGCATGACATATGATGAAGTGAAAAAGCAGCCCGCTTATGAAGCGGATCCCGAAAAACGGTGGAACTGGGTGCCCGAAGGCAACGGGGAATCTTACTCCATGATTGGTGACAGGATCATTTCATTTTTCAAAGATCTCGAAAATATCAATACAAATGAAAATATTCTGATTGTGACTCATGCCGTAGCGTTCCGACTGATAAGAGCTGTTCTGGAAAATACTCTGCCTCAATACCCAAAGCATTTTCCCAATAACGGAGAAATCTGGAAAGTTAATTTTACAAAAGTGGGAGATGTGCATAACATAGAATCAATATTTCTGGGAAACAGTAAAGACTTCGTCCACAATCCTTAATTTATTTTTGTGGAACAAACAGATCTGGTAATCGTTGAAGACCGTTTCCGGTCTCTGATTATCTGCTCACTATCTGTGATATATGACTCAATTGATGATAAAAGAAGCTCTGCATCTTTATCACTTACGTAATATTCTATCCACTTTCCCTCTTTGCGCTGATTGATAAGACCGGAATTCTTCAGGATTTTCAAATGATTTGAAAGAGTGCCTCCGGCAATATCCAGTATTTCCAATAATTCACAGACACACATAGGTCTTTTGAGCAGCATCATTGATATTCTGAAACGATTGGAATCTCCCAGGGCTTTCATTTTATTGATTACTTCAGTCATTTAAAAAAAATAGCAGAAACAGCTTGATTAATCAATCAACAAAAACTACATTTAGCTAAACATAAAAATGTCTTAATGGAGTTTTCTTTCAATGATCATTTTCACAATAATTGCAGACTGGGTTACATATACACTGCTCAATCTTTCTCTGGAGAGCAGAATTACAGCATCTGTACATTTTTTTATTGAAGACACGATCAAGATATTTGTTCTTCTGCTATTTATGATCTACATCATTGCCTTTTTAAGGGCTGCTCTCGATACAGAAAGAATAAGGAATTTTCTGCAGGGAAAAAATAGAACTCTTGCTTATTTTCTCGGTTCTCTCTTCGGAGCCGTAACCCCTTTCTGTTCCTGTTCCAGCATTCCCTTATTCCTGGGATTCACAACAGCAGGCATTCCGCTGGGGACAACAATGGCTTTTCTTATTACATCTCCCATGATTAATGAAGTTGCCATTATCCTGCTCGGTTCAATTCTCGGGATAAAGTTTACCGCCATCTATGTAATAACGGGAATTACTGCAGGTATGGCAGGTGGTTTTTTTATCGACCAGATCAAAGCCGAGAGATATCTGACTCCCATTGGCAATAGAGCACTCAACAAAGAAAAGATTGATATTCAAAATATCAACGGAAAGAGAAAAATAACAATAAAAGATCGTCATGATTTTGCTAAAAGCGAACTGAAAGAGATTTTTCACCGAGTTTCCAAATGGATTGTTCTGGGTATTTTCATAGGAGCCCTCTTCCATGGTTTTATACCTGAAAATCTGATTACAGATTCACTAGGCAACGGCCAGTGGTGGTCCGTACCTGCCGCAGTTATTCTGGGAATTCCTCTGTACGCTAACGCCAGTGCAATTATTCCCATAGCCGAATCTCTCCTATTGAAAGGACTCCCTATCGGAACGACTATTGCTTTTATGATGAGTGTTGTCGCTGCAAGTTTTCCCGAATTCATGATGCTTAAACAGGTGATGAAACCTAAATTGCTTCTTATTTTCTTTCTTTTATTGCTTTTCATGTTCACCATCTCAGGATGGTCATTCAATATAATTTTTTAAATATAAGTCTGCAAAGGAGTTCAATATGACAATTAAAATACTCGGTTCGGGATGCGCGAAATGCAAACAGCTGGAAAAGAATACTATAGAGGCGGTTAACAACCTGAACCTGAAAGCTGATATAATTAAGGTTGAAGATTTTGAGGAAATCATGAGCTATGAAATTATGTCAACACCGGCATTGGTAGTGGATGAAAAGGTCTTGAGCACAGGAAAACTCCTGAAGCCTGCAGAAATCGAACAACTTTTACAATAATCTTCACAAAAATGGAAATCTCTTTGATGTTAGCTTAAATTTAAGTTGATAGTCAGGGAGAAATTATGAAAAAACCAGCGATTCTCATTCTTTCTATAATCAGTATAGCTGTCGTAATCACAATACTATTCATATCATTCAGACCTCGGCGGGATATAAAAATAGGTTTCATTGCAGACCTTTCCGGACGGCAGTCCCAATTGGGAATAGCTGTCCGCAATAGTTTTCTCATGGCTATTGACGAACTGAATGCTTCCGGCGGAATCAATAGACACAAAATTACAGCTCTTATTGAAGACAATGAAAACAATAGAGATATCTCTTTTGAAAAAACAAAAAAACTTGTTTCTGAAAATGTCGATGTCATAATCGGTCCAATGACCAGCGCAATGGCTGGACCGGTTATAAAAGCAGCAGAAAACACTGTGATTATAAGTCCTACAGTAAGCACCGATGCTGTTACAGGCATTGATGATATGTTCTTCAGAGTTATACCAGCTGCGTCTATGCAGGGCAAGAAGCTTGCAGATATTGTAATTAAAAATAATGAAAAGAATATAATTGTAGTACTGGACAGTCGAAATATTGAGTATTCCGGTGCTTTTTCAAAAGGTTTTCTGAAGAAATTCGAAGCTGTAGATGGAAATACATCAATTGTAATCGAATTCAATGACAAATCTCAATTCCCGGAAATCGCACAGAAAATCAAAGAGATAAATCCAGTGGCTCTTATTTTTATCAGTAGCGGAATTAATGCAGCGGGAATAATTCAGCAATATGCCAAAATAGCACCACTGCCCCATCTCTATTCCAGCTATTGGGGGAAAGCGAGCAATGTACATGAATTCGGGGGAAGGACTGTTGAGGGGATGATACTAGTCGCCGGATTTGAAAATGAAATAGAAACAGAAAGAGAGAGGGATTTTCATAAAAAATATTTCGACATCTACCAGACAGTTCCCAATTTTGCTGCCCGTTATTCCTATGAATCAGTCATGCTCTATGCTGCAGCCGCGGGAAATGCAAAATCCCTGAAACCTCTCGATATCAAAAAAGAATTACTGCAATTGGAAAGCTTTGAGGGTATTACTGACAGCTACAAAATGGATCCCTATGGCGATGTCATTCGCGACCAGACTCTGTTTATCATTAAAGACAATCAATACGAGTTTTATTGAATCCCCTGACAGCGAGGCCCGCCGCAATTCCGCGGAATGAATCCCATTGCTCAATCTTATCTCCAAAAAAATCTCTCAGATGATTCTTTATTAAAGGAATTCTCGAAGAACCTCCCGTACAGACGATTCGGTCGATATCTTCAGCATCCAGATCAGCTCTATCCAGTGCGGAATTCAGAACCAGATCAATTTCAGTAAGAAATGGGCTGATTATAAAATCCAATTCCTCTCTGTTCATTTGCACTTCGAGGTCAATCTCTTCAATTTTGATACTCGTTTCCCTTTTCTCAGATAGTTCGATTTTAGCCTGTTCTATGGATTCGATTAAAAGGAAAGATGCATTGTTTCTAATCAGTTTCTTTAATCTGACACCTATTTCCCCTGCTTCACCGCCGTTTTTTATCAACTGATTAATTTTCTCAATGTATACAGCCTGGTTTAATAAATATGTGCTCTGCCAATTCAGCAGATTTTCTTCAAAGTCGGAAAAGTGGAAATCCATTGATTGTTCAAGCCCCTTTCCCAGTAGAGGAAAAAACTTCGCTTTGAAAATCATCTTATCCATATAATCTCCTGCTTTTGCAATACCGGAAACTGACAAGACATTGTAACTCTCTCCATTTTTATTTAATATGCAGATGTCCAGAGTCCCCCCGCCGAAATCGTAAACCAGAATATTTTCCTTTTCAGCCTTGTTATGAGAGTGAAGATAACTTACCGCCGCCGCTTCCGGTTCCATAAGAAAAGAAACATCTTTCATTCCCGCATTGAAACAGCTTCTCTCCATCCTGTCGAGAGCAATATTATTGGGATCATCATCTGTACCGTGATAGAGTACAGGCCGGCCGATATAAAGATGGATTAAGCCTTCGCTGACCTCTTTGTTTATCTGTTCATAAATATAGCGGAGTATTACTGTTAATATAGCCTCTATTTTAAATTTTTTTCCAAATACATCAAATTGAGGATTTCCGCGGTTTCCGAGGTAACTCTTCATTGAACGGAATAAACGACCCGGTAGAGAAGCATCGATCTTTCCTTTTACAACCGTTGTGAACGAACGATCGCGCTCTATAAAATAATCTCTATCCATTTCACCCATATGAACAGTCACACAGCCGACTTCTTTATCAGTCATAACAATTTTTCTACCTGTATTGTCCTTCAGACATCTCAAGAGAGCCTGAGCACCGACTGTAGGAGAATATTCTCTATCGATGTATAGTGCTGTGGGCATGATTGTCCCTTTTTCCGTACTGTGATCCAGTCGTATATAATGGAGACTTTCTCCATCGTAAATTGCCGCTGTTGTATTCGATGTTCCGAAATCCAGGCCGATGCCGATCCTATTCATTAATGTTCCTCTGAGTTTTCTAGAGATATTATGATATATTTATATATACCATGAATACATTTAAAGTGATTATTATATTTTTGATAATTTTATTAATTTGTTCATGTGCCTCTATCCCCGATATCAATAGAACATACACAAGCACAGATGGTCCATGGGTTACGATCGATTCTGACCCGTCAACTTCATTGACAATTTCCTGGCTCACTGGTTTAAAAAAACCAACAATAATCTGCTGGGGAACTTCACCTGATAATCTGAGGGAAATAAAGACTGATGACAACCGCCCCCCGGGGCATCTCCACAATGTCAGATTTACAGGACTTCAACCGGATACCACCTATTACTACTCAATAGATGCACCCTTTCCCAGAACCACAAGAAAAGAAGTATATTCAGTAAAGACAGCTTCTGCAGGTAACGAAGATTTCCGGTTTTCAATTATCGGGGATCTGCAGCCAATGAACAGAGTGACGATGAAAACCAATCAGATTATCTCCGAATCAATACAGAGAGAAAGCCCTGACTTTGTCGTTCAACTCGGTGACATTTCAATGAACGGGGGCATCAATTACTTTTGGAAACGAACACTGAGAAATCTCGTTCGATATGCATCTGAAATTCCCTTTATGGCTGTTGCAGGAAACCATGACTATCACTGGAATGGCAATTATAATTTCAGGAAGCTATTCCCTTACAATTATGAATCTCCATCAGGTCTCTATTACTCTCAGGATTATAAAAACAGCCATTTGATATTTCTCGATGGTTTTGATGATGATATGGATATGTCTGAAGGACAGAAATATTGGGTGGAGAAAGATCTTGAACAGGCGAAAAAAGATGAAAAACAATGGATTTTTATTTTTCTGCACAAAACGATACTCACCACTACCGCCGCATCAATTTATCGTGATATTCAGGAATGGCTGATACCTGTTGCTGACAAATATGAAGTGGATGCCGTATTTTTCGGACATGCTCATAACTATGAACACTGGATTTACAGTTATGGAAATGAAGGACTTCTTTTTAATCATAAAGATCTCCCCTCAGGATATCCCATTCACTATTTCAGTTCCGGCGGGGGTGGTGCTAAAATGGGGAGCCATTTCAGACTGCTGATAAAAAAGGATAAAAGACTTGAGTATACCTGGTATGATATTAACTCTGATTCCTATATTGACCGGGAAGTAATTAAAAAGAAATGGGACTCGGAAATTTATATCGATCATTCAGACAACCCCTATTACGGAGCTCCCCGCAGAGGACTCCATTATTACCAGCTTCCACCTGAAGTATCATTTTTCTCTGATAATGATTTATACGGATATCAGTATGGAGAACAGACTCTTCACTATATCAATATTGGAATTTCCGGAGAAAACAATGAACAGTGTACCATATCTGTTCACTACCCCAATGGAGATCTCCTGTCGGGGCCTGATGGAGATCTTCCCCAGAGATGGGAGATAAAAAAATGAGGCTGTTCTCACAGCCCCATAAAAGGTATTATAAAATAGTCTCTGTCGAGTCAAATCTATAATCTGCATGACCGACCCTGTTCTGAGGGCCGATGCCGATAGTTTTAAAACCGGCTTCCAGCGCACCTGTCACACCTGCTTCTGCATCTTCCAGAACAATGCACTGACTCACAGGAAGTTTCAACTGACCGGCAGCATGGACAAAGATATCGGGAGCAGGCTTGGCTCTTATGACAAAACCACCACTGGCAATACTGTCAAAAAGCTCTGTAATATCCAGATGCTCGAGTATGAATTCTGTGTTCCTGCTCGCTGATGCAATGGCCAGCTTCTTACCCTTATCCCTGAGCTGTTCAAGCAAAGGCATTATTCCCGGAAGAATATCGTTCTTCGTCAGATCTTTCAGATACTCACAGTAATAGGAGTTCTTTCTGGTCATCATCTCGCTTATAGTTTCTTCATCAATAAAATGGCCATCTAGAATAATTTCGAGAGAAGCCCTTCGGGAAACGCCGCGGAGTTTCTCATTAATTTCCTCGTTAAACACCAGGCTTTCTTCATCTGCCAGCTTCTTCCAGGCCAGATAATGATAACGGGCGGTATCAGTAATGACACCGTCGAGATCAAAAATCCAGCCTTTCAGATCTTTATCAGCAATAAGTGATTCAATCATCCTTTTATAGACCCAGCCATAAGTCCGCGAACAAAGAACCTCTGCAGACCGAAGAAAACGGCAAGAGGCAAAATCATACTCAAGAAAGCTCCAGATGTAAGCAGATGCCAATCCTGTCCCTTTTCACCGACCATAGCTGCCAAAGCGCTTGTGACAACTCTGTTTCGATCTCCGAGGAAAATAAGAGCTACAAGGTAGTCGTTCCATACCCAAAGAAACTGAAAGATAGAAAAGGCGGCCAACGCCGGTATGGAAAGGGGAAGAACCAGTCTGACGAAAGTGACAAAAGGAGTTGCTCCATCGAGGTAAGCCGATTCAAAAATATCTCTCGGCAACGTACTGATGTAATTGTACAACAGATAAATTGCCAGGGGCAGTCCGAAACTGGTATGAGCTAACCACATACTAACAAAAGTCCCATAGAGACCCCAGTTTGTGAAGTCGCGAAGTATAGGGATAAGTGCAATCTGGAGAGGAACAACCAGGAGCGCCACAATCATTATGAACATCGGTCTACGTCCGGGAAATTCCATCCAGGCAAAAGCATATGCGGCAAATGCCGCAATTAGAATTGGAATAATTGTTGCGGGAATAGTGACAGCAAGGGAGTTGAGAACCGCATCACCAAAATTACTTCCCTGCCGGGAAATGGTATTTCCCTGGGCATCTTCATAAGTAACGTTGCCGGCAGAAAGAACATCCCGGTAATTCGCCAATGTAAGATTGGCTCCAAAGCCAATCCATTTCTCCTCAAAGGCCTCTATTTTTCTAGAACGTTTATTGCCATACCATCGTAATTGTCGATCTGCAGAAACATAAATCCCCTCTCGCCACTCATCAAAAGATGCAGTGGTTCCTTCAATGGTAATGGAACTATTCGGGTCGGTATCTGCTGGCAATTCAAATTCATCGGTTTTCACCATATCTTTATGGGGAAGCACTGTCCACCAACCGGAACCATAAATATCCGTTGAGTCCCTGAATGAAGTTACCAATATTCCAAAAGTTGGAATTGTCCACATCAATACAATGATAACTAGAGTTAAACCAATGAAAAACTTTGGCAATGATATTTTTTTTTCTTTTTTATGCTGGCTCATTTCAAGACCTTCCTTCCCATGAATTCACGGAGGTTATATGCCAGAACCGGCACGATAACAATTAACAATACAATGGCGATTGCCGAAGCCTGGCCCGAATTGCCATAGGTAAATTGTCGTATATAAAATTCATTGGCAATGACATTGGTTCCAAAGTTACCACCTGTCATCACTCGTACAATATCAAATAACTTCAGACTAAAAATAAGGATTGTGGTGGTCACAGTAATGATCGTCGGCATGATGTATGGAATCGTTACCTTGAAAAAAATGATGAATGCATTTGCCCCATCGACTCTGGCAGCTTCATTGATTGACTCGGGAATAGATTTTATTGCTGAAGAAATGATAACCATGGAATAACCGGTCTGAAGCCAGACCATAATTATTATCAGGAAAAAATTGTTCCAGAATGGTATCAATAACCATGCCTGGGCTTCTCCTCCAAATGAGGTTACGATTGCATTTAACAAGCCTATTTCCGTAATGTTTATACCTTCGCCTTTATAGGCATATATGAATTTCCAAATGACTCCGGCACCAACAAAGGAGATTGCCATAGGCATAAAAATAAGAGATTTAAATACTTTTTCATATTTACTTTTATCTGCAAGCACTGCTATCAAAATGCCAAGGGTTACACAAGTTAGAGTTCCGAAAAACATCCATAGAAGGTTGTTTCGAAAACTCTCAAGCATTATTGGATCTGTAAAGGCAAACTTGTAATTGTCGAGAAAAACAAATTTCGATCCCGTTGCATCTAAAAAGCTCAACCGCAAAGATCTTAGAGTCGGAAGAAGAAGAGCCCAGAATAATAGAATAACGGCCGGTCCGGCAAAAACAAAGGCTACCATCACACCTCTAATCTTGCGTGGGAAAATCTCTGCTACAGAATTGAGTACATAAAAGAGCAGAGCTACTGAACCCAATCCCCATATGACTGCAAAAAATGTCATTAAAACTTTATAATCCTGCATTCTCTGCAAAAATATGAATCCACCAACAAGAATAAATACTGTTAAAACAACGAGAACTAATGTTAAAAGGTATTTCTTCAACCCAACACTTTCTTGGCTCATGACGCCTCCTTTTAAAATTGCAATTTCTGGTATTTAAGAAGATCGAAATAGGAGTGGTTTAGAAAAACCACTCCTAATTTAATTAAGTTTTATTCAGGCCAAGATGCGTCTATAGTAGCTAAAGCTTCATCAAGAGTTTTAGAACCTGAAACATAAGCAGTCATCTCTTTCCAGAATGAACCAGCGCCTACTGCACCTGGCATCAGGTCGGAACCATCAAATCGAACACTGGTCGCATTTTGAATAACTTCTGCAACTTTTCTGTCAACAATGTTTGTATACCAATCAAGTTTTGAGTCTTTATGCGGTGAAATTGCTCCACCGGCTTTAACCCATCCTTCAACAGAAGCACCGGTTGCAAAATACTGCATTGTCATACGAACTTCAGGTCTGTCATCAAACATAGCATAAATATCTCCGGCAACCAGCACAGGTTTACCGTATGCAGGATCGAGGCCAGGGAAGTAGAAGAAATCATAATCCTCACCGGCAACAAGATTGTCGGGGAAGAAAGATGTGATGAAGTTACCCTGTTTATGCAACCATGCTTTAGGAGGCGAATCGAACATGACTCTGGGAGCATCACCGAAACTAGTTGTGGCTATCCCTTTTTGTCCACCATAAACCATCCCATCGGCAAACCAGATTTCTGTAAGAGCTTCAATAGCCCCTCTGACTTCAGGAGAATCAAATTTCAATTCACCTGCAACCCATTTATCATAATTTTCAAGGCTGGTAGTTCGAAGCATCATCTCTTCAATCCAGTCCGTAGCAGCCCATCCGGTTGCTGCACCTGATTCTATTCCTACAGCCCATGGACTATCTCCATCAGCGAGAATCATATCCTGTAATGCAACAAGTTCTTCCCATGTAGTGGGAACTTTGTACCCGGCTGCATCAAATTCTTTTTTGTTATACCATACCAGGGATTTTCCATTTACTCGTCCCCAGATACCAGCCATTATGTCACCATCAGGTGATTCCATAGTGGCCATATCAAGCCAGCTCTGAATAAAGTTAGATTTAACTTTGTTCATATCAAGAGCTTTATTCAAATCGACAACATAACCTTTCTTTACAAAGGTATTGAGAAGGCCCGGTTGAGGGAAATCAACGATGTCAGGAGCATTTCCACCTTCAATACGAATAGCGATAGATGCTTCAAATTCTTTTGACCCTTCATATTGGATATCGATACCGGTTTCATCTTCAAAAGACTTTACAGAATTTTCAAATTTGACCGCATCGTTGTCCGTAAAGGGTCCTGCCATTGTAACAACTTTTCCTCGAACTTCCGCATAAGGATCAACTACTGCGGTAGTGTCCTCTTTGACTACAGGTTCTTCTTTTTTTGCACAGCTGACAAAAATAGAAAGAACAACTAAAAGTAATACTGTAAATTTCCAGTTTTTCACTTTATTCTCCTTAAACTTTTTACTATATAAACTGCCCAATGCAGTTTTAACCATTTTATGATGACTCCCTGATAACAAGAGAGGGAAATAAAATCTCCTGTATCCTGGATTCATTGTTTCTTTTATTAATGAGGTCAATAATTCTGTCACATGCGAGCTCTGCCAGCTTTTTCCGCGGCTGATGGATAGTGGTCAGCATGGGGATTGTCGATTCGCAGATAGGTGTATCATCGTATCCGATCACTTTGAGATCTTCGGGAATAGAAATCCCCCGTTCTCTGGCGGCAGTTAAAAAACCAAAAGCCTGAATGTCAGTCTGAAAGAAAATACCGTCGACATTAGCCAGGATCTCGGGAATGGAATTGAAGAGTTGATACCCCCGCAGGTATGTACAGTCTATAGCGACTATAAGTTCCTCTTCACTGCGTATGCCATGCTCCTTTAAAGCTTCTTTGTAACCAGCTGTTCTCTCTTTAAATTCGAGTGAATCAAAATCATTGGACAATACGGTAAGAATCCTTTTACATCCTTTGCTTATCAGATGCTCAGTCGCTATTTTTCCACCGAGAAAATGATCAGTGAAAAAGTAATCCAATTCCTCTTTCTGGCAATAGAGTGGCGGAATATGCAGTTGAACAACGGGAAGACCGGACCTTTTTATGCTGTCATAATCTTTTTTGGTTATATTGTTATGGACGATTAGAAAACCATCGACTTTCTGCTGCCTGAGCAGCCTGCTGATATTACTGGCTCCTGTTTCCGGATGATAGGCTTCGAGCAGTATGGAATCCATATCCATTCTCTCCAGAAAATGACGCAGTTCAATAAATAGCTGATGAACATATAAAGAGGAACCGAACTGATCGTATTGTGCCAGATAAACAACCGCAATATTACCGGTTTTTCTTCCACTGAGACTTCTGGCACCTGCATTGAACTCGAAATTCATTGTCCGGGCGATATCTTTGATTTTTTCTTTCATGGCACTGCTGATCTGAGGACTGTCATTGAGTGCTCTCGACACTGTTGAATGACTTACTCCCGCAACGGCAGCTATATCTTTTATCGTAACTTTCATCGACTCCCAATCAACGCACACGTTATATATGAATTTTCATATTTAACTATCTAGTAACACTTTAGAGTTACGCACACGTGTGCATTAAAGATATTTTAACTTAAAAGAGACTCGCTGTCAAATTATTTATAACTTTATTTTAAACCAATTTGTGTCGGAGAAAATGAGAATAGACATAATTATTGAAGTTGTAAGTATTTATTCGGTGAGCCGGAATATCACTGAGCTTTCTCCGGGGTTCTACATTGAAAAGAAAGGGTGGATCAAATATACTGTAGATATAAAACACAGGGAGGCAATCTTATGAATATAAGAAAAACACCACCCATGTTACGCCTGCTTTTCGGGCTTTAAATAAAAATCCCGCAGCTCTGCTGCAGGGTATGAATGTTAGATACTTCGTGTCTTATGTTCAGTGTATTATAAAGAATCCCCGAGTCAGCTCAGGGATTCTTTTTTTTAGTTTTAAAATTACATGCCAAAACTGAAACTGGCACTGTTTGTCCTTAAGGAGACATAATTACCGATGATGGGTTTACTGTTTCCAAGATTAAAAGAATAGACATATCCCTCCATTGTAGGATCGTAGACTTTGACATCTCCCGTAATTCCATTAATCAGCATCTTCACAGGTATAACAAAATCAGAATTGTCTGCATTGAGAAGATGAGCGTATTTGTTCAGATCAAAATCGGCGAGAAGTTCCATCTGTGAATGATTCAGGCTTTTATAGACCTGGGCACTTAAACCTTTGGTAATGCCTTTAGCATTTTCATCATAATTTAACCAGATTAGATAAGAGTTGCCGTTTCCCCAGGCTTTTCCCGGTGCAGGTTCATCGACAAACACATGAAGACCGAATCCCGCATGCTGATCATCTGTTCCTCCGGCTTTATATTGTACATTAAAATTATAAGCTGCTATGCCGATCTGAGGGTAGGGAATATCGACTCTTGCCATTCCGGCATCAAGATCACTTTGTATAAGTTTATCTCCGCTGATATCCCACTGGCCATATGCATATTTAAAATCTGCAGGAGAAAGGCCGAAAGATGGAGCCAAAACAAACACGAAAAGAAGGAAAACCAGGACAAACATTTTTTTCATAGAAACCTCGCTGAATTATATTATTTTATTCAGTTTATTCCCTAATTCCTAATGAGACAAGAATTTATTAATCAGTCTTCAATATAAAGTGAAACCTTATTGCGACCACCGTCTTTGCATTCATAAAGAGCTTTATCTGCATTTTCAACTAATAACAGTGGAGGAATTTCCTGATCCGGGATTATTGAAGCGACTCCGATACTGATTGTTACATAAGATGAAGCGGAAGAATAATTGTGTTTCATCTTCTTGCCTTCGATGGATTCCCGAATAGAGTTAGCCACATTCATAGCGCCGTCTGCATCTGTTTGAGGAAGTATGACAAGAAATTCCTCACCACCATAGCGAACAGCAAGATCTGTTGGGCGAACACAGTGCTCAGTGATAATTTTGGAGACTTCCTGAATACAACGGTCTCCTGACTGATGTCCGTAATAGTCATTGTATAGTTTAAAATGATCTATATCACACATAAGAACCGAAATGGGCAATTGAACTCTCTGCAGTCGATTCCACTCTGCATAGTATTGTTTCTCAAAATACCTTCTGTTATAGAGAGAAGTAAGGTCGTCAATATTGGATAATCTTTCCAGTTTTTTATTAACAAGCTTCAGCTCGACAGTCCGTTCGAGAACCTTTTCCTCTAGTTTATCCACAAAACTCTTGTGTATTGCAATTTCCTTCCGGTGTTTTCCCGTTTTCCAGATTAACACTGCCGAGACCATAGTTGAGAGAAGTACAAAATAAGATAAATACGCCCACCATCTTCTCCAGGGAGGCGATGAAATTGAAATATTGATTTTCAGCTCGCTGTCATTCCATATATTGTCACTATTGGCTGCTTTTACTGTAAATGTATAATCCCCACCGTTTATATTTGTATAACTGACATGGTTTCTATCTGTAATATATATCCAGTCTTCATCAACACCTTCTAGTTTATAGGCGTATTTATTGTGCCCTGAACTTGTAAAATCAAGAGCAATAAATTCAAATGTGAAAAAATTCTCTTTATATGTGAGATCTATATCATGAATATAAGAAATCGAATTGTCAAAACTCCGACTCTGCCCTTTTACACTAAAACCTGTTAATACAATGGGAGGACTGTAGGAACTCTCTTTTATTGATTCAGGATTAAATATATTGAATCCGTGAAGTCCTCCAATTAATAGAAAACCGTCATCTGTTGCCAAAACAGAGTTTTCATTAAATTCCCGTCCCTGAAGATTATCCTCGATATTGTAAACAGAACCGATTCCAGTTTCAGCGTTATATCTGGTCAGGCCGTCATTAGAACCTAGCCATAAATTTCCATCACCATCTTCAAGAATGGATTTAACTGATTTATCGGCTAGTCCGTTCTCTGTGGTCAACCTGAAAAAGCTATCAGAATCTTTGTACCAACGGTTCAATCCCTCATCTGTACCAATCCATATATCCTTTTTACTATCTTCGAAAATAGTGAAAACTCTAATGCCCAGTAAAGAACTGCTATCGGACTCATCAATCATGTAGGATTTGATTTCACCGGATTCCTTTTCAATCCGGTTTAATCCCTCGCCAGTTCCGATCCAGATATCCCCTGAACTATCCTGAACAATAGACCAGATCTCCCGGTGATTTAACTCTTTGTCCATTTTTGATATGACATCATTATCGATATCGTAAATAAAGACTCCGTTTTTATAAGTACCAATCCACAATCGGTTTGTATCATCGAGATAAATCGTTCTTATCTCACTTATGGGAAAATCGTAAGTTACGAAAGCCTCATCTTCCACACTGTAACGGATCAGCCCATTGCGGGAACCTATCCACAAATCACCTGAAGGATCAATTTTCAACGCTCTGATTTCATCTTTAAAATGTGTTACAAAAGTATTGGCTTTCCGATCCCAGAGCTGCAGACCTTCCATTGTTCCGACCCAGATTTTTCCATCCCGATCAGATTCAAAAGCATAGACTGTGTTGTCAATCAGATTTGCCTCTCTCGATTTATCAACATAATGATGTGCGAAGTCATTGGGGTTATTATTGAATTTGCACAAACCGCCGCCATCGGTACCGATCCAGATGGTTCCCGATGAGTCTTCGAAGATTGCACGGACGCTGTTCTCTGAAAGGCTGAAATAGTTTTCAGGAACATGAGTATACCTTTTATGGGTCTTCTCTTTATAGTCATACCTGACAAGTCCATCAGATGTTCCCAACCACATAATCCCCTTACTATCTTCATAGAGAGAATAGATTCTATTATCGAATTCTGTATCAATGAGCTTTCGGTTTTCCTTGTCATACTGAAATAATCCATCATTGGTCCCAAACCACAACGTCTCATCTTCTGTAACCAGTAGATTTCTTATTATAAAATCTTCTGTCCCTTCAATAGTATGAAAGCTTTTCTCATTCTGATTATAATGATTTAATCCGGCACTGGTTCCAATCCAGAGGGTTCCGTCATTATCTTCAATAATCGACCAGATCCGGTTATGGCTTATAGTGCTGTGGTCTCCATCTTTATTCTGAAATGATATAAAATCTTCTGTTTCAGGATTAAACAGATTTAATCCGCCTTTGTACGTACCAAACCAGTAATTACCTTGAGAGTCTTCAAATAGGGACTGTACCCTGTTCCCGCTGATAGACCGGTCATCATCTTCACGATGAGTAAAGCTGGTAAATGTTTCAAGCTGCAGATCAAAACGGATCAATCCTCCGCCCCAGGTTCCAATCCAGAGGGCTCCCCGGCTATCAATAAAAATATTTCCGGCACTACTGTTTGGAATTGACCGGGCATCATTCAGGTTGCTTTTGTATACAGTAAACTCCTGACCGTCATATTTATTCAGACCATCGGGAGTGCCAAACCACAAAAATCCTTTCTCATCTTCAAGTATTGAATAAACTATGCTGTTCGATAATCCCTCTTCACGGGAGATGCGGTCAAATTTGATCTTATCATCTACAGCATTGAGAGCAATGGGTATAAGAATTAGATATAGGGCAAAAGCTACCTTGATTTTTGACATAAGTTAGATCATTGTAATTTGTTAAATATTTATTTGCCAGTACTATTCATTTTTTATTAATACTCATCATCAGGAAACCGGAAAATGCCGCGCTGTCTGGAGATAATAATGGATCGACCTCTTTTTTCATCTGGTTTATAATATCCCTGTAAGATCTGTAAAATTCAAATGTCGGTTTGGGACTGTATGCAATATCCCTGATTTCAAAATGATCTATAACTCCTTTTACAGTTGTCGGTTTTATATACACTTCGCGATGAGGTTTGAAATACACAGGACAGATGGTCAAAATTGTCCATTTGGCCAGTTTTCCCATTTTTAATATATCGAGCATCATATTGAAACCCGCTTCCTGATTGTCATAGAGAAACTCATATAAACCCTTTGATAATAGTGCTTTTTCATCATTGCTGATCATGCGCGCATAATCCCTGAATTTCGGTTTTTCAAAAACAGAAACCATAGATGATCTTGTAATTACTTTTATCATATTCTCTACGATTAGTACCGGATCGTTAAAAGATTCGACATCAAAAGATTCTGCTGCCAGAGTCTTCATTTTCTCCGGTTTGTGTTTTTTGGATATGATGAGCATTTCCCGATGATTAAATCCTCCGGGATACCGGTTCAGAAATTCATATTCCGCTTCTTTCAGTTTTGCTGTATTCATGTAGAAATAATAATACAATATTCTACAGTAGGCAATTTTGATTTTTGACATTACATTCCCTTCATGTTACAAACTCAGTATGGAAAAGAAAACTCTACGTTCTGACATTATGCTGATCCTGACATCAGCGATCTGGGGATTTGCATTTGTCGCCCAGTTGAAAGGGATGGAATATATAGGTCCCTACCTTTATAACGGTATCAGATTTGCAATAGGATCTATTTCTCTATTGCCACTCATCTACTTTTTAAATAGAAAAAAACCTGTTGAAACAAAGAATCATTTACTCGATCGAAAAGGAGTATTTCTGGCAGGTCTGCTCTCGGGGACAGTCCTCTTTCTCGGAGCCTCTCTACAACAGGTAGGACTTCAATATACCACTGCCGGCAAAGCCGGGTTTATTACCGGGCTATATGTAATCCTCGTTCCTATTCTTGGAATCCTATTAAAACACAGAACCGGTTTACCTACATGGGTCGGTGCATTTTTTGCCGCTATTGGCCTCTACCTGATCAGTGTCAAAGGGGGATTTCAAATAGGGAAAGGAGATCTTCTGATTCTGGCCTGTTCTCTATTTTTCGCAATCCATGTGCTTACCATTGATCATTTTTCCAAAAAAATTGAACCGGTTAAACTTGCATCGATACAATTTGCCTGGTGTTCACTATTCAGTCTTATTGTAGCTATAGTAAAAGAACCGATCCTTTTGAATTCCATAATTGACGCTACTGTTCCGATTTTATACGGAGGACTTGGATCCGTTGGTACAGCTTACACTCTTCAGGTAATTGCCCAGAAAGACGCACCTCCTGCCCATTCGGCAATAATCATGAGTCTTGAATCTGTTTTTGCCGTTATCGGTGGAATCATTTTTCTTTCAGAAGGGATGACCGCCAGAGGTATTGTCGGTTGTTCGCTGATGCTGATCGGAATGCTGGCCAGCCAATGGGATGTAATTTTCAAAGATTCGAGAAAAAAATTTAAAAAACTGCAAATTTAACCTGAAATATAGGAAAATTTCCTATATACAAGTGATATCACTAATGAGAAAATACACATGTTCTTCAGGAGAGATATTGTTCATCTTGCTTTTACCTGATTCCCCTGAGAACTGATGGAGAAATTAAACATCTTGCTTTTCTTAACTTTCTCCACACACAGGAGAATAATCTGCGCTTCTTGCCTTACCTGAATTCTCCGAAAGTCTTTGGGAGAATGACTTGTTCATCTTGCTTTTCTTCTATTCTCCGAAAGATTTTTTACTTGAAATTTGGACTTGAATAAGCTGTTGTTCCTTCGCGATGCAACAGCTTTATTTTTTTATAAGACAGAATTCACTTTTCAGAATATCATAAACAATGGATAAAAATTTCGATTCTCTGGCGGTACGTCTTGAAAAGAAAATCTATGGAACAGAAAAAGGGCAAATCCGTTATCAGTTACTAAAAGAGGATATACTCGATCACTGTCCCGGTTTCAAAGAAGCGAAGCTGATAATCCTCGATGCCGGAGGGGGAACAGGGCGCTTTTCCAGGTTCTGCGCATCATATGACCATAGTGTTCTCTTATGTGATATTTCCAATGAAATGCTCTCCATTGCCGAAAGAGAAAACTCTCAAAAGAATCTGGATAAAAAAATACGGATTACCAGGAAAGACCTGACCCGTATATCTCCGGGACAAGAGGGCCTTTTTGATTTTGTATTGCTCCATGGTGTAGCAGAATGGATGGACGATCCGGAAATGGCAATCAGACACTGTATCTCACTGATAAAACCCGGTGGCTGTTTTTCACTGCTCGTATACAATAAAAATAAATACCTCCTTAAGAGGGGCTTTAACGGCAGATTGCTGACCAGAGACAATTTCAATCGAAAAAGCAGAAAACTGACTCCTACAGGAAGAATGTCACCACAAGAGATAAAAGACATATTTAATGATTACTCCGGAGAGATTATACTGCAATCGGGAATACGCATTTTTAATAATTTCCTGAAAATTATCGAACCCCAGCCACTAAGTTCTGAAGAGTGGATGGAACAGGAACGATTGTATTATCGCAAAGAACCATTTGCATCACTGGGAGAACACACGCATTTTCTATGGCAGAAAAAATTATAAAAACATCAAAAAATAATATCAGAATCCTGAGTCTGATCAATTTCTTTATGGACTTCAGATTATATGCTCCTGTTGCAATAATCTATTTTTCAGATATAGCAGGGTCCTACATGCTTGGTATGCTGATATTCTCTGTAACAGGCTTAGCTACTACATGTTTTGAACTGCCCACAGGTCTGCTCTCAGATAAAATCGGTAGAAAAAAGACATTAACTGCCGGTGCCATTGCGGGAACTGTTTCCGTGGCTTTTTATGCTTTCGCTCCGGGATTTGCCCTACTTCTCACTGGTGCTGTATTCGAAGGGCTTTCAAGAGCTTTCTACAGCGGGAATAACAGTGCATTATTATACGATTCATTGAAAGAGGAAGAAAGAGAAACAGAATTTCATGATTTAACGGGAAAAGTCAGTTCATTCTTTCAGATTGCTCTGGCACTTTCTGCTATTACAGGCAGCCTGATTGCCCATCAATCTTTTCAGCTGGTTATGATTATTTCCATTTTCTTTCAGGCCGCGATCATCGTCATAAGCCTTTTTATAGTTGAACCGGCACAATCGGCGAAAGAAAAAGAATCTACCTTCACCATGCTGAAAAATGCCATAATCCCATTCAGGGATAATAAACGATTGCGGAGAGTCAGTCTGGCTAATTTAATATCCAATGCAGGCGGCGAAGCAGCCTACCAGTTTCAATCGGCTTTTGTTCAGACACTCTGGCCGGTATGGGCGATCGGTGCGGCAAGGACTCTTTCCAATTTGGGAGCAGCTCTGAGCTTCTGGTTCAGTGGGAAATTAATAAGCCGTTTCGGAGAAATCACTATGATGATGGTTTCAAAGATTTACAGTAGAGTTACCAGTTTGATCGCTTTGATTTTCCCCTCTATGTTCTCTCCAGTCCTACTCTCATCAACATCTCTTTTCTTTGGAGTGAGTTCAGTGGCTTCTGAGAGTTTTAATCACAAACACTTTACTGATAATGAGCGGGCAACAATGGGTTCCATTACATCATTTGCCGGAGCCCTTCTATTCGCTATCTACTCACCACTGCTGGGATATGCAGCTGATATATTCGGACCGGGTAGAGCTCTGATTATTTCCCAGTGTGTAATGATTTTACCGATTGCGATGTTATCTATAAGAGAGAAAGTAGTTCGCCCGGTTCATTAATAATATAATCAGCACCGTTTTCAATCAGTTCTTCAGTAGACCTGAAGCCCCACGAAACACCAACAGCTTTCATTCGGGCAGCTCCTGCAGTTTTCATATCTACAGAACTGTCACCGACAAAGAGACAATTCTCACAATTGACCTTCAATTCATCAGTTATCAGATAAATTCCGTCAGGGGCCGGTTTATGGGGAATGTGATCTTTCTGTCCCGATATAACTGAAAAAAGATCATCTTCAAAGAAAAAATTTGTTACCCGCAAAACATCACCATGAGGTTTATTCGACAATATCGCTATGGGAATGTTCAGAATTCTGAGCCTAGTCAAAAGATCTTCTATGCCCTCATATAAACTGGTCTTATTTTTCCAGCATTTCCCATAGAGTTCCCGATATCTGATATGGTACTTATCTATTTCAGATTCTTCTCTCTGATCTTCAGGCAGAGCGCGTTCAACAAGTTTTTTCGCTCCATTGCCGACAAACAGGCAGTACTTCTCTGTCTCATGCTCGGGGAAATTATTCTCTCTTAAAACCTGATTCATGGAATCGGCAAGATCATCAATTGTATTTAAAAGCGTACCATCGAGGTCAAATAAAACGGCTTCAGTTTTCATATTATCTTTTTCTCATTTAAGATATTTTAATTCAACAGTAATTCTATATTTTTCCTCTTTTTTTAAATATCTTGTATTTGAGATACATTTGTAGAAAAATCAATAATATGGAATTGAGTATTGAAGTAAAGGATATCCTATCCAATAAAGATAAGTTTTACTCCTTGAACAGGGATCAGATCTCAATAGGAAGGAATCCGGGACAGAATATTGTCATCAACAATAAATATATCTCTGATACTCATGTTTCGATATTCTTCAAAGATGATAAATTGTTTGTCAGAGATGAAAATTCATCAAACGGCACTAAGTTATACTCACACTACAAATGGATCTCCCTGGAAAAAAAACAGATAGAAGCTGTCCTACCGGTCCAGATAAAACTGGCAGAAGCTGTGATTGTCACCATCCAGTCCGGTGAATCGAAAATCATATCCCTGTCGGAAATTGAAAATGACATGGCAATTATGGTTCTTGATATTTGTGGTTCTACAAATCAAGCCCGCAACAGTGAACAGATAGCCTACCACCTGAAACAGAGACTGAACAATATTGCCAAACCCCTCCTGTATTCAGCCCCCATTACTTTCTACAAAAATACTGGAGATGGGTTCCTGGCAACATTCCCCAAGACAACACAAGCGGTAAATATAGCAATGAATATTCTCAAAATATTGGAAAAGAGAAATAAACAATCAAAGAATCCTCCTATAGATGTCAGGATCGGACTTCATAAAGGCAGAACATATATCATTGATCCCGCAACAGAAGATATTCACGGTATCGATATTAATTTAACTTTCAGAATTGAGGGATTACAAAAAAGAGCCTTTACCCATTTAAAGAATCAGATCGGAGAGAAAAACAGAATACTGGCTTCAGAACATTTCTACCTCGATTACAAAAAGAGAACACGAAGGAAGAAGGAAATTTTTGAAGCATGTGGATCAGCAAAATTAAAGGGGATCAAAGAGAGAGTTGAGATATACCGCATCAACTGGAAATAAAGCCCTTGGGAGTACTCCGGTTCACCGAATAAAAACCTTGAAAATTGCGAACACAATCAAGCCCGTAGTTATAGATGCAGCTAAAACTCTTTTGGGAAAAAGAAATCCGGCAATAATGGCGCCAGCGGCGGCTGGTAAATAGGCATTATTCAAAGTCAAATTCCACTCTCCTCCGGGCATGAGAACTGCCGGGAATATTATCGCTGTTAAAACAGCAGGAGGAACATAACGAAGAGCTTTTTCAACAGAATCGGGAAGTGAAAAGCGCCCTGAAAATGCAAGAAGTACATAACGGATTGAAAAAGTAACTGCCATCATGCCCAGAATCAACACAATCTCCGCAAAAGAACTCATAACTTCTCCCTTTTAAATTCCCTATTGACAGACTGAAGTTTCTCAACAGTCATTCCGGCAGCGATTCCGACGGCTGCTGCGACAATAAGCCCCAGTTTATAGGGTAATTGAGTAGTGGCCAGAGAGACTACAGCAGAAGTGAGAACTGCCATAACCATAGGTTTGGTTTTTATATAGGGAACAGTCATTCCGATAAAGGTGACGATCATAGCCACATCGAGCCCCCAGGCGCTGGCATCGGGGATCCGGCTTCCCAGAATGAGACCGGCGGCACACCAAAACTGCCAGTTCAGATACATGACAATTGATGACCCGAGCTGATATATGTGTTTGAAGGGAGAATCATCATCCTTTCTATAACGGCCGGCAGCTACGGCAAATGTTTCATCGGTGAGAAAGAAAGCCAAAATGATTTTCCACAGTTGCCTGAAGTGTTTCAATTCCGGTAGAAGAGCTGCGCTATAGAGCATATGTCTTAAATTCACTACAAAGGTTGTCACGATTATGATTGAGACCGGGGCTCCGGCGGCAACTAATCCGACAGCGATAAACTGCGATGAACCGGCAAAAACAATAGCCGACATAGCCAGTGCCGCTTTAACAGACAAACCGGAAGAAACGGCAAGAGTGCCGTAAATCAAGCCGAAGGGAAATGCCCCGAGAAGGAGGGGGAAAGTATCTCTTGCCCCATTGAGGAATTCTTTTCTCATTAATTGATTCTGACCTTTTATTATTATGCTCAATATTCTCCTGCCTGATGATATATTAAGATTTTAGATATATCATTACAAGCTATCTGGTGAAGATATGTTATTTACTAAATAATTCATCAAATGGAATATGCTCTGTTATCTGTTTACCTCTATAACTTCTATCATGCAAAACTTCATAAACAACATCGCGATAATAAAAATAATACATAGGAAAATCAGATTTAGGATTATCATCCTTTATTAATACTAAATCCACTTTTTCTCCGGATATTACATAAATCATATTCACTAACAATAAAGCCAAATCATTTCTATCTCCGACACCGTCCTTTATTGTTTGTTCCGGATTCTTTATTGTCAGGTCAGATATTCTTTCCAGTTCAAGATTAACTTTGATCCAGGCTCTCATTCCCTGGACCGCTTGGTAAGCAGCCCAATCTTTGCTTGTAGTAAGTGAATAGCCAGTGCCATGCTCAGATTGATAATCATCTATATCAAATAAACTGTGCTGCACTTTGAACCTTTTATTGAAAATAAGCACATTTCTCGGAATCAAAGGAGT